>ERZ857750.1809-NODE-1809-length-22329-cov-4.358984_pt1 | contig 22329 bp, 14 predicted proteins | sample MGYA00519915_ERZ857750 | MGnify/ENA primary metagenome ERZ857750 (study PRJEB31778, sample SAMEA3449358) | human gut metagenome | biome: human gut; feature: human-associated habitat; material: faeces | place: United Kingdom | collected 2010/2012 ... | reverse complement strand
CCCCTTTGTGTTTGACCCGTTGTTCATGGAAGAGGACAGCCCGGCGGGCTTTGGGTACATCGACGTGATGAAGGACACCCAGACCGCCATTGACGAGATGAACCACGCCATGGACGAGAACGTGAAACTGGCAAGCAAACTGCGCTTTGTGGTGAGCGACTCGGCCGGGGTGAGCGAGGAAGAACTGGCGGACTTCAGCCGGGACATCGTGCATGTGGTGGGGCGGCTGAACAGCGACACCTTTATGCCGCTGCAGACCAGCGTGCTGAGCGGCAACTGCATCACCTACCGGGACGACCGGGTGAACGAGCTGAAGGAGGTCAGCGGCAACCGGGACGTGAGCCAGGGCGGCACTACCAGCGGCCTGACCGCGGCCAGCGCCATTGCGGCCCTGCAGGAAGCGGGCAGCAAGCTGAGCCGGGACATGCTGAAAAGCGCGTACCGCTCCTTTGCGAAGGAGTGTTACCTGATCATTGAGCTGATGCGCCAGTTCTACGACGAGCAGCGGGTGTTCCGCGTTACCGGAGAGACGGGGCAGACCGAGTACACCCCCTTCAGCGCGGCGCAGCTGCGGGCCGTGCCGGGCGGCGAGATCGGAGGGGTGCAGCTGGGCGACCATGAGCCGGTGTTTGACATCACGGTGAGCGCGGCCAAGAAGAGCACCTTCAGCCGTCTTTCTCAGAACGAGACGGCGAAAGAGTGCTACCAGATGGGCTTCTTTGCGCCTGCCAACGCCGACGCGGCCCTGGCGGCGCTGGACATGATGGATTTTGAAGGCATTGAGAAGGTGCGCCAGCGGGTGAGCGAGAACGGCACGCTGTACCAGCAGCTCCAGCAGATGGCGCAGCAGATGCAGAAAATGGCGGCCATCATTGACCAGCAGAACGGCACCAACGTGAGCGAGGCGGCAGGAGCGGCTGCGCAGGCGGCGGGCAGCACGGGTGGCGGCAGCGGCAGCAGCAATGTGACCCGCAGCACCACCAACAGCCTGGGCGCTGCGGTGGGCGAAGGGAACAACAGTCTCTCGACACAGGCGGCCAAGCGGGCCATGGATGCGAACAACCCGAACAAGGAATGACCCTCTCAGTGCGCAGTCCGGCCGGGGCCGGAGCTGCTTGCGGCTCTCCCGAAGGGCGAGTTCTGCTTAGAGGAATGATTTTGAAAATTGAAGCGGGAGGAAACGATGATCAGAGCGACAGTTGCAAGGACGGTGTGGGCCAGCGGTGTGACCGGCTACGAGGTAAAGGCCGAGGGCCACGCCGGTGCAGGCAAGTACGGGCAGGACGTTGTGTGTGCGGCGGTGAGCGTGCTGCTGCAGACGCTGGCCAACGAGGTGACGGAAGCAGCCCGGGCGGGCCTGCTGGCCGTGGGCGTTGTGGCCCATGGCGACGGCTGGATGAAGGTGGAAATGACCCCCACCGACCAGACGCAGGACATGGTGGAAGCCTGGGTGCAGCTGGTGCAGGACGGCATCGACGCCCTGGCCGAGAGCTACCCGGAGAATGTGGAGCTGACCGTACACCTGCAGTTTGCGGACGGGAAAGCACCGGACTCCGACGAGCTGGCAGACATGGTGAGCGGCAAGATGAATCTGCAGTATTTTGCTGACGGCGGAGACGGCGGAGCAGGCGCTGCAGAGGGTGGTGCGGCGGAAGCTGCTGCCCCGGCGGTGCAGGAGCCTGCCTTGCGGCCGGCACAGGAGCGGCTGGCACGGCGCAGCGGGGCGCTGAAGGGGAAGGCGGCAGGCGGGGAGAAACTCCCCCAGCCGCCTGCGGGCGGCAGCCCCCTCAAGGAGGGGGCCTCTGGCAGTGAGAGTGACCCGGCGGAAGCGGAGAAGCACCAGGAACCTGCTAAGGAGCCCAAGGCCGAAAAGACCCCGGAGGAGCGCCGGAGAGCCTTTGGCGAGATGGTGCAGGGCGAATACAGCGACGTGTTCCAGGAGATGATGCAGCGGGCCATTGATAAGGCCACAGAGAACATCCGGCAGAATCCGCAGGTGGCGCGGCTGACCCAGGCACTGGCCAATGCCTACGGCGTGGACACCGATGACATGGACGGCCTGATCGAGGCGGTGGAGAACGGCCGCGTGAAGGACGAGAAATATTACGAGGACCTGGCCCAGCAGCGGGGTGTGAGCGTGAAAACGGCCCGGGAGCTGGACAAGATGGAGAGCGACCTGAAGCGCAGCAACACCCGCAACGCGCAGCTGCAGGCCATGCAGCAGGAAGCAGCCCGCCAGCAGCGGGTGAGCCAGATCCAGGCACAGTGGGAGGCCCAGGCCGCCCAGCTGAAGACCCAGTACCCGGATTTTGAGCTGCAGGAGGTGCTGGCCAACGAGCAGGTGGCCGACCTGATGCGCCGGGGCGTGAGCCTGCCGGACGCTTACCGGGCCGCCTACTTTGACCACATCATGCAGCAGGCCACGGCCCAGACCGCCCAGAAGGTGGAGCAGGGCGTGGCGGCGCGCATCCAGCAGCGGGCTGGCCGCCCCGGCGAGAACGGCACCCGGCCCGGCGGCGCGGTGACCACCCATGTGGACGTGGCCAGCATGAGCCGCCGCCAGCTGGAGGACCTGGAACGCAGGGCACGCCGGGGCGAGAAGATCACGCTGTAACGACTTCCCACACGAGGGTGTGAGAACATAAACCTTTGAAGGAGGACCAAACCATGAAATGGAAGAAGTTGAACCTGCAGCTGTTTGCGGATGCGCACGAGCAGCTGCAGAACACCACCGGCAGCTCCGGCATGAGCGCCGAGATGAAGACCTTTTACGAGCGCCGCCTCATCGACCAGGCGCTGCCGGCGCTGGTGCATGACCAGTTCGGCGACAGCTACCCGATCCCGGCCAACAACGGCAAGACCATCGAGTTCCGCAAGTATGACGCGCTGCCCAAGGCCACCACGCCCCTGACCGAGGGTGTGACCCCGGAAGGCCAGGCCCTGACCGTGACCACGGTGACCGCTGAGGTGCACCAGTACGGCGGCTGGGTGCCCCTGACCGACATGGTGCAGATGACCACCATCGACAACAACGTGGTGCAGGCCACCAGCGTGCTGGCCAGCCAGTCCGGCCGCACCATGGACACCATCGTCCGGGACATCCTGTGCGGTGGCACCAACGTGATCTACGCCCCCAAGATCGGCACAGGCGGTGCAGAGACCCCGGTGACCAGCCGTGCAGGCCTGGACGCCACCGCTCAGCTGACGGTGGACCTGATCGACCAGGCGGTGGCCCAGCTGAAGGTGCAGAACGCAGACCCCATCGGCTCTGCTGGCGGCAGCTATGTGGCCATCATCCACCCCTATGCGGCCTACGACATCAAGAAGGACCCCAACTGGGTGGAGGCCCACAAGTACGCCAGCCCTGAGGAGATCTTTGAGGGCGAGATCGGCAAGATCAACAACGTGCGGTTTGTGGAGACCAGCGAGGCCAAGATCTGGACCGGCACCGGCTGCCCCTCGGGCCTTGCGGTGTTTGGCACCCTGGTGCTGGGTGCCCACGCCTACGCCACCACCGAGCTGGAAGGCGGCGGCCTGCAGCACATTGTGAAGCAGCTGGGCTACGGCGACGACCCGCTGAACCAGCGCGCCTCTGTGGGCTGGAAGGCCGTGAAGACCGCCGAGCGCCTGAGCGAGCAGTACATGGTGCGCATTGAGAGCTGCAGCGCACGCTACAGCGCCAAGGCGAAGGCAAACTGAGGAACGGAGGATGAACACAAAATGGCAGTGAAGAAAGAAACCGCCCAGCAGGCTGCAGAAGCAGCCACCCAGGACACCAAGGACGTGCAGGTGGAAAAGCGTGACACCGAGGTGATCCACCTGTTCAAGGACAACGGCCGCTACTCCAGCGCCCGTTTTGTGAGCGTGAACGGCGAGGCGTACCTGATCCAGCGCGGTGTGGACGTGGAGGTGCCTGCGGCGGTGGCCGAGGTGCTGCGCCACAGCGAGGAGATGGACAACGCGGCCAACGCGAAGATCGAGGCGGCCCAGGCGGCGGCGCAGAACGTGCCGGCACTGCAGAAGCTGTAAGAACAACGTGAAGAGAACACCCGGTACGGCAGGCACTTGCTGTGCCGGGTGTTTTTGCTAAGGAGGCGGAACGATGACAGCCGGAAAGGCGATAGAACTTTGCGACCAGATGCGGCCGAACAACGACTTTGGGGACGAGATGAAGCAGATGTGGATGCGCCAGTGCGACGCGCGGCTGCGGCAGACGGTGGTGAACCGCTCGGCCTGCGGCGATTTTGACGCTGTGGGCGCCGACATGGCCGGGGACGGGCTGGAGTATGACACCCAGCTGCTGGCACCGGATGCCTTCAGCGCACTGTACCAGCACTGGCTGTGCGCCCAGATGGACCTGGCCCTGGGCGAGACGGCCCGGGCGGTGAACGAGCTGCAGACGTACAGTGACTACTGCCAGGAGTTTGCAGCCTGGATGCGGAAGAAATACCCCCCGGCGGGCGGGGTGCAGTGGAGGTATTGAGAGATGATCGACGGGACGAACCTGAACCAGCTGACCGGTAGCCGGCAGCTGTTGCGGGCCTTTGGGGGCATCAACGAGACCTACAGCTGCAGCGAGGCGGAGCTCTCGGCGGCGCTGAATTTTTCCGGCAGGGGATTTCCGGCGCTGCAGACCAGGGCCCTGCGCAAGAAGGTGCGGGATGTGGAAAAAGTAAACGGCATGTACCACCTGAACGGGCTGCTGATCTGCCGGGGAATGGGGCTGGAATACGCACCGGACGGGCAGGCGGGCCGCACGGCGGCGGGGACGCTGGAGAATGTGCTGACCGATGACCGCAAGGAACTGGCCGGCATGGGCAGCAAGGTGCTGATCTGGCCGGATAAGCTGGCCTTTGACACTGAGACCGGCCAACTGGAGCCGCTGGGGGCGAAGTGGGAGCTGGGCGACCGGAAGATGACCGTGTGCCCCTGCGACACGGAGGGCAAGGTATACGAGGTGGCCGGTGCAGGCGACACGGAGCCGGAGAGCCCGGAGGACGGGCAGCTGTTTTTGAAGGGCGACCCGAAGAACCTGTACGACTATGAGAGCGTGCTGGAAAAGTGGAGCGCCAAGAGCGGCAAGTGGGTGCAGGTGCTGGTGAACACGGTGCGCATGACCTGCCCGGGGATCGGGAGCCTGCTGAAGGAGGGCGACACAGTGTCCCTGACCGGCATGCCGCAGGCGGTGTGCGACGCGCTGGCGGCAGACCTGAACGGGGAGATCGTGGTGCAGGCGCTGGAGGGGGACGACCTTGTGGCCAGCCTGACCCCGGCCCAGGACAGCAGCCGGTACTATGGCAGTTGGACGGTGACGGCCACGGGCACCGGCTGGCGCAGCCTGGACGGGGCGCGCACCGAGAACGAGGGCCTGGCCGTGAGCATCACGCTGGAGCGGCGGGTGCCGGATCTGGACTTTGTGACGGAGCAGGGCAACCGGGTATGGGGCTGCAGCAAGAAGGAGAACACCATTTACGCCTGCCGCTTGGGCGACCCCACCAACTGGTACAGCTACCGGGGCATTGCAGCGGACAGCTACGCCGTGAGCGTGGGCAGCGACGGCACTTTTACCGGCGCGGCCAGCTGCATGGGGTATGTGCTGTTCTTCAAAGAGAACTGCATCCACAAGCTGTACGGCTCCAAACCCAGCGACTACCAGCTTTCCAGCGTGCGGTGCCGGGGCGTGGCAGCCAACGCCGCCCACAGCCTGTGCGTGCTGAACGAGACGCTGTATTACCTTTCGCCCGGCGGGGTGATGGCATGGGACGGCAGCCTGCCCAGCAAGGTGTCCGGCGCGCTGGACACCGGGAAGCTGACGGGGGCCGCGTGGTGCGCGGCCGGAAGCCTGGACGCGCGGTATTACCTGTACCTGCGCCGCCAGGGGGACAGCGCCGGGCGGCTGCTGGTGTACGACACGGAGCGGGGCCTGTGGCACGAGGAGAGCGCCGTGGGTTACGAGATGGCCAGCACCGGCCGGCAGCTGTACCTGTGGGACGGCCGGGCCCTGTGGGCGGCAGACCCCGACCGGGAAGCAGAAGGGGAAGTCGAGGCGGCGCTGCAGTTTGAAGCGGTGAGCGGAGACATTGGACTGACCGAGACGGATGACAAATACATCAGCCGGATCACCCTGCGGCTGGACGCCCAGACCCACAGTGTGGTGACGCTGGCGGCGAGCTACGACGGCGGACCCTGGGAGACCCTGCGCACGGCGGCCGCCACGGGAGACCATGCCCGGCTGAACCTGCCCTTTGAGCCGCGCCGGCACGACACCATGCGGCTGAAGCTGAGCGGCACGGGGCAGATCGCTTTGCGGAGCATGGCCTTTACGCTGGCAGGCACCACCGGCGGCCGGGTGACCGGGGCCGGGCCGAGAAAGTGAGGGATGAACATGGCGAGTTTAGCGGGGCTGAACGGCATCAGCCTGCCCAGCTTTGGCAGCAGCATGGACCCGGAGGACGCCCGGGCGCTGCGCAACTACCTGTACCAGCTGCAGGAACAGCTGGGCTACGTGCTGACCAACCTGGACAGCGAGAACATGAGCGAGAATTTTTTGAGCAGTAAGGGGGAGACGGAATGAGCAGACTGAGCAATGCCCGGACGGAACTGGAGAACTACGAAAAGACCCGCCCGGCGGACTATGTGAGCCAGTACCAGCCGAAGATCAAGGACGTGATGGGCCAGCTGGACGGCATGAAAGAGTTTGACTACGACCCGGACGCCGACACGGCCTACCAGCAGTACAAGAGCCAGTACACCCGCTCGGCCAAGCTGGCGAACCAGAACGCACAGGCCAATGCCGCCGCCCAGACCGGCGGTTATGGCAGCAGCTACGGCACCCAGGCGGGCCAGAACGCCTACACGGCCACCATGAACAACCTAGACAACGTGCTGAACAGCCTGCAGGACCAGAGCCGCAGCGAGTACACGGCCAAGCGCACCGGGCTGGAGAGCCAGCTGAGCGGACTGCAGAACGCCGAACAGCAGGACTACCAGAACTACCAGAAGGACATGGCTAACTGGATGGACGGGCTGCAGTACCGCCAGAACGAGTACGACAAGGCCAGCAGCGAGAGCAGCCAGCGCACCAGCCGGTGGCTGAACGGCATTCTGAGCGCGGTGCAGCTGGCGGCGCAGATCTTACCGTTCTTTTTTGTGTAAGGAGGGGACACCATGGGAACCATTGCGAGACTGAACACGGCAAAGAAGAAGCTGGCCCAGGCCGAACAGGCTATGCCGAGGGCCTACCAGAACAACTACACGGACAGCATCAACCAGAAGCTGGTGCAGCTGGCGAATGCCAGCCTGACCGGCAGCACCGGCGTGGACACGGACGCCCTGAACGCTGCCTACCAGCAGTACCGGGCCAACAGCGTGGCCAACGCCCAGAACGGCGCGGCAGCCGCTGCCGGCACGGCCAATACCCTGGCGGGCGGGTACGGTGCGGACTGGGCCAAGACGGCGGCGAACCAGGCGGCAGGGGAGCAGATCGCAGGCGTGGACAACAGCCTGAGCAGCCTGCGGGCGGACGCTTTGCAGAACTGGAAGCAGAAGATGAGTGACACCACCAGCGTGCTGGACGACCTGCTGGGCCAGCAGAGCCTGGAACGCAGCGAGTATGACGGCAGCGTGAGCAATGCCCAGAACTGGCGGGACTACCTGAGCGGCCGGGTGGACACGGCACGGCAGGAGAACAGCGACTTCTGGAACAATGTGTGGAACGTTGTGAAGGGCGTGGGCAACGCGGTGAAGACCGGGTACGATGCCTACCAGGGCTATTACCAGTGGGACAAGGAGTTTGAACTACAGAAGCAGCAGTATGCGGACAGCCTGCAGCGCACCCAGCTGAGCGACCAGATCAGCGCCATGGAACAGGCGCAGGCCTTTAAGCAGGCGGGCTTTGATGACCTGGCAGCCCAGACCCTGACCAAGTACGGACTGGACAGCACGATGCTGGACGCCTGGGAGGGCATGAGCGATACCCAGAAGGACAAGATGGCGGCCCTGCTGCAGGGCGCAAGCCTGGCGGGCAGCGGCAACGACACGGCAGCAAAGAATTACCTGCAGATGGCAGGACTGAGCGGGGACAGCACGGACAGCTACGGCACCATTGCCGGGCGGCTGAACAGCTCGAACCTTGCATACCAGCAGGCGCTGCTGGGACTGCAGCAGCGGTACAAGACCACGGGCACCGGAAGCACGAGAAGCGGTGGGAGCAGCTCGGGAAGCAAGAGCGGCGGCTACACGACCAGCCAGCTGCAGCAGATGGCAAACAAATTTTCCAGCATGAAGGGCACCGAGCCCCTGTACGACTTTTACAAGCGGACCCTGACCAATGCGGGATGGATCAAGGCAGACATCGGCACCAAGGCCAGTACCCAGAGCGCGGCGGGAGGAACCGGAGCGGGAAAGGCGGGAACCACGACCAGCAAGCTGCCGGCAGCGACCACCAAAACGCCGTGGAGCGCCAGCGGCACGGTGGACGGCGTGGCGGGGGCGTCGGTGAGCATGGCCAGCCCGAAAGGCGGCAATTACAATACGGCGCTGCGAGAAGCACAGCAGATGGCAAACAATGGCTATGACATGGCCCAGATCACCGAGTATCTGATCCGGAAAAATTACAGCGACAGCACCATCAGTCAGGTGTCGCAGACTATGGGATGGTAAAGGAGGAGCAACATGAGCCTGAGTGTAGAACAGGTGCGCCAGATGCGGGAGCAGATTAAAGCGAATGACGCCGCAAAAACCGCAGCCCAGAAGAAGAAGACGACGACCCAGACGGCCAAGACCACACCGGCGGCACCGGCAGCCAAGAGCGCCGGCACGGGCCTGAGCGTGGCCCAGGTGGCGCAGATCCGCAGCCAGATGACGGCTGCCCCCGCCAGCACCAGCCGCCTGCAGACGACGGCCAGCACCCCGGCCTGGACCGGCGGCACGCGGCAGGTGCTTGGCACGGTGAGCGCGGACACGCTGGGCAAGCAGGTGCTGGCGGATATGGCCAGCAACACGGGCAGCCCGGTGGCCACGGACCGGCAGGAGGACTACGAACCGGACTGGAACTATGTTGGCAGCAACAACGCCCCGAAACAGCGGGCCATTGCGCAGGGCACCTACGGCAGCTACGCCAAGGCGGCGCAGAAGGTGGGAAACGCCCTTGCCAAGGACCGGCAGACCGACCGCTTTGACGAGCTGAACCAGTGGATGGACGAAAGCCCCCGGCACCGGGAGGTGGTGGACCTGCTGCGGCAGAAGGAGTACACCACTCAGGAGGACAAGGGCGTTGCCCCGGAGCAGGCCGTGCAGGTAACCGGTACAAAGCAACGGTACAGCCCCGGAGACCTTTTGAAGATGGGGTACACGGCCCAGGAGATCAACGAGGCCCGGGCATACATCCGGGAGTATGATGCCTTGCCGGTGACTGACCGGGCGGTGCGCCGCACGGCGGATACCACGAAGGGCATTGCAGCCACGGTGGCGTCGGCGGTGCCCATGGCGGGCGAGATGACCACCCAGGGCGCGAAGGACATCCGGGCTACCCAGAAAAACGAGGCGGCGCTGGACAAGGAACTGGAAGGCGATGCCCGTGGCAAGGAACTGAAAGACCGGATCACGGCGGTGGACATGGACTATAACCCCCAGTACACCGACGAGGATCTGCGCGGCATGGGCTACAGCCAGAGCGAGATCGACGAAATGCGCAGCCGCATTGCCGGGACGGTGCAGAAAACGGCGCTGGATAAAGACACGAGCCTTGGCTACCAGCTGTACCACTACGGCCAGCAGCGCACGGAAGCGGCCCAGGCGGGCATGAGCCCGGCGGCCAAAACAGCCATGGGCGTTGCCACCAGCGCAGCGGAAAACCTGGCTGTTGCGGGCGTGAGCCCCTACCTGGTGCTGCCGGTGCTGAGCGCCCAGGGCGCGGCCGAGAGCATGGGCCAGGACGTGGAGAAGGGCACCAGCGCCGGCCAGGCTGTGGGCGTGGGCCTTGCAAAGTTTGGCGCAGGCTGGGCCATCAACAGCGTGGGCGTGGCGGACATGGCCCGCAGCATGGGCGTGGACTATGCCCGGGACACGGTGGCCGGAAAGCTGGCCGATCTTGTGCGCAGCTCGAAGCTGGTGAGCGGGCTGGGCAACAGCCAGCTGGCCGCCAACACGATCTCCGGCGGCGTGGACAATGCGGTGCAGGCCTTTGTGGAGACCTATGCGGACAAGATCATTGATGCCACGCTGGGCGGCGACCAGCAGGCCGCCGACGAGCTGCTGCAGAGCGACACCTTTTTGCAGGCGCTGCAGAGCGGCCTGACGGGTGGTGCCTCCGGTGCCCTGGGCGGTGCCGTGGGCACGGGGCTGGGCGCCATGAGCCGGACGCTGGATGCCCGGGCCGGGATGGAAACGGCTGCCCCGGTGCAGGTGGACACCGAGAGCCGGGCGGCGGATGCTGCAGCGGCGCAGCGGGCACTGGAAGCGCGGGCCATGGAGCCGGGAGAAGCTGCACGGCAGCAGGCAGACCAGGCCGCCGCCATGCAGCAGACGGGCAACACTGACGCTGCGGAAACGACTGCCCGGAAGGATGCGGCCCCGGCGGTGCGCAGCGAGAACCCGGCGGTGCAGCAGCTGGCGGCCGCCATGGAGGCGGATGCCCTGACGGGCAAGACCATCAATCTGTTTACCCCGAACGCGGCCAACGAGGCGAACCGTGCGGCCTTTGCGGAGGAGTACGGCATGGAGCTGCCCGACACGGCCAGCGAGACCCGGAAAGCCCTGCGCACGCTTGCCCAGCAGACACAGCAGCAGGCAGCGGAAGTTCCCGACACAAATGTCGGGAACAATGCGGCGCGGGCAGAGAACCCTGCCGCTGATCCGGGCCAGGGTACCGTGGAAAAGGCCGGGGAAACCGTGGAAAGCGGGCAGGGCTACAGCGTGAGTATGAGCAACGACACCATGACGGTGCGCTTTGCGGACGGCACGGAAGCAGTGCGGACGGTAGACCCGGAAAACCCCAGGACCATGTTGTTTGACCCGGAACAGCTGCACCGGCAGGCACAGGCGGAAAGCCGGGCTGAAGTACAGCAGGAAGCACAGGAGACGACACAGCAGAGCCGGGAAGCACCGGACGGCCTGCGGCGGACGGTGGGGCTGCGCCAGCAGACCCTGACTGAGAAGCAGCGGGAAGTGCAGCGGGTGCTGACGGACTGGAAGGTGAGCGAGGGCGCGGCGGAGACCATCAGCCGGATGGTGCCGGACAGCGTTGCCGACCTGGAACACTACACGGCGGCGGCCAGCAGCATGTACCGCATGGGCCAGATGGACGGGGTGAAAACCTTTGACAAGGCGCTGGAGCTGGCGGGCGGCATGAACAACCTTGCCCCGAATACGAACTATGTACTGCAGCAGCCCGGCGGAGAGCAGGCACTGCGGGCGGCCTTTTTGCAGGGGCAGGGCGAAGTGGAAGCCGGCGCGGTGGAGCGCGGGACCCTGGGCGGTGCCCTGACCGACCAGAGCACCAAAGGCGAGGGCCGGGTGATCTGGAAGGGCAGCGACCGCGCGGCGGACGATGTGGCAGCCCAGGTGATCCGGCTGAACGCGGCGGGAACCGGCACGGACGCCATTTTGAAGAGCGTGCTGCTGGGCCCGGACGGAAGCCCCAGCGAGCGGGTGAAAGCCTATGTGGACACCGAGACGGGCCGCATCTTTTTTGGCGACCGGAACGGAGACGTGTTTGGCACGGTGCTGCACGAGGACTACCACTGGTACAACGCTCTGGACGCTGAGGGTGCCAAGGCGGTGCAGAACACGGCGCTGGAGTACCTGGCGAAGAGCGAGGGCTTTGAGAACGTGGACGAGCTGATCCGGGACAAGGTGAAGGACTATGCCGCCCAGGGCCTGACCTATGAGCAGGCTGCTGAGGAACTGGTGGCGGACAGCTGGCGCGGCATTTTTGACAGTGCAGAGAGCGTGACCCGGTGGGCGGAGTTCCAGCGGGCGCAGGCGGAGAAGAACGCCGGCAAGGCGGGCACCATCCACAAGGTGATGACCGCCGTGAAGGAGATGCTGAACGGCATCATCAGCCGGGCAAAGGAAGCGCTGACCCTTGACCCGGAGAACCGGGCGGCCCTGAAAGCCCAGCGTCTGGCCGAGGCGGAAAAGCGGGCCCTGCAGGACGCCTATTTTGCCCATGCGGAAAAGGCCATGGACAACCTGCGGGCGGCAAAAGAAAACGCCGCAGCCCTCAAGAGTGAGGGTGCGGCGCAGGGGGTGCGGTTCAAACTGCACGGGGGAAAAGATTCTCTGGTAGAGCAGATGAACGGCCATCTGGATGAATTGGAAGAAATGAAACCGGTGGCGACAATCGAAGGAACAGAGGTGTCTTTCGGAAAAACGCGAAACGAAAACATTTCCAATGTTGAAGAATTCTTTGATTCTATAGGAAACAAAGTGATTCGTGAAAACTTCGGAATGGTGGAGTTGACAAAGAGCGGTGCACGTGCAACGGTGCAGCATGGGAACAGCAAAGCAAAACAGGTTGCGGTTGCTGCAGTCCCCGAAGTAATTCAAAAAGGAAAGCAAATCGGGTATGAGCAAAACTGGCAGGGACGAGGGTATGATACTTATGTCTTTGCAGCGCCCGTCGAAATTGACGGAACAAAGCTGTATGAAGGCGTGATTGTAAGAGAATACACCCGGCAGAATGGCATGAAGAATTTCTATGTTCATGAGGTATGCTGGACAGATGGAAGCTATGTGACGTTTGACACTGAGGGAAATATGACAAAAAAAGAAGATACTCCCACACAGCTCCCGAAAGCTGTGCGGAGCACCCTTGCGGATGCTCAGGAAGTATCTTCTGACACTACTATAGCACAAACCTCTGCCAAAAGCAAGGAAAACAATGCAGCTGTGCAGAAAAATGTGCGCTATCAGCTGGCGGAGCAGGATGAGCTGGCAAAGCTGCGCACCGAACAGCAGCAACTGACCAAGCAGCGCAGTGCCCTGAAGGAAGAACGCAGTGCATGGCTGAACAGTGCCGAAGTGCAGCGGATCGAGGCAAAGAAAAAGGCGCTGGGCGTTTTTTCCGCAGAGGGCAAGGCCTACCGGGACAGCGCAGAATACCAGGACTACCTTGCAAAGCGCAAGGAGTACAACAGCCGCCTGGCCGCGCTGGAAGAGCGGGACAGCGCCCTGACGGAGCAGATGAAAGCAGCCAATGAGCGGCTGCAGCAGCGGAAGGACGCCCAGGCCAAGGATGCACAGAACGCCTACAATGCCAGAGCCAAAGCGTACGGCGGCAATGCGGAGTACCGGCGGATGTTGGCGAAGGAGCAGTTCGGCGTGACGGAAGAATTCCGGCGGGCAGGGTACATTCTGCCGGACGGCCAGATGCTGGACTTTGCCCAGAATGACCGCAGCCGGGACACCGACCACCGGGAAATTCTGGAGGTGTTCGGCCCGGCGGAAGTGAAGAACGGCACGGAAGCTCTGAATGAGTTTTTGCTGGACGGCAATGTGCGTGTGATGGCCGAGGCACCGGGCGTGGACATTTCGGCGGACACGGCCCCCACGGCGCAGCAGCTGGAACAGATCCGGAAAATGGCCGAGCAGCTGGGCGGCGAGCGCAGGCAGTTCACGCTGGACATCTCCACAGCAGACGGCAGGGTTGCCGCCAGCAAGGAATACAGCGGGCGTGTGGATGCGGACAAGGTGGTGCGGGAGATCCGGGAGTATTACAAGACCGGAGAGCTGGCGCAGGAAAGCAGCCTTGCAAAGTTCCGTTTCCAGCTGGCGGAGCAGGCCAGCCGGGAGGCAAAGAAGAACGACCAGCGGCAGGCGAGCCGGGATATTGCGAACACGGCGGCGGCACTGGACACCCTGAGCCAGTTCTTTGGGGTGACGAGGGGTGTGAAGGTGAGCCAGGACAGCCTGGACGGGCTGGCGGCGCGGTGGACGAAAGCCAACGCCAGCCGGGCCGACCGGGTGAAGCTGGCGAACGAGGCCCGGGTGCTGGTGGACTACCTGAAAGCGGACGGTGCGGACATGACAAAGGCCCAGGCGCTGGCCGAAACGCTGGCGGGCGAAGTGCTGGACGGGGCGACCTACCGCAACAGCGAGCTGTGGGACGAATACCCGGAGCTGCACCGGCTGGAGTACACCGTGAACAAGACCGGCAAGGCCAAGGCGGAGCTGGTGAAGCAGTACGGCAGCTGGAGCGCGGCGGTGGCCGAGGCCCGCAGCCACGGTGTGGCCCTGCGGCAGGCCGAGGGCGTGCGGGACGGCAACCCGGCGGAGCAGTACGAGAGCATTGTGAACGACACCCGGGCCGTGGGCGGCATCCAGGACGGTGTCCGGGCGCTGTGGAAAGCGGCGGCCCAGCAGACCGGTGTGGAGGGTGTCATGAGCATGGAGAGCACCGAGTGGCTGGACGTGCTGATGAATCTGCATGACAGCATCAAGCCGGAGATGCGCAGCCGCTTTGCGGACGAGGCCGAGTACGAGGACGCCCGGGTGGAGCTGGCCGGGCGGATGATCGAGGACATTATGAACGTGCCCGAGATGACCGACGCCCAGGCTATTTTTGAGGGCATGCAGAAGCAGGCGCTGCAGATGGCCAAGGCGGCGGCCGGAGACGAGGCAAGGGCCGCCGAGGTGGAGAAGGGCATGCAGGGTGTCCAGAAAGTGCAGCGGCAGGAGTTTGCCCGCCGACTGGCCGCCAACCAGCGCACCGAGACCCGGGGCGCTGTGAAGATCGACGGCAGGACCTTTACCAACCTGGGCGACGTGAACGAGTACATCACCTACCAGCGGGAGGAGTTCCGCCGGAAGCTGAAGCAGCAGGAGCAGCGGCTGAAAGCCCAGCGGCAGGAAGACATGGACGCGGCAAAGCTGTGGTACAAGGAACGCATGGGCGAGCTGCGGGAAGAAAACGACTACCTGGCCGACCGGGTGAAGCAGGAGCAGCACCGGGCCGACCGGGCGGAGCGCTCGCTGATGATCCAGGACAACGAGATCATGGAGTGGGAGGCCGAAAACGAGCGCCGGCGGGAAGCCTGGCAGCAGAAACAGGCCCAGCGGAACGCCATTGCGCTGGAAGTGGCCCGCCAGCAGCGGGACGAGGACATTGCCATTGCGAAGAAAGTAGCCGAGAACCGGGTGCAGCGGGCCCGGGACGCCCGGAAGGCGGACGAACTGAAACGGAGCATCCGGGCGAACGCGGCCCAGCTGAACCAGATGGTGCTGCGGCCCCAGAAGGGCAAGTATGTGCAGAAGGGGCTGATCGTGGAGGCGGCCGAGGTGGCCAAGCTGGCGAACCTGGTGACCCTGAACAGCAAGGCTGTGAACCAGCTGACGAGGCTGCAGGACAGCATTACGGCCAGCATGGGCAGCGAGGGAGCCCCCAACGCCATGACCGAGGACTGGAAGCAGAGCAAGGTGCCGGAACTGATCCAGACGCTGCGGGAGGACCTGACAGCTGCGAAGAACGCCCGGCTGGACAAGCTGCACGAGCAGCTGGCCCAGGCGGAAGCTCTGCCGGACAGTGAGAAGGCAAGGGCATTGCAGGACCGGCTGAAAGCGCGCATCCGGGACACGGAGAACCGTGTCAGCCTGCCCATGACAGTGGACCAGCTGCGGCTACTGAAAGCCATTACCAGCAGCACGCTGCATGTGATCCGCACCGAAAACAAGACGTTGAGCCTTGCAAAGGCTGAGGAAGTGAGCGCCATTGCGGACGCTGCTGCCTACGAGGTGAAAACCAGCAAGGGCAACCGCCCCGGCGGGCGGTTTGACGGGCTGCGGAACACGCTGACCAAGTACCAGCTGGACATGCTGGGCGGCGAGCGGGTGTTCCGCATGCTGGGCGGCTACGCAAAGAACGGCCAGATGGAGAAGCTGGCGAGGATGCTGAACGACGGCCAGCGCCGGCAGAGCGAGATCATCATCAAGGGAGAGAAGCTCTTTGCGGACGTGACGGGCAAGACCCACCTGAAAGAGATGGACGCCTTTGCCGGGCCGGGGGCCGAGACGGTGGACATCGGCCTGACCGACACCAAGGGCGACAGCGTGCCGCTGAACCACGCCATGCTGTGCAGCCTGTACATGCATCTGCAGAATGCGGACAGCCGACAGCATCTGCTGAACGGCGGCCTGACGGTGCCGAACATGGAACAGTACACAAAAGGAAACATTGAACGGGCCTACCAGGAGGACCAGACCGTGCACCTGGGCGGCTTGCAGAATGCCGACGGAACCCCGATGGCGGACACGGTGCTGCAGACGGTGGAAAACGCTCTGACCGACTACGACCGGGCGTGGATCGCGGACATGCAGGAGCTGTTCAACCGGTACACCACAAACCTGATCAACGAGACCAGCATGCAGCTGCTGGGCTACAACCGGGCGGGGGTGAAAAACTACTACCCCATTGCGGTGGACAAGAGCGCCCTGGCGACCCAGATCGAGGGGCTGAACCTTGACGCCACCATTGAGGGCCGGGGCTTTTTGAAGAACCGTGTAAAGAAAGCGGTGCAGCCCATTTTGCTGGAAGAGTGCAGCAATGTGGTGCAGCGCAGCATCCGGGACACGGCGGCTTATGCGGGCCTGGCACTGCCCATCCGGGACGTGCAGAAGGTGCTGAACAGCAACGTGGAAACAAAAGATGGCGTGTACAACCTGAAAAACGGCATCATCAAGGAGCAGTGGGGCCGCAGCGCGGTGGAGTACGTCAACGACCTGCTGACCGACCTGCAGACCAAGCAGCGCAGGCGACCGAGTACGGCCAACAAGGTGCTCGACCGGCTGCGGGGCAACTACGCCGGGGCGATCCTGACTTTGAATCCGGGCGTGGCCATTGCGCAGGCAGCCAGTCTGCCCACGGCGGCGGCCGTGCTGGGCACCGACACCATGGCGTCGGTGGTGCCCTTTGTAAAGAACTTCTCCCCGAAGCAGCGGGCGGCGCTGGAGACGGAGATCTCGGAACACGGGGACGTGCTGCTGGAGTGGCGCAAGCGCGGCAGCCAGCGGGGCGAACTGGCCAGCATTGGCAAAGGCCTCACGCCGGCAGAAAAGGCTATGGACAAGCTGCCGAAAGCCCTGACCGGGTGGATCAACGGCGTGGACGAGGTGACGGTGGCGGCGCTGTGGGAGGGCAGCAAGGCCTATGTGAAGAACCACCCGGGCGAATTTGCCGAAGGGGCCGCCCAGGAGGGCAGCGAGGACTACTGGCAGGCCGTGAACCGGATGTACCAGAAGGTGATCGAGCAGACCCAGCCCAACTATACCGTGATGCAGCGGGCAGGCATCCAGAGAAATCCCAACGAGGTGCTGAAGCAGCTGACCATGTTTACCACCCAGCGGTTCCAGAACTACGGCATCCTGGCTGACGCCGTGATGGACTACAACACCCAGAAAGCGCGGTTTGAAGAGGGCGAAACGGAAGAGACCAAGGCAGAGCTGCAGCGGGCCGGCAAGCAGCTGCAGCGGGCGGCGGGGAGCCAGGTGGCGCAGACGGCCGTGTTTGCCCTGATGAAGATCGGCGCGGACTTTTTGCTGCACCGGTGGGACCGGGAGCAGGACGAAAACGGGGACGTGACCCTGAAGAGCCTGCTGAACCGGTTTACCGGACTGTTTACCGAGAGTGCGGCCGGAAACTTTTTGTACGGAGGCGAAGTATACGGCCTGGTGGACAACGCTTTGCACGGAAAAAACTACGACGTGCTGAGCGTGGCAAGCATTACAGTGGTGAACAACCTGGCCGGGGACGTGGACAAGTTTGTGAGCGAGCTGCGTAAGGACACGGCAGACATGGACGAGGCAAAGCTGGCCGCCCACCACGGCAAGGTGGAGAAGTACGCCCTGACCCTGATGGAAGACGGACTGGAAATTGCCGGTGTGCCCTTTGGCAACGGGCGGAAGATCCTGGAAGCCTTCAAGGGCTATGTGAAGGATGCGGAGAACGTGGCCAGCGGCGGGAAATTTACCTTCAGCAGCCTGCCTGCCAGCGCAACCGGCCAGTACGACCGGCTGTATGATGCCTATGCCAGCGGCGACGCGGGCGAGGCGCAGGCGGCCATGGAGAAGCTGCAGGAGATGGGCAAGGAGGAAGAGGCCTACAAGCAGCTGAAGACCCGCCTTGCAAAGTACGACGACCGGGTGCAGCAGGCGGCCCAGGCCCAGGTGAAAAGCAACGACAGCCAGCGCCAGCAGCTGACGCGGCAGGTGATCCGGGACCTGTACGAGGCGCTGGGCATCCGGGAAGGCGCAAAGGCTGACGCGGACAAGCGGGAGGCCGTGATCGACTGCGTGACCGGCGCCGTGAACAAGCGGGCCAACGAGGTGCTGAAGGGCGACAACGACAGCGTGACCGATGACCTGGTGGCGGCCGTGGACAGAGGCCGGGCACAGGATGTGCAGGAAGAACTTGACCGGCTGCTGCGGGCCGGAAAGAGCGTGACGAACCTGAAGAGCAAGATCACGGAGGTGTGCAAGCCGGAGTATCTGGCCGGCAGCGACTATGACCGGCAGAAGCTGGAGGAGATGCTGCTGGCCCTGACCGATGGGGACGGGAACACCCTGTACGAGCAGAAAACCTTTGCCACCTGGCTGAAGAACGCCGAAAAGGCGCAGACCACCACGGTAAATGACCCCTACGCAGACCTGAGATAAGAAAGAGCACCCCGGCGGCCGGAAATGGCTGCCGGGGTGCTCTTGCTTTGGCGGAAAGTCCGCAGGTTTTTTGTGCAGCGGAGTGCGGTAGACTGGAAGGGCGAAAGGAGGAGACGCGAATGCGTGTGAAGATCTTGAAGCGCAGTTTTGCCGGGGCGGAGTTTGCCCCGGACGTGCGGGTGCTGAAGGTGGGCGGCCAGAGCAGCGCCGGGGTGGAAAAGCTGGAATTTGAGCTACCGGCAGAATGGCAGGGCCTGAGCGTGACGCTGCATGTGCAGTGGCTGGACGGCACCCTGCCCGCACCGGTGCTGCTGGACGACGAAGACAGCGTGGCGGTGGACAAGACCCTGACGGCCAGCCCCGGCGGCCAGTGGATGCTGCTGGCCCTGGGTGCGGACGGTTACCGGGCCCTGACAAAGCCCACCAAGTACGAGTGCTACAGCACTCTGAACACCGACGGAGACGTGGAAATCAGCCCCACCCAGTACGAGACCTTTGTGGCCCGGGTGCTGGAATACTCCAACACGGCGCAGCAGGCCGCAGCCAGCGCAAAGACCAACGCCGAGACGGCGGCCACCGCAGCAACCCGGGCGGTGAATGCCAAGGGCCAGGCAGAGACGGCGGCCCGGACGGCAACGGCAGGGGCTGAAAGCTCTGAAAATTCGGCAGCGAGGGCAGAGGCAGCGGCGGCCCGGGCAGAGGCAGCGGCCCCGGAGACCGGGAAGGTGGTGAGCGTCAACGGCAAGGGCGGCGCGGTGCACCTGACGGCTGAGGATGTGGGAGCCATGCCGGCCAGCGGTGCGGCGGTGGTGCAGAGCATCCGGCTGGAGGGCCGCACCCTGACCGTGACGATGGCCGACGGCAGCGAAAAGAGCTTTACCACCCAGGACACCACCAGCCTGCCGGCCATGACCGGGGTGCTGGGTACGGAACACGGCGGCACCGGGAAGGAGACCCCGCTGACGGCGGAGGACGTGGGCGCGGTGGAAGCGGGGAGCGGCGTGTACCTCAAGGCGCTGACCGTGCAGGGCAACACAATGACCGTGACCAAGGGCGACGGCAGCACCGAGACCGTGATGCTGGCCCAGGAGTACGTGCTGCCTGCCGCCACAGCGGACGCCCTGGGCGGCGTAAAGGTAGGGGACTACCTGGACATCGCCCCGGACGGCACCCTCAGCGGCAAGACCCTCAACGACAAGATTGCTGCCGCCGTGGCGGTAAAGTCGGAGCCCCGGCTGGTGTGGAACACCTATGCGAAGTCTCCTGAAAGATTCAAAACTTGGGATGTTCAGATTCCAGGCAATGTTGATAAGATATGCATTACCAAAGGCAAGTTCAGCAGCTACAGTAATAGCACTGAAAAAAGCATTGCACGCGGTGGCACGACAATTTATAACTGTAACAACGATTTTACAATCACATTCCAAACAAACGGCATCCTTCATGTTGCTTGTTTATCCAAAACAATGTTCCCTCTGGAACTCTGGATTGACGGCTACCACTACCCCACCCTGGCGGACCTGCTGACGCAGGTGACCGCCGTGGAGAGCAGTGTCACCGATCTTCAGGTGGCCCTGTGCGAGCTGTACGAAGAAAAGGAGGAAAGTTGATGGCGAAAATTTATGCAGCCCTGATCCGCAAGGGCATCAAGACGCTGGACGAGGTGCCCGCCCGTCTGCGCAGCACCGTGGAAGCCCTGCTGGCCGCAAACGGCATCTCCGCAGTATCCGAGCAGGACGAAGAAACAGAAGAACCTGACGAAACAGAAAGGACGTGACAAAATGGCAATCAAACAGTATAGCCTTGCCAAGGACGGGGCCAGGCAGCTGGCCCCGGCCTTTAAGGTGCGAGAGTTCCGGTGCCGGGACGGCTCCGACACCATCATGGTGGACGAGGCCCTCACGGTGCTGCTGCAGGCCATCCGGGAGCACTTTGGCAAGGCGGTGGTCATCACCAGCGGCTACCGCACGGCCACCCACAACACCGCTGTGGGTGGTGCAAAATCCAGCCAGCACCTGCTGGGCAAGGCAGCGGACATCCAGGTGGCGGACACCACCGTGGAGGCCGTGGCCGCATACGCCGAGAGCCTGATGCCGGACTGGGGCGGCGTGGGCCGCTACCCGGTCAAGGCTGGCCGCACCAAGGGCTGGGTGCATGTGGACACCCGGCCCAATAAATCCCGCTGGACGGGCTGATCGTCTCACGGGACCCCGCTTTGAGACGATGCCTCGAAAATGAGACGAAAGGAGGAAGCAACATGAAAGACACTTTTTGCATGGCCGTGGGGGCGCTGGGTGCCGCCATTGCCAGCCTGTACGGCGGCTGGGATGCGGCGCTGCAGACGCTGATCCTCTTTATGGCCGTGGACTATGTGACCGGCCTGATCGTGGCGGGCGTATTCCACGCCAGCCCCAAGAGCCGGACCGGCGCGCTGGAGAGCCGTGCGGGCTGGAAGGGACTGATCCGCAAGGGAGAGACCCTGCTGATCGTGCTGGTGGCCTGCCGGCTGGACGCCGTGATGGCAACCAGCTTTGTGCGGGACGCCGTGGTCATCGGCTTTATCTGCAACGAGGCCATTTCCATCGTTGAGAATGCCGGATTGATGGGCCTGCCGATCCCGGCGGCGCTGACAAAGGCCGTGGACATTTTAAAGCAGCGCTCGGAAGAGCAGAAAGGAACCTGAACATGAACGCACACATCACGAAGAACAACAACATTTCCGCCGGCACCGTGGCACGCACCGCCGTGCTGGGCCTGGCCCTGGCAAACCAGATCCTCAGCGCCTGCGGCAAGCCGCTGCTGCCCATTGACAGCGCACAGCTGGAGCAGTGGGTGACGGCGGGCCTGACCTCGGCGGCGGCCATCTGGGCATGGTGGGAGAACAATTCTTTCACCAAAGAGGCGCTGGCGGCGGACAGCTATCTGGAGCAGCTGAAGAAGGGCGTGCACTGAGGTTGCTTGCATTTTGTAAGCAGCTGCACATGACTTAGCCACTGCGGCGGCAGGGTGTACGCCTACATAGAGCAACAGCCCCGGGAACCATCTGGTTCCCGGGGCTGTTTTTGTTTGCAAGCGACCTATTCCGACATATTGCGACACATTAGGACACAACTGACACATCCTGACATTTTTCGGCTAAAGTGGGCGTGGAAGGATGTGTAAAAAATGACTACGACTGAAACGACCGACTTTGCACTCCGGGCGGCCGACGTCTTGCGCCCGCTGGGGATCACCCGTAATATGAGAGCTTATCGCATTCTGCGGGATGCGCTGGCCCGGATCTATGAGCAGGAGGACAGGCTGGAGGCTGTACAGAAGGAAGTATATGAGCCACTGTCAGAACAATATCACTGCTACTGGACAGCCATTCAGAGCACGATTCGTCGAGCCGCACAGATCGCATGGAACACAAGCCCGGAACATGTGCAACAGCTGGCAGGCTACCCACTGACCGGCACACCGTCCGCGGTGCAGTTTTTGGTGATGCTGTACAATGCGCTGGTGAGAAGGGGTTAATGGGAGAGGGGACGGGTAAGAAGAAAATAAGAAGGAAAGACGGTGACGGTAAGGTTCGACTGGGGAAACATAAGGCGGACCATAAATCCAACGATTTCACGTTAGAAATCGTTGGATTTTTTTGTTTATAGGCTGGCCTCATTTGGTTTTGACCACAATTTTGAC
>ERZ857750.1799-NODE-1799-length-22475-cov-4.853880_pt1 | contig 22475 bp, 19 predicted proteins | sample MGYA00519915_ERZ857750 | MGnify/ENA primary metagenome ERZ857750 (study PRJEB31778, sample SAMEA3449358) | human gut metagenome | biome: human gut; feature: human-associated habitat; material: faeces | place: United Kingdom | collected 2010/2012 ... | reverse complement strand
ATCGACCCCGAAAAGGACGAGATCACCGTCAACGGAAAGCCCGTGCGGTACAGCGCGTTTGTGTACATCATGCTCTATAAGCCCTCGGGCGTGCTCACCGCCACGCGTGACAGCCGCGCAGAGACCGTCTTAGACCTCCTGCCGCCGGAGCTTAAGCGCCGTGATCTGTTCCCTGCAGGCCGTCTCGATAAGGACACCACCGGCCTTCTCGTTTTAACGAACGACGGCGAGTACGCCCACCGCATGTTGGCGCCGAAAAGCCACGTCTGGAAGCGTTACCGCGCTACGCTCGACCTGCCCGCCGAAGAAAGCGATATCGCGCGCTTTGCCGCCGGCATTAAAAGCGGCGAAAACGAGTTTGCCCCTGCCGTGCTCGAAATCAGTAAGGACGATCCCCACATCGCGTGGACGGAAATTCGGGAGGGAAAGTTCCATCAGGTCAAGCGTATGTTTTCAGCGTGCGGCAAGACCGTCACGGCCCTTCACCGCGAATCCATCGGCGCTTTAACGCTCGATCCCACACTTTCGCCCGGCGAATCGAAAATTCTCGATCCGAGCGCCGCAGCGTTGGTTTTTGAAAAACCTGCACAAATAATCTGAACAAAAAGCATCAAGAATTTTTGCCGTTTATTTATTTTAACTAAACTCAAAGGAAAAAGTTTGGGCAAATAAGGACTGTTCAGGGACCCGATTTTCTGCTATACTTAGTGCATTGAAAAGAGACGTTGTTCGTCACATATGGCTGCCAGGCTCTGACGTATAACAACCTATCATCAGGAGGAAAAATCTTATGGCAAGTGTAACACTTAAAAATGTCTATAAAATCTATTCCGGCGGCGTTACCGCTGTTACAGATTTCTGCTTGGACATCGAAGACAAGGAGTTCATCATTCTCGTTGGTCCTTCCGGCTGCGGTAAGTCCACCACGCTTAGAATGATCGCAGGCCTCGAAGAGATCAGCAAGGGTGAGCTTTACATCGGCGACCAGCTCGCAAACGATGTTGCTCCTAAGGACAGAGATATCGCAATGGTGTTCCAGAACTACGCTCTGTACCCGCACATGACCGTTTATGACAACATGGCATTCGGTCTGAAGCTCAGAAAGACCCCGAAGGATGAGATTAAGCGCCGCGTTGAAGAGGCTGCTCGTATCCTCGACATCTCCCACCTGCTCGACAGAAAGCCGAAGGCTCTTTCCGGTGGTCAGAGACAGCGTGTTGCTCTTGGCCGTGCTATTGTCCGTGACCCGAAAGTCTTCCTGCTCGACGAGCCGCTTTCCAACTTGGACGCTAAGCTCCGTGCACAGATGAGAACCGAAATCGCTAAGCTTCATAAGAGACTCGGCACCACCTTTATTTACGTTACACATGACCAGACCGAGGCTATGACCATGGGTGATAGAATCGTTGTTATGAAGGACGGCTTCATCCAGCAGGTCGATACCCCGCAGAACCTGTATGATCTGCCGGTCAACGAATTCGTTGCAGGCTTCATGGGCTCCCCGCAGATGAACTTTATCGATGCTACTCTCGTTAAGGAAGGCGCAGATTACTACGTCACCTTCGGCGCAGCTAAGATTAAGGTTCCGGCTAACAAGGCTAACGCTGAAATTGCTAACTATGTTGGCAAAGAGATCGTCTTCGGCATCCGTCCGGAAGACGTACACGACGAGCCGGAGTTCATCGAGAAGCATCCGGAGGCCAGAGCTACGGCTGACGTTGAAGTTACCGAGCTGATGGGCGCAGAGACCTATCTGTACCTCAATTGCGAAGGCAATGCTCTTACCGCTCGTGTTGAGCCGACTTCCACCGCTAAGACCGGTGACAAGATCACGATCGCTCTCGACATGAACAAGATGCACCTCTTCGACAAAGAAACCGAGAAGACCATCCTCAACTAATCGGTTTCATAAACAGCATACAGACGGCGTTCCCAATCGGGAGCGCCGTTTTTGCGTATCACACGTGCCGGTATTCTTCCCCACAAGCTTTCGGCACAGGTCGCGCAGCTTCACACCGAATCTGTCTGCACTGCGTCTGGCATTTCACTATCTTTAAAAAGCATTTGCATCGTGCGAAAACTGTGGTATACTGAAATCAGAACATTCAGAACATAAGGGAGTGCTTTTACATGTTTGTAACAGAAGATATTCGCTATATCGGCGTAAACGACCATGACGTAGACCTTTTTGAGGGACAGTACACCGTAGAAAACGGCATGTCCTATAATTCCTATGTCATCCTCGATGAAAAAGTTGCCGTCATGGATACGGTAGACGCCCACTTCGGCGTGGAATGGCTGCAAAACCTCGAAACGGAGCTTAACGGCCGTCGCCCGGATTACCTCGTTGTGCAGCACATGGAGCCGGACCATTCCGCCAATATCGCCGTCTTTATGGAGACATACCCGGAGGCGCAGATCGTCTCCTCTGCCAAGGCGTTCGTCATGATGCAGCAGTTCTTCGGCACGGATTTCCCGGAGCGCAAGGTTGTCGTCGGCGAGGGCGGTACGCTCAAGCTCGGTCGTCATACTTTGACGTTTGTCACCGCGCCCATGGTGCACTGGCCGGAGGTTATCGTCACATACGACAGTACAGATAAAGTCCTCTTCTCCGCAGACGGCTTCGGCAAGTTCGGTGCGCTTGACGTGGAGGAAGATTGGGCAGACGAAGCCCGCCGTTACTACATCGGCATCGTCGGCAAGTACGGCGCACAGGTGCAGGCGCTCCTTAAAAAAGCCGCCGCGCTCGACATCGCCATCATTTGCCCGCTGCACGGCCCGGTTTTAAACGAAAACCTCGGCTATTATCTTGATAAATACAACACATGGTCGTCCTACGCGGTCGAGGACGAGGGCGTTGTCATCGCCTACACCTCCGTCTACGGCCATACGAAAGAAGCTGTGGAGGAGCTTGCCGAAAAGCTGAATCAGCGCGGCTGCCCGAACGTCGTTGTCGCAGATCTCGCCCGCTGCGATATGGCGGAGGCCGTTGCCGATGCGTTCCGTTACAGCAAGCTCGTGCTCGCCACAACGACCTATAATGCGACGATTTTCCCGCATATGCAGAACTTTATCGACCATCTCACCGCTCGCAATTATCAGGGCCGTACCGTCGGCATGATCGAAAACGGCGCGTGGGCGCCCATGGCGGCAAAGGTCATGAAAAAGATGCTGGAAACGAGCAAGAACCTCACCTACACGGATACCACCGTCACCGTAAAGTGCGCCTTGAACGATGCTTCCCGCGCCCAGATTGACGCCCTCGCAGATGAGTTGTGCAAGTAAACTGAAATTGAAGCTTTAAGCAACATCCCGGTCGTAAAATTTCGGCCGGGATGTTTGTGCAAAAAGATGTCCTGTGATATCCTCTCACGTCCTTGCTTTTTGCGAAAAAATGTGTTATACTGGCTAAAAGAAACAATAGTTCGATTAAAACGGAGTGCGTGAACGTGCACAAAACCGCGTTTTGCGTGCAGTGAACGAACAGGCCTCCGTTTTTTAAGGGGGATACTATGCCCAAAAATCCGATTGTATTCACGCTCGATGGCCGTCGCTGCACCTGCCTTTTGCCGGAGGGAAAACCCAAGCGGCTCTATGTACTGTGCGGGTGGGAGATGGAAAAGCTGATGATGCTACTCGCCGAAGATGCGCCGGAGGTATTATTTTTTTCTACGGAAATCGACGGCGGTCGGGATTTCACCCCATGGGAAGCGGAGCCCATTTGGCCCGGTGAGCCGTTTTCGGGCGGCGGGGAAGACTACTTAAAATTCCTGACAGACACGGCGCTGCCGTATTTAGAGGAGCGTTTCGGCGCGCCGACGGAACCCGAAAACTGTGCGCTGCTGGGGTACTCGCTCGGCGGATTATTTGCGCTTTGGGCGCTGACGAAAACGGAAAAATTCGGTTCAGGTGCAAGCCTTTCCGGCTCTTTGTGGTACCCGCAGTTTTTGAAATATTTGGAGAACTGTCCGCCTAAAAAGGACACCAAAATATACTTATCCCTCGGCGACCGCGAACCGCTCGGCGGCCCGCCCGTCATGCGGACGGTGGGCGACTGCACGGAAAAGGCGAAGGAGATTTTAAGCAATCACGGCTGCAAGATATTCTTCGAGTGGAATCAAGGCGGGCACGGCAAGGGCGTCACCAAACGCTGGCAGCGCGCCGTGCGCAGACTTTTGACCATGATGGCAAAAACGGTGGAAAAGTAAGACGAAATGCGGTTTTAATCGTTAATGATGGTGGAAAACGGAGAGGTGCGAAGCGCAATGCAAGAGCAGATCGAGCGGGAGATTTCGAAAAATCTGACCGGCGAAATGCGGGAAACGGCACTGAAATTTACTGCGTTTTTGAAGTCGCACGGGCTGATGTTTCACCGCGACCGCTCGGGCGACTGGGCGGAAAAGATCTATTATTGGGCGAGATCGGACAAAAATTGCGTATGTTTTATCGCAGTGAAAGATCCCGACGAGCCTGAAAATGCGTGGACAGTGTGGTCAGACGACAGCGCGGCGTATGAAGCGCCGTTAGGTGACGCGGAAACGTCGGAGATCGGCCTGAAATACGTGAATCGCTGCGAAAAATGCGGCGCATGCGGTGGCGGACGGGTGAAAACCGTGTTCGGCAAACGCATTTCCGGTGTGTGCATGTGTACGTTTCGCGTGGATAACGCCGATTTAAATGGTCTGCCGTTCCTGAAAACCATGGTCGAATTGCGGCTGAACGAGATTTTGCAGCCGTGAGCAGTGAAATCGGGCTGAAAATGGAGGGGTGTAGGCTAATGCGGGCGTTTTCGCGTGTTTTGAGCTTTATACATGAAGACGGTGTGTTTTTCTGCGGTTTTGAACGACGTGTGGAGCGAATTTTTGGGTGAAAGAAATGGTAAATACAGAGAAAATTGTGGGCTATTTGAAGAAGGCGTATCAGCCGGATGCGGTTATTGTTTACGGCTCGTTTGCAGACGGAAGTGCGAATTTGAATAGCGATTTTGACGCGCTTATCATCGCGGGGAAAGAAAAAGCACACGATTCGTCCATTGCGGACGGCGTGGTGCTGGACGTGTTCGTATATCCGGCGGAAACGTTTTCAGCGGACTATGACCCGGAGGAGTTTGTGCAGGTTTGGGACGGGAAAATCGTACTGGACGAGCACGGCATTACCGGGCAGTTAAAAGCGAAAGTCCTTGACTACATCGAGCATCTTCCGAAGAAAACGGTGACGGAGGTCGCGCAGGAAGTGGAATGGCCCAAAAAGACGCTGCGGCTTATGGAAAAAAACGATGCAGAGGCGTTCGGGTTATATGCAAAAGCCCTGCGGGAATTTGACAAGGAAAGCTTATCTGCATGGATCGATTACTTAAAAAGCATGGTGAATATACGGCCGGACGGGACGTTGAAGCGGTGAAAACCGTGGAGCTGCGCGTGAAAACGGGGCACTTTCGGAGAAGCTGTTTTTGCGGAAGGCGGATTGAATGTAATTTGCGCAGGTTTGCGTGATAAAAAGTCAGGGCTTATGCAGGTTTTGCAGACGGAAGGAGACGCGAAATGGAACAGCAGAGCTTATTTGGAAACCGGGCGGGGCAGGACATGCCGCTTGCGACGCGGATGCGGCCGCGGACGCTGGAGGAATTTGCGGGGCAGCGCCATTTGCTCGGCAAGGGCAAGGTGCTGCGGCAGCTGATTGAAGAAGACCGCGTGTCTTCCATGATTTTCTGGGGGCCGCCGGGTGTGGGTAAAACGACGCTGGCGCAGATCATTGCGGCGCGGACGAAGGCGAATTTCATCAATTTCAGCGCCGTGACGAGCGGCATCAAGGAAATTCGCGGCGTGATGAGCGAGGCTGAGCAGAACCATCGTATGGGTGAGCGCACACTGCTGTTTATCGACGAAATCCACCGCTTTAATAAGGCGCAGCAGGACGCGTTTTTGCCGTTTGTGGAAAAGGGCAGCATCGTGCTCATCGGTGCGACCACGGAGAACCCCTCGTTTGAGGTGAACGCCGCACTTTTGTCGCGCTGCAAGGTGTTCGTTTTGCAGGCACTTTCCGAGGATGAGCTTGTGGAGCTGATGAAGCGCGCAATCAAAGACCCGCGCGGCTTCGGTAACCAGACGGTGGAAATCACCGATGAGATGTTGAAAATGCTTGCAGCGTTTGCAAACGGTGACGCGCGAACGGCGCTGGGAACGCTGGAGATGGTCGTTTTGAACGGGCACCGCGAGGGCGACAAGACGACCGTGACGATGGAGACGCTGGAGCAGTGCATCAGCCGCAAGTCGCTTTTGTACGACAAAACCGGCGAGGAGCACTACAACATCATCTCGGCGCTGCACAAATCGATGCGCAACAGCGACCCGGACGCGGCGGTCTACTGGCTTTCGCGTATGCTGGAGGCGGGCGAAGACCCGCTGTATGTGGCGCGGCGGCTCATTCGGTTCGCGAGCGAGGACGTGGGCATGGCGGACAGCCGCGCACTGGAGATCGCCGTGGCGGCGTATCAGGCGAGCCATTTTATCGGTATGCCGGAGTGCTCGGTGAATTTGACGCACGCCGTGGTGTATTTGTCGATGGCGCCGAAATCAAACGCGCTGTATGTGGCGTATGAGAGCGCGAAAAGGGACGCACAGAAAATGCTCTCCGAGCCGGTGCCGCTCGTCATCCGCAACGCGCCAACAAAGCTTATGAAGGAGCTGCATTACGGCGAGGGGTACGAATATGCGCACGATACGGCGGAAAAGCTGACCGCGATGCAGTGCTTGCCGGATTCGCTTGCCGGAAAGAAGTATTACAGACCGACGGAACAGGGCAGCGAAGCAAGGGTGAAGGAGCGACTGCGGCAGATTGAAGCGTGGAAGGCGGAGCGGAGGAAGAAGTGAGGTTGCGTTGAGCAAAATTTTTGACAACGATTGACGAGAGAGCGTGAAAATTCGGGGGTATTTTATGTTGGCGGTTAAGTTTTACGAAGATGTGAAAGACGAGCTGCTGCGTTTTGCGGTTGTTATTGCAAAGCATGACGGAAAATGGGTGTTTTGTAAGCACAAGGAGCGCGAGACGCTGGAGTTTCCGGGCGGGCACAGAGAGACGGGGGAGGCGATTGCAGAGACGGCGAAGCGCGAGCTTATGGAAGAAACGGGTGCGGTGAAATTTGAGATTCGTCCGATCTGCGTGTACTCCGTGACGGGCAAAACGCGCGTGAACGAGACGGCTGAAGAATCGTTCGGCGGGCTGTTTTATGCGGAAATCGCATCGTTTGGGGAGATACACAGCGAGATGGAGAAAATTGTATTATGCGACGCTCTGCCGGAAAACCAGACGTACCCGGAAATTCAGCCGGCACTTTTGAAAGAGGCGGAAAGACGGGGGTTCGGCGTATAAACGGACATAAAGAAAGCACGCAGAGCATGAAAATCTGCGTGCTTTTTGTGTGTATTGTATTGACTTGAAGCGTCGGGGCGTCTTCAGTTTTTCGGTTTGTTTTTTTCAAAGAGGATGGAGAGCCCTTTGAGGAGCAGGTCGTCATCTAAGATGATCTTGTTGCGGCAAAGGGGCGCGATGACGGAGGAGAGTCCGCCGGTTGCGACGACCGTGCAGGGGGTGTTTAATTCCGCGTTGATGCGGTCGATGAGGCCGTCCAGTGCGCCGGCGTTGCCGTAGAGCAGGCCGCTTTTGAGGCAATCTACGGAATTTGTGCCGATGGTGTGCTTCGGCAGCTCGAATGCGACCTTCGGCAGCTGCGCGGTGCGGCTTGCGAGGGCATCGTGCGAGACGGCCACACCCGGCAGAATCATGCCGCCGCGGTATCCGCCCTCCGCATCCAGAACGGAGACGGTGGTGGCGGTACCCATATCGATGATGATCTGCGGGAGGGGATAGTGATGGATGCCCGCGACGGCGTCCACGACGAGGTCGCTGCCGAGCTGGGCGGGATTATCGATGTGGATGCGCAGGCCGGTTTTGATGCCGGGGCCGACGACGAGCGGCGTGAGGTGCAGGTATTTGTGCACCGCGTCGCGCATGGTGAGCGTGACGGCCGGGACGACGGACGAGAGAATCGCGCCGTCAACCGCGGTGATGTCTGCGCGGTTCATATCAAACGCCATTTTGAGCATGGCGGCATATTCGAGCACCGTTGCGGTGGGGTTTGTGGAGACGCGTTCGCGGAAAATGACCTGTCCATCGGCACAGCAGCCGATGACAATGTTGGTGTTGCCGATATCGATGGCTAAGATCATGGGAGGACCTCCTTTTAATCTGCTTTTTTAGCGGGTGTTTGAATAAACCCGGCTTTTAAGAGGACGCTGCCGACGGCGCCGGTGATGACGGTGGACGAGAGCATCTCGAACACGGCATTGACGCCGACGAACGCGCAGACGAACAGCAGAATGTTTTGGCCGTTGATCAAGCCCTGCATGTACTCGGTCTGCCCGAAAAGCAGAATGAGTGCGGACATGAAGAAAAGCGTATTTAAGAACGCAGCGGCGAAGCCCGTGACGAAGCACGCGGCGACGCGGTTCAGCTTACGGACGCTGCGGAAGATGTAGCCGAGCAAAAAGCCGTCCAGCATACGCGGGACAAAGCACAGCAAAATGGAGAAAAACGGGTTGATGCTAAAAAGCGTGGACCCGAGCATGCTCACACCGCCGACGCCAATCGCCTGCAGAAAGCTTGTGAGGCCGAAGACGGATCCTGCGATGAGACCACCTACAGGTCCGAGGGCCAGTGCGGACACGGCGACCGGGATAACGTTGAACGTGATGGCGAGCGGCCCGATGTTCAGATAGCCGAGCGGCGTAAAGGACATCAGCAGCAAAAGCGCCGTCATCAGGCCGAGCAGAGTGAGCTGCTTTGCGTTAAATTTCTTGTTCATATTCAATTTTCCTTTCTTGTTATTATTCTCCGTAGGAGATACAATACAATACGAAAGAAGTATAGCACAGATTTTGAAAAATCGCAATGTTTTCTATTGACTTTGACGCGGCGTAAAGTGATAAACTGGGCTTAGCCCGAGTGGAGGACGAAAGATGAAAAGTGAGCCCAATCTCGCCACCTCAAGCAGGGACGAGAAATTCTGTATTGCGATACTGAAAAGCTGTGCTATACTGAAATTAAGAAATTCAGTTGCATTGAAAAGCTTGATTTTGGAGGTGCACAGTGGAAAATAAGGATATTTTAAACGCTTTGCAGAATTATGAAATGACATTCGGAACGTCAGAAAACATATTTAACGGCGGACTTTTGACAGATGCAGAGCGCGATTTCGTGATGCGTGACAGCAATGCATTTTTGTTCGGGCTTATCGCAGATCAATCGGTGAAAGCGGAGACCGCATGGTCACTGCCGTATAAACTGGCGCAGCGGTTAGGGCATTTTTCCATGCAGAAGATTGCCAAAGAAAGCTCGTCGGAAGAAATAGGCACACTGCTACGCACAAAGCCGGCATTGCATCGCTATCCTGGCAATATGGGGCGGTATTTGTGGTCGGCAGCCGAAAGACTTACATCGGAATACGACGGCTGCGCCGAGAATATCTGGGGCAATGTGACTGCCATGGAGATCGTAGAGCGGTTGGAGGCGTTCTCTGGAATCAGCCACAAAAAGGCTTCACTTGCTTGTTTGCTGCTTTGGCGCGATTTGGGTGTCGAAATATCAGATAAAGAAAATATAGATATTGCGTATGATGTGCATATTCGGCGTATTTTTCTGCGCGCCGGGTTCTGCGAAAAAGATACATTGAAAGACGTAACGGAAGCGGCGCGGCGGCTGAACCCTAAGTTTCCGGGTTATTTAACTTCGCCGTTCTGGGCCTTAGGCCGAAATATCTGCCGGCCGACGGAGCCATTGTGCGGACAATGTCCGATACGTCCCTTTTGCGCACGGCGTTTGGATAAAACTGAAAATCTCCGTGCTTGAATTTTGCACAGTCAGGAAAGCGGGGGGAATCAGCAAATCGATTTGCTGATTCCGGTGAAAGTGAAGGCGTAAAAGAGAACATAAAAAAACTACGGTGCTTGCGGGTACCGTAGCTTTTCTTATATACAGGGTTTACAGCGTTTTAATGCAGCGCTTTTTTGGGACAGACCTTGGTGCATGCATAGCACAGGATGCACTCCGTGGCGTTTTTGCGCTTTCGGCTTTCTTTGTTGACCTCGACGTTCATCGGGCAGACCTTCAGGCATTTGCCGCATTGGACACATTTGCTTTCATCGCAATGTACGCGCAGGAGCGAAAAATAGCTCATCGGCTTTAAGAAGACCGTGATCGGGCAAAGATATTTGCAGAACGCGCGGTTATCCTTAAAAATAAACGCGAGCGCGATGCCTCCGGCATAGTAAAGAATGTTGCCGATGAGGAACAGCCAGAACATGATGCGCTCGAGGTTCGAAAACTTCATCAGGAACAGGGCGGAGACAAGCGCGAACGAGAGCGCGAACATCACATAGCGCAGCGTGCCCAGCTTTTCTTTGCGGGGCTTTTGCGGCACTTTGAACGGGAGCAAGTCTAAGACCATGGCTGTCCAGCAGGCATAACCGCACCAGCCGCGGCCGAAAAGCAGCGGGCCGAAAATTTTTGCGACGGCGTAGTGAATCGTCGCCGCCTCGAACACGCCGGAAAACAGATAGTACCAAAAGCCTTCAATCTGCATGTTCTCCTGCGACATCAGCCCCAGATACACGAGCATGTAAAGACCGACTGCGAGCTGCATAAACTGCCGCGCATAGCGTTTTCCCGCGGTGAAAAGCGCTAAGCCGACCGAAAGGCAAGAACCTATGTAGCTGAAATTGAATAAATAAAACAGGTTGCTTTTTATGAGCCACAGCGTAACCGCTACGCCTTCAAAAAGCAGAAACATCAAAACCGATGCCCGATACTTTTTCAAGATGAGCCTCCTTGTAACTGTGCTTTGTACATGTTGTGCGTTTGAAAATTTTATTTTACGCTTTCATTCTACCATATCCCGTATAAAACACAAGGGAAATCTATCGCATAACGGAAAAGGCATTTTATGAAAGAAGCGGGGCTTTGTGCGGGGTAGGGCGGGAATGGGGGAAATGAGCAAAGATGGGGCGGGAAAACGGCTTATTCTGTACACTTTTCCGCCTTAAAAAACATTGACATTTGGTACCAAAATCGCTATAATAAAGAACATTAGTGTACGCATTTACCCGTTTTTCGGAATTACAAATAAAGGTGGTTTATTTACTATGGCAGAAAAGGCATATTATGTTACAGAGGAAGGCCTTGCGGCATTGCAGGCTGAGCTGGAGGATTTGAAGGTCAACCGCAGAAAAGAAGTTGCGGAAAAAATTAAAGAAGCGCTTTCTTTCGGCGACCTTTCCGAGAACAGCGAATATGACGAAGCAAAGAACGACCAGGCAATCCTTGAGGCGCGCATCGCCGACCTTGAAGTGATGGTGAGCAACGCACGCGTCATTGAGAAGGAAAACCTTGCGGCAGATACCGTGCACATCGGTTCTTCCGTATTTGTAAAAACGAAGCGTGCGGACGGCAGTGAAGCCGAGCGCAGCTTCAGCATTGTGGGCTCTAACGAAGCAAACCCGCGCCAGGGCAAGATCTCCGATGAATCCGCCGTGGGCAAAGCACTTGTCGGCGCGAAGGTCGGACAGACCGTTGAAGTGGAGACACCCGCAGGCATCGTGGAGTACACGATCATCTCCGTATCTTAATTGAGAATCAGGCGGTGCGGATAGAAAATCCGCCCGCTTTTTTTGTGACCGCCGTGCGGCGGGGAAAGGAAGGCAGAAAATGGCAGAAAAGAAGACCCCGGAAACGGAAGCGGAACTGACCGAAGTGCTGCGCGTGCGCAGAGAGAAACTCGCTCAGCTTGTAGAAGACGGCAAAGACCCGTTCCAGATTACGAAATTTGATGTGACGCACCACAGCGCGGAAATTAAAGACGATTTCGACGCGCTTGAGGGCAAAGAAGTTGTGGTGGCCGGCCGTATGATGAGCAAGCGCGTCATGGGCAAGGCATCGTTCTGCAATGTGCAGGACTTAAAGGGCGGCATCCAGTGCTATGTGGCGCGTGACGCCGTGGGCGAAGACAGCTACAAGGATTTTAAGAAATTTGACATCGGCGACATCATCGGCGTGCGCGGCGAGGTGTTCAAGACAAAAACCGGCGAGATTTCCATTCACGCTTCGGCTGTGACGCTGCTCTCGAAGAGCCTGCAGGTGCTGCCGGAGAAGTTCCACGGTCTGACGAACACCGATATGCGCTACCGCCAGAGATACGTCGATCTCATCGTGAACCCGGAAGTGAAGGACACGTTTGTAAAGCGCTCGAAGATCATTAAGGAGATCCGCAATTTCCTCGACGGCAGAGGATTTATGGAAGTGGAGACCCCGATGCTGGTTTCGAATGCCGGCGGTGCGGCGGCGCGTCCGTTTGAGACGCATTATAACGCGCTGAACGAAGACGTGAAGCTGCGTATTTCCCTGGAGCTTTACCTGAAGCGCCTCATCGTAGGCGGCCTTGAAAAGGTTTACGAGATTGGCCGTGTGTTCCGCAACGAGGGCGTCGATACGCGCCACAACCCGGAGTTCACGCTGATGGAGCTTTATCAGGCCTACACGGATTATTACGGCATGATGGAGCTGACGGAGAACATGTTCCGTTACCTTGCCGAGAAGGTGTGCGGCAGCGCGGTCATCACGTATAACGGTGTGGAAATCGACCTCTCGAAGCCGTTTGCGCGTTTGACGATGAACGACGCCATCAAGAAGTATGCGGGCATCGACTTTGACGAAGTGAAGACCGACGAAGAAGCGAAGGCGCTTGCAAAAGAGCACCACATTGAATATGAGGAGCGCCACACGAAAGGCGACATCATCAACCTGTTCTTTGAGGAATACTGCGAGAAGGAGCTCATTCAGCCGACGTTCATCATGGACCACCCGCTGGCGATTTCTCCGCTGACGAAGAAGAAGCCGAGCGACCCGACGAAGGTGGAGCGCTTTGAGCTGTTCATCAACACGTGGGAAATGTGCAACGCGTACTCCGAGCTGAACGACCCGATCGACCAGAGAGAGCGTTTTGCGGCGCAGGACGCGGCGTTTGCTGCGGGCGACGAGGAAGCAAACCACACGGACGAGGACTTCCTGAATGCGCTTGAGTACGGCATGCCCCCGACGGGCGGCATCGGCTACGGCATCGACCGCCTTGTGATGCTGCTGACGGATTCCCCGGCCATCCGCGATGTTTTGCTGTTCCCGACAATGAAGCCGTTAGACTCCGACAAGAAGGTTTCCAAGGAAGTTTCGGCTCCTGCGGAGGCTGCTCAGGCGGCTCCGGTCGTGGAGGAAAGAATCGATTTTTCCAATGTTCAGATCGAGCCGCTGTTCCAGGATCAGGTGGATTTTGACACCTTCTCCAAGAGCGATTTCCGTGCCGTGAAGGTTAAGGAATGCGAAGCCGTGAAGAAGTCCAAAAAGCTCTTAAAGTTCGTTTTGGACGACGGAACCGGCGTAGATAGGGTCATTTTGAGTGGTATTCACGAATATTATGAGCCGGAAGAACTGGTCGGTAAGACCTGCATTGCAATCACCAATCTGCCTCCGAGAGCGATGATGGGTATCGACTCCTGCGGTATGTTGATCTCAGCCGTGCATCACGAAAACGGTGAAGAAAAGTTGCATTTGCTGATGGTCGATCCTCACATTCCGGCAGGCGCAAAGCTCTATTGATTGACCTAAAATTGTCGGTGCTTACGCCACAACTTACGCCAATTTACTCCGAGCTTACGCCAAAAATGCGTTTGGAATTTTGCGATTGCAGACAAGTTCCGATAGCATACGATAATTTCATATGATTTAAGCCCGCTGATTTCGGTCAGCGGGCTTTTTCTATTTCTGCCCCTATTACATCTCTGTGATGTGATAGGGGCTTTTTTTATCCCTGAAAGGTGGTCGAAAAAAATTTTTTGAAAAATCTCAAAAAAACTTCGTACAAATCGAAAAAAATTTCCCAGTTGGTTAGTGAGGGCAAAAACCTCACGAACCTTGAAAATCGAATAGACATTCAACAGGTACATTCCTGATCGGGGGTGAAAGCCCCAGCCGGATGAAGGTGCGCCACGAACTTCCTGCCCACAAAGGTTATCACGGAAAGCAAGGTTGGTAGCGATTCCGAACCATTCTGAAATATCCGCTTGCTGCGGATAAGGCGATGAAACGATTCAGGGACAATGATACTTCCCTATGGGGCTGGCGGAGTACCCGGCAGAGGTGAGATTCCTATGAGTTCGGTCAGCAGCCGAACGCCTGTTGATTTCCTTTTACGCATTTGGGGGATGAGATCGAGTTAAATGCGACCACCAAAGCACAGGACTCCGCTTCCTGTGTTTTGGTGGATCAAGCGATCCAAATCTAATAAGAAGGAGGAAAAGCGAAATGCCAAACTGTAGAACCATTGCTATCTGCAATCAGAAAGGCGGCACAGGCAAAACGACCACAACGGTCAATTTGGGTGTCGGGCTTGCACGACTCGGCAAGAAGGTACTCCTTGTAGATGCCGACCCGCAGGGCGACCTCACAACTTGCCTTGGGTGGCGAGATAATGACAGTCTTACGACGACCATTACCGATAAGCTATCCGGGGTTATCCGTGAAGATCATACAGACCCACGAAGCGGCATTCTGCATCACGAGGAAAATGTCGATCTGCTCCCTGCCAACATCGAGCTGTCTGCTATGGAAATGATGCTTGTCACCGCAATGAGCCGTGAAACCATTCTGAGAAGCTATCTGAGCAAGGTCAAAGACAATTATGACTATGTACTGATTGACTGTATGCCTTCGCTCGGTATGGTAACTCTGAATGCTTTGGCGGCGGCAGATAGCGTAATCATTCCCGTGCAGGCGCAATACCTTCCGGCAAAGGGAATGACCCAACTGATGCAGACCATTGGAAAGGTCAGGCAGTACATCAATCCGAGCCTGCGAATCGACGGTATCCTATTGAACATCGTAGATAACCGCACCAACCTCGCAAAAAGCACTGCCGACGCACTGCGAAAGAACTTTGGGAGCGTTATTAAGATATACCGTTCCTCCATTCCTATGGCAGTGAAAGCCGCAGAGGTTGCTTCCAAGGGCGTAAGCATCTACAAGTATGAGCCGAGCAGTCCTGTTGCAAAGGCTTATGCTGAGTTCGCAAAGGAGGTGTCTGCCGATGGCAGGAAGAAAGAGCGACTTCACTCTGCCGACGCTCGATGACCTGTTTTCTACACAGGAGCTTCGGGACGATGCCAAGCTCAGTAAAATCCGAGATATTCCCCTTGAGCTGATCGACGATTTTCCCGACCACCCATTTAAGGTACGGGACGACGAGGATATGATACAGCTTGTGGAGAGTGTCAAGGAGCGAGGAGTCATTACTCCGGCTACCGTGCGTCAAAAAGAGGACGGCAGATATGAGCTGATTTCCGGTCACAGGCGAAAACGAGCGTGTGAACTTGCCGGATTTGAAGCACTCCGTTGCGAGGTCGTAGACCTTGACCGTGATGCCGCCACTGTGCTGATGGTGGAGAGCAACTACCAGCGGTCGCAGATACTTCCCTCAGAAAAGGCGTTTGCCTATAAAATGCGGCTGGAAGCGATGAAGCGGCAAGGACAGCGTTCAGATTTAACTTTGTCCCCAGTGGGGACGAAGTTTGATAGAAGCTCTGAAGCCATAACAGAAGAAACAGGCGATAGCAGAAATCAAATTCATCGCTATATCCGTCTGACAAACCTTGTCCAAGAACTTCTTGACCTTGTGGACGAAGGGAAAATCAAAATGCGTCCTGCGGTGGAGCTATCCTATTTGGACGAGGACAGCCAGCGGGCGGTGGTTGATGAAATTGACCTGAACCAATGTACCCCGTCCCACGATCAGACCATTCGTATGCGGAAGTTCTTCACGGAAGGCAAACTCACACCGGAAGTAGTATCTGCCATTATGAGCGAGGAAAAGCCAAACCAGCGTGAGAAAATCGTCCTGCGTGGGGACAAGGTGCGAAGCCTGATCCCGAAGAATATCCCCGTCAGCCAAACGGAGGATTATGTGGTCAAAGCATTGGAGCATTACAGTCGTTTCCTGCGCCAGCGGGCAGAGCGTGACAGCCGATAGGCACACGGAGTATGTTTTCCGCTGTCCCCTTCCTCACACTCCATCCCCAGAACTTCCAGACTATCCGAGAATAAATAATCTATCTCCTAACTTTATCTCTATCTCTCTAAATAAGTCTATCTAAGAGAGGCTCGGAGATCGCACAGTTTGGAATTGCGCCCACCGGCGATATGATAAAAAGTTGCGCTTCAAAACGCATCTTTGTCTGAACGGTTATCATCGGGTAGAATGTGGTCGAAGGGAGTGAAGCGTATGAAATCCAAAATCGCAGTTCTTTTTCTCATTGTCCTTTTGTGCCTGACTTCGGGGTGCAGCAACACCTCGCAGATTGCAGAACAGCCCGCCCCGGTTTCTTCTTCGGAGAGTAACAAGGCTCCTTACCAATCAGAAACGGCGCAGGCGACAGAGAAAACGGAGGTTGAACAGCCCCGAAGTACAGAGCCGAAAGACGAAGACCGTTCAACAGAAGCAACGGCAGGCGTGTTGGATAGCAGTATTCAAACAAAACTGGCATCCGAACAGCCTAACAGCGGCACAACGCCACCACAGGTAAGCGAACCGTCCAAGACACCTGACGAGTCCGAGCACCATCCGGAAGTCTCTGCACCGTCCGAAAAGGAACAGCCCACACCTCCGGCAACGGAAGAACCAAAACCGGCAGAACAACCACAACCGACCGTACCGCCGCAGGAAGAACCAACAGAGCCGGCATTTGACATCGGCTATTGGATCGGCTTTGCCAAGAGCTATGCCGAGAGTGTCGGTCTTACGCTGAACAGCGAAGCCGTGTACTGCTGGGACAATCCCATTGCCGCAGGTGTAAAATGCAAATACACCGAACGGGATATTCGTGGCTATCTCGACCGATATGCCAAGGACGGCGACATCACGGATGTTTGGATTTGGTATGAGCAGACCGGAACCGGTTCCTTTGAGGTGTATATCGGCTACGCATAACAACAAAATCAAATCACACTGAAACGCATCGTCAAAGTACGGTGCGTTTTTCGTTTTCAAGGAGGTAATCAACACAATGAAAACACATTTTTTCAAGCGAGGAATTGCAGGACTGCTTTCTCTCGTGATGTGCCTGTCCGCATTTATCGGACTTGGCACGACTACCGCCTTTGCCGCAGGAGAGCAAGCGGAAGTCTATCTCATTTCTTTTCCGAGAAGCGGAGATGCAAATCTCGACTACAGCGGTACTTGGGGACACTCCAATCTTCACTATATGAACGGTTGGTATTCCGGTGAGTCCAAGTACACTACCATTCGAGCAATGCACTCGTATGACGGAAATATCTGCTACTGCATTGAGCCGGGTACGCCGCAGGACACTGGCGACAGATACACCAGCAAGGATGAAACCTTTTGGGATAACCTCCCCTCGGATTTCAACAGCACTATTTCTCCCTACGATATGAAACTGTTCATCGGTCGTATTATGCAGTACGGCTACACGGGACCGATCAGTACCTCTTGGCGTTCTCAGAACGCAAGCGATGCCGAAACACTGGCACAGGCGATGGCGACGCAGGTTCTTATTTGGGAAACCGTGGTCGGTGAGCGAGATGAGGACTTCAATCATATCAATCCCGGCAGCTATGATGCCGTCAAGAGTGTTGTCAGCACAGCGCACCCTCTGTATAGCCAGTTCATCAGCTACTACAACAGCATTGAAGCAAGCGTACAGCGTCACTCTGCTATTCCCAGCTTTATGGCGAAAACTCCCGGCAAGGCGCAGAATGTCGAGCTTGCTTGGAACGGCACGAACTACACCGCAACTCTGACTGACAGCAACAATGTCCTTTCCAATTATAGCTTTTCTGCGAATGAGGATGGCATTTCTTTCAGCGTCAGCGGAAACAAGCTCGTCATTACGGCGGCTACCGCGCCCTCTGACAGCGTGAGAATTACTGCAAGCAAGTCCGGTGCAACCCGCCGAGGAATCATTACTTGGACGGATGGAAGATACGCTCCCGGAAGCGGTATTCAGGATGTCATCAGCTACGCCCAAGAGGTCAATGACCCCGTGCAGGCATTTCTCAATCTGAAGGTATCCCACGGTTCTGCCAAGATCATCAAGACCTCTGAGGACGGAAAGGTAGACAACCTTACTTTCACCGTTACCGGCAATGGCGTCAATCAGACCGTCAAGACCAACGCCAAGGGCGAGATTCAGATCGACAACCTGATGCCCGGTGTCTACACCGTGACCGAAATGGACTACGACAAGTATGAGCCGCAGGAGTCCCGCCGTGTGACGGTCGTTTCCGGTCAGGTTTCCACTGTGACCTTCAACAACAAGCTCAAGCGTGGAGATTTGCAGATCGTGAAGTCCTCGGAGGATAATCTCAACGAGGGCGTGACCTTTCACCTTTACGGCACTTCACTCTCCGGCATTGCCGTAGACGAGTATGCCGTGACCGATGAAAACGGCGTGGCGACCTTTGAAGATGTCCTCATTTCCGGCTCTCTTCCTTATACGGTGGAGGAAGTGGACACCGCCGTTCGCTATGTCATTCCCGAAGCGCAGTCTGCGCCTATCCGCTGGAACGAGGTCACGAACCGTAGTTTCCTCAATATTTTGAAGAAGTTTTCCGTGACCGTTACCAAGAGCGATGCCGAAACCGGCACGGCGCAGGGTGATGCTTCTCTTGCCGGTGCTGTTTACGGCATCTATAAGGGCGAAACCCTTGTTGATACCTACACCACCGACAAAAACGGGCAGTTCGTTACCAAGGAGTATATCTGCGATAACGACTGGACGGTGCGAGAGATCACACCCTCCGAGGGCTATCTGCTTGATACCACCGTCCATAAGGTCGGTGCAGAGCCGCAGCTTTATACCGTGGAGCATAATCAAACGGCAAATGATGTGACCGAGCAGGTCGCAAAGGGCAATATCGCCATTATTAAGCACACCGATAACGGCGAAACGCAGATCGAAACACCCGAAAATGGTGCTGAGTTTGCCGTGTATCTGAAAGCCGCAGGCTCCTATGATAGTGCAAAGGCTTCCGAGCGTGATTATCTCACCTGTGACGAAAACGGCTTTGCACAGACCAAGGATATGCCTTACGGCATCTACACCGTCCATCAGGTTTCCGGCTGGGAAGGCAGTAAACTGATGCCCGACTTTGATGTGTTCATCTCTCAAAACGGGGCGACTTATCGCTACCTTATCAACAATGCACCCTTTACCAGCTTCATCAAAATCGTGAAGCAGGACGCAGAAACCGGCAAGACCATCCCTTATGCAGGTGCAGGCTTCAAGATTTATGACCCGGACGGCAACCCCGTAACAATGACCTTCACTTACCCGACGCCCACCACCATTGATGTGTTCTACACCAATGCAGAAGGTTCTCTTGTCACGCCGGAAAAGCTGCCCTTTGGAAAAGGGTACTCTATTGTCGAGGTACAGGCTCCCTACGGCTATGTCCTCGACGAAACACCCGTGTACTTCGATGTCACGGAGGATAATTCCACAGAAGAAAGCGGGGTTACGGTAGTAAAAGTGGATAAGCCCAATATGGCACAGAAAGGCACCATCACCGTGGAAAAAACCGGCGAGGTGTTCTTCGGCGTTTCCGTCATCGGCGGCGTAGATGAAAGCGGAAACGAACTGCCCACCATCTATCAGCCGCAGTATGAAAAGCGTGGACTTCCCGGTGCGGTCTATGAGATCATCGCCGCAGAGGATATTATCACGCAGGACGGCACTGTCCGAAATCAGAAGGGCGAGGTCGTAGACACTGTTACAACCGATGTAACCGGCGCAGCGGTGAGCCGTGAACTCTATCTTGGCAAATATGAGGTGCGTGAGATCACAGCACCCCACGGGATGGTGCTCAACCCGGAACCCCACTGCGTCGAGCTTGTCTATGCCGGTCAGAATGTTGCCGTAACAGAAACGGCGACTTCGTTCGAGAACGAGCGTCAGAAGGTGGAGATCAGCCTTGTAAAGTCCATTGAGCAGAATGAGTGCTTCGGCATTGGCAATAACGGTGAAATGAAGAACATTTCCTTTGGGCTGTTTGCCGCCGAGGAAATCGTGTCTGCCAGCGGCACTTCCGTTCCCGCAAATGGTCTTGTTGAGATCATCTCTCTGAATGAGGACGGAACGGCGAAAATCAAGACTGACCTTCCTTTTGGAAGCTACTATGTGCAGGAGCTTGCTACCGACAGTCACTACAAGCTCTCCAATACCAAGTATCCCGTAACCTTTGCGTATGTCGGTCAGGATACGGCAGTTGTAAAGATTGCCGCTAACAACGGCAAGGCAATCGAAAATGATCTGATCTACGGTTCGGTTTCCGGCAAGAAGGTCGATGAAAACGGCAGTGCTCTCGGCGGTGCGCTGATTGGACTGTTCCGCACGGATGACGGCGAGTTTACAAAGGAAAACGCTCTGATGACTACCACTTCTGCTGAAGATGGTAGTTTTTCTTTTGAGAACATTCCTTACGGCACTTGGTATGTCCGTGAGATCGAACAGCCTGCCGGCTTCGTGCTGGATGACACCATCTATCCCGTGACCATCGGCGCAGACGGGCAGGTCGTGGAGATCGAAATCGTCAACAGGTATGTCCGTGGAAACATCCATCTGACCAAGGTGGATTCCGAATATCCTGACAATAAACTGACCGGAGCGACCTTTGAGGTCTATAAGGACAGTAACGCAAACGGCAAGCTGGACGACAGTGATGAACTGCTCGGCACACTGACCGAAAAGGAAAAGGGCGAATACAGTATGAACGACTTGTTCTACGGTCGCTACTTCGTCAAGGAAACCAAAGCGCCGGAGGGGTTTGTCCTTGATACCGGCGTGTATGAAGTGATGATCGACACCAACGGCAAGACCTACGAGGTGGAGAACAAGGCAGGCGTCGGCTTCATCAATGATGCGATGCGTGGCAACCTGAAGATTGTTAAAACCTCCTCTGACGGCAAGGTCAAGGGCTTCGCTTTCCGAATTACCGGAGCAAATGGCTATGACATTATCCTTGAAACCAACGACAAGGGTGAGATCTTCATTGACGGGCTTCGCATCGGGGACTACACCATTTCCGAGGTGAGCAACTCGGCTTCTTCGATGTATGTCATCCCTGCTGATAAGAAGGCAACGGTCAAGATCGGCTCCACTACCATTGTGGAGATGCACAATCTTCTGCGTGATACGCCCAAGACCGGCGACACAACCAATCTGCCGATGCTCTATGCCCTTGCAGGACTGTCCGCAGTGGGCATTGCGGTGTGCGGCGTTATCGGCTTCAAGAAAAAGAAGAAGGAGGATCGTAACTAATGGAACCTAAAACCATCGTGGCTATCGTACTGGTAGCCTTTATCATCGGCGGCTTTATCTTCTTGCAGATTAGATCGAAAAACAAGAAGTGAGCTGATTATCCAAGGGGCGGAGCAAAAACTCCGCCCCTTTTCTATATCACAAGGAGGTACGCAATGAACCATCTCAAAAAGATTGAGGATAGGGTTATTTCCATTCTCAAAACCAATGTTGACGCACGAAGCGACGATATGATGTTGTATCTTCTCGTGTGTAACAGCTTTTACAGCAATGAAAACTCGGTTGGAAAAATGCCTTTTGAGGTCGTGATGAAGAACTACAAGGAACTCGAACTACCCCATTTTGAAAGTGTCCGTAGGACGAGAGCAAAAATCCAGTCTGAACACCCAGAATTGGCTTGTTCTCCCGAATGCCGAAAAGCACGAAAGAGGATGCAGCATCTTTATTCCAACTATGTTATGAACTAAGGACGGTGATTTCTATGGAAAATGAAAAGAGAAAGGTCGGTGATTACACCGTCCTCTGCGCCGTGAACATCGGCTCCCGTGAAATCATCCTTGCTGAGAATGAGCAGAGTGCCAACGGAGAACGCTTCCTCTGCTGCTACGGAGAGCGAAACGACATATTTGAGAAGTTTAGCGAGTGCGCCGTTGGTGACGACTATATTGATGCGGCACTGTTCTTTGCAGAGCGCATCAAGAAAGATGCCGAGCAGTTTCGGGCAGAGGTTGAAAAACTGGATATTCCCGTTACGGTTATCACTCAGGTAGACTGTATCCCCGACCACTACAAGAACGACATCAACGGCAAAATCATTGCCATCAATCCGGCTGTTCTCAAGCCGGAGTATCAAAGAGCTGACCGGCAGCTTTATCTTGTGACCGGCGGTTTTGGTGCTTCGGCAAATGCCCGTGGCAGCGCTGTGTTTTGCAGAAACCTCTATGACGGTAAGGATACCCGCTATGAGCGTATGGATGTGCTGGGTGAAGTAAAGCCGGAGCGTATGCCTGATTGGGCAAAAGAAAAAGCGGCTGCTTTTAGCCG
>ERZ857750.1792-NODE-1792-length-22561-cov-7.502710_pt1 | contig 22561 bp, 27 predicted proteins | sample MGYA00519915_ERZ857750 | MGnify/ENA primary metagenome ERZ857750 (study PRJEB31778, sample SAMEA3449358) | human gut metagenome | biome: human gut; feature: human-associated habitat; material: faeces | place: United Kingdom | collected 2010/2012 ... | reverse complement strand
ATTTTTCAAGGTACATGAAGGTGTTCTATGCAAACCCTTCATATAACGAAACGCTCAGAGCCTGTTTTACAGTGGTCTAATTCAATTTTTTTAAAATTCTTCGTTTTCCGCCTTTTTTTTCATCGTTTTTAATGCCCTGTTCAGGAGGTCATTTACACTCTGCTGTTTGATTCCCAGATAATCTGCAACATCCTGCTGACGCATTTCCTCGAAATAAACCAGATTGAGTACCGTCTTTTCTGCTCGCAGGTATTGCTACAGTAATCTATTTCCGGAAAAAGAAACAAAAATAATCTTTAATTTCAGTGCAGGCGGTCCATAGAGACTGCCTGCTTTTTGGTGATGAATATGGAAACAACCTATATCCAGACAGATATCAAACATGTTCGTAGATTTTTAGATGCCTGTGATGGAAACTGGCATCACTGCATCCATGTGACCTGCCCTTCCTGTAATACTTCCGATATATGCAGGGAACCCGGATTCCTATTTCATCCGGATGCCACAGCAGAACCGCTGATTCTTCCTCTTTCCGATGCCCGGATTTTATTTTCCTGTTATCCGGAACCGGAAGAATGCATAAGCAACATATCTGTATCTGCTTTTTTATCCTTATATCGCTCTTACCTGAATATCAAAACAGCAGTCAAGTCCGACTGTCCCTGTATGGAACTCCTAAAAATGCAGGAAGAGAAAAACTATGACTGGTAAGTTGCGTTTTTGCTTGTTTCTGCGTACAGAATGAATAAAGACAAGGAGGTGTGCAACATGCTTACTCTGATCATCCAAACGATTGACAAGGGCTTTACTACCCTGATTTTTATCCCTATGATTTATATCCTGTACTGCAGATTTACTTCTTTACACAAAAAGAAAAGGCAGGCACTTACCATCTACCGGATCTGCTTGATACTAATTGCACTGTTCCTGCTCCGATACTTTTGTAATAAGTTTATCTTCACGGCAGTTAATTACCAACGTTTTACAGACAGTGGCCTTTTTCCATTAATCAAAACCATTTTCTATCCAGAACATTCATAAAAAATGGCAGAAAGTGGTAAAATGGGAACATTTGGGTACCTGTTTCCGTCCCTGATATATGGGAATTCATCACACTTTTACTTACAATATACGTATAGAAAACGTAATAAACTTACTAATAAAGGATAAATGTACGTATAAAAAACGTAATGCGAGGTGAATCATGATGAAGAAACAAATCATACGCTGCCCTTACTGTGGCAGCCCGGCCATTTTAAGAGATACATCTTATGTCCATGGAAAAAATGCATGGGAAGGCAAACTTTATGTATGCAGCCGCTATCCGGTCTGCAATTCCTACGTCAGCGTCCATCACGGCACCACTCGCCCTAAAGGCACTCTGGCAAATAAATCTCTTCGTGAGAAACGGATCCGTGCACACCGAATCTTTGATCAGATCTGGAAACAGGGAATTATGTCCAAGAAAGATGCCTACCGGTGGATATCAGACAAATTTTGCCTCGACACCACACAGGCACATATCGGTAATTTCAGTGAGTACATGTGTGAACGACTTATAGAAGAATCAGAGAAAGTCCTTCGCTACAACCATGTACCACTGTGCCTTGCAGGGTAAGGAGAGTGGATGACATGAAAAATAATCCTATCCCCTACAGCCATCTCGTTGAAGAAAATATGGATCTGGTGCCACAAATGGTAAATGTCCTGACACGGAATTACTCGAATCTTTCCCAAGAAGAATATGAGGAGCTGACACAAACCAGTTACCTGGCACTGTGCAATGCAGCTTCTAAATACGATGGACACCGTCCCTTCCGACCATATGCCAGAGCTGCTGTCCGTAATGCGATCTACGGATACTGGCGTACCGTTTACCAATATAATAAACGATTCTGTTCCTTAGATGCATTGCTGGAATCCGAGGACGGTCACTCTTATGAAGGTGAGTTTCACCAGAATCGTACTTCCCTTTCCACGGAGCAGGAAGCGATTCAAAACATGTCCACTGCATACCTGAAGGAACTGGAAGCGGCAAGCAGCAATATGATACAAAAAGGAATTGCCACTCTCCGTCTGCAGCAAGACGGTTACACCGATCGGGATCTTGCAACACTATATCAGGTTCCTTCCAACAGGGTAAGGGCATGGCAGAGCAAGGCGAGAAAATGGCTGAAAGAAAATGAGATATTATATGAGCTATTAGCATCATAACAAGAAGGAGGCAGTTCTATGCTGACACTTTATACCGCCATCGGCACATTAAAATTTGTCAAAAATATAGATGGAAAATCCACTCCTATGGTTCTGAATAATCATCAGGAATTCGGGCTATGCGACCACGAACTGATTCTCTGGAGCTGCCTTGCCTTCCAGATTCTGCAGATACACGAACTGGAGTCTGCTTACCATGTGCGGCTTAAAAACAGCGGCAGACCGGACGGACTGGCATTTTCCCACTATCTGAACCGGCTGCTTTTGCGCGGTCTGATTGCAAAAGGAGAAGGGGTGACCGGCGTAGATGCACTTTATCAGCTTTTAGGAAAACTTCACATCCTTCCGGTTCACGAAACTTTCTCCACCCGGCTATTTACCTGTATCCAGCTCTATGTAGAAGGGAAAATCAAGCCCGGAGATTTTGGAAAATATCTGCAGAAAGAAAAAAACACGCCCATTGAGGAAACCGTCTTAAAGCTTACAAAAACCATTCCGCTAACCACTGCAGAACTGGTGACCTGTGTAGATCAAAAGAAAGTACCAAAGCAGGAAGAGGATGTCCTCACACAACTCTATGATGGAACGGAAGATACCTACCAGACACTGGCTGACCAGGCACAGATTCTGCATATCCAGTATCCGGTCCTGCAGGCTGTGGGCAATCTGTATCTTAAGAAGCAAATTTCATTCCAACGATTTTGAAAGGAGTATTATGCCAAAACCATTATTATTCAAGCTGGTTGCCCAGGCGGCAATCGGCTTTTTTTGTGTACTATTCGGATGCATCATCGGGCTGCAGACAAAAGATAAAATCCTTCTCATTATGAGCCTCGTGATCGGTGCATGCTGCCTGATTCGATGCATCAGCCTGCATCATCTCATCCATTCCGGTTCCTACCTGACAGTGGAAGGATACTGCAGCAAACGGGAAGTTTCTGCCTTTAAGAAAACACAGCAAATACATCTTATCGGAAGCGATGACCGGGAATATCAGTTCACGACAGATAAAAGTGTAAAACTGCTTCAAGGGCACTATTATCGTCTTTATTTGCGAAAGTCCCCTAATATGGCAGAACAAATTTATGAACTGCCCTCAAATATTCTTGGCTTTGAAGAGCTTACTGTTCATGAATTATCTGCAAACTAATGTGCTTCTTACTGGCCGACAAATGCAGAAGAGATGTCATTAAGATTATAACGACATCTCTTCTGCATTACCTTTTTTCTGATAATTCTCAAATCTTTTATTTATTTAAATAAATCACTAACCAATCAAGCCGTATTCAACAATAATAACCCCCCTTTGTGAAGTTAAATAGCTTCCCCCAAATCCCCTATCCACATCTTCAAATGATAAGTTGGCATTACTTGTTAAAACCACATAATAACTATCATATTTTGCATTTTCAGATCGGTAATTATATAGTTCAATAATTTTTCTATCGTCCATCTGCATATTACGCCCTCAAACAACCGAATTCCGTTTTCTAACGGTCGGCAACAATCAGCACCTCTAGCAAACCGCTTTCAGCGCCGGTTGCCGTTTTGCCAGACCATCATGTGCGAAGGAGGCTCATGTCAAGAGAACCGTGGAATGCCTCCTTACTTTATTAGGTAATTGTTAAATGTTTTTTTCTATGATGTGGATAACTTTCCTCATATAAGGAGAGAAAAAACGGTCATTATTCAGAATGGTTTCTGAATTGACATAAATCATCAGATATGGGGCGTACTTTAATAAGCCCATAAATGAACTATGACAACGAAATACTTTTTCAGGCAATTAAAGGTTTCAAACTTCGGATGTATTGTGGACAATTCATGCTGTGGGCGACAATGACGGTAAGTTGGCTTGCAATCCCTGCAAGAAAAACATCCGCTTTTGTGGTGATGTGGTTTCTGGATTTCCTTCCAGCAACACACATGTTGATTTTTAGATGGTCGATGGCACGTTCCACAATGGTTCTGATTTTGTAAAGGGAATCCCATTCTTCGGAATCTCTTTGAATTCCGGGAAACATGCGAAAATCTAGATTTTCGTATGTATAAGTGGTGCGTCCTTTGGTGGCGGTAGAACAAGGATCTTTACAGTCGCAGACATATTTACCCTTTACCATGTGAACTTTAGGACAAATCCATTTGACACGATCAGCACGTCCATTTTCATGGGTGACACCACAATACTTCATGGAAAGAGAAGGGTCACCCGGGCAGGTTGGATAGCCGTATTCGTTATATCCGACTTTTTTGAGATTGCTTTCATTTCTAGGGTTGTAAGGAATCAGAGCCTTGGAAAAATGAAAGTCATTCAACAGCATCCCATAGGTTTCGATGGTATCAAAAGAAGAATCACCCAGAAAAGTATCCGGATGGAAGTCCGGGTGCAGGAAAAAGAAATCGGAAAGCACAGGTTTCAGGGAAGTTGCATCCCCGATGGACTTATCTTCATCGGGAGAAGCAGATTTCTTTTCTACCGTCATTTCCGGATGAGCTGCTTTAAAGTCATCATCCAGAAAAGAGATATGCCGGATGATACCCAGACCATTGGTAAGGATGGCAAATTTATCGGCATAGCAGAAATGCCCATTGATGTATTGTTGCTTTGCTTCGGGACAGGATGCCGCCTGTGAAGGCATAAGACCGTAAGCCATCTTATAAGGATCAACATCAGGGTTATCTTTGTAATAAGCTTTCAGCTTTCGGATCAGAGCATTGAGGGTTTTGGGATTGTTTTCCGTAACATAGAGCTCGATGCCGGAAGTATCAAAGGTAAGGATCTGAGCCAGAGAAGAATCAATCTGCTGACAAATGGGTTCGGTATAATCAACCATTTGTTGGAACATGAGATCAAGGTGGTCAGCAAAGTCCAGTTTAAAGCGTGTAAATAAAGGTGGATCAGGGACTTTGGAAAAACCGCAGAAATCCCGAAGTTCTTTGCAAAGATTCAATAAGAGTATCAGTAGGGAAACCGTGGGGATAGAAAAGATTTTTTGCAGGATGAGAGCAGAAAGGAAACCGGTAAGCGGATAATCTCTTTTGCGACCAAGATGCTGATAAAAAGCGTTATAAAAAGTTTGAGGAATAAAAAGAGAAATATCAAAATGCTGCTCCAGAAGTTGAAAAAAGGAAGGGACATCATCCACAAACATGTCCTTGCAGTCTGAAAAAGTATCTTTAAGTGAAAGCTGATGATAATTATTAGCCATAAATTTTTTCTCCTCTCGTGTGTGGGATGTTTGTGTGGTTACTTATATTTTACCATGAGTGGAGAGAAAATTTATATATAAACAGCGAGAAAACCCAGTAAAATCAATGGGTTGCGGTATTTAACAAATGCCTATCCTTACTTTATAATAAGGAGAGAATTTCATCTCCCCTTACCCCATTTACTATTTCATTACTAAATTGTAATTGGAATCATAGTACAGACCCAAGTCTGTACACACTCTGTCATTTACTCGCAGAAGTGCATCGTGATATTCCTTATATTTTGGTGACAATATTTTCATGTTTGGAATAAAAATATCATTATATCCTTTGTCCTGTAGCTGTTTCATAAATTTTCTCTGTGAAATAAAAGCCGGATGATATTTAAAAAAGAAGCTGTTTTTCAATTTTACATTTCCTGCAATCTCTTTTTTGACCTTTTCATAGTCCTCCTCAGACATCTGAATATACTTCTTCATCTGCTGATCTGCACGCGCTGCCATAGCCTGCATAGATTCTTTCGGCATCAGATGAAAACTAATCCATCCCATTATTTTCATCAGCAAAGGCAGCTTGATATCTGCAGTATCCCAAAATTGAATAATATTTCTATATGCCTGCTCCTGTTCTGGTGTTTGGATCTGTATCTGCAGGTACGGCATAAAATGGTTCATAAAATAATGTCCGTAATACCCTGGAAGCATATCCTTCATCGCTTCTCCAATAGTCTGATAGTCCACCAGCTGATAAACCGGTTCCACATCTCCCTGCTGTATGAAGATTCTCAATGCATTCAATTCTTCATTCTGTTTTTCTAATTCTCTCTCCTTATCGCGATAGATATTTTCCAAAATCTCTTTGTTATTCCCATCCTGTAACTTTTTGATGTCTTTTATTCCAATCCCAAGTTTCCGGTAAACGGAAATTTTCTTCAATGTGACAATATTGTCCTCAGAATAATTTCTATAGCCATTTGTATCTTTCTCGACAGTCAGAAGACCTTGTTCTTCATAATATTTGACTGCACGCTTGCTTAGATCTACTTTTTGAACCACTTCATTTATCTGCATAATGAAACCTCCTTCTCTCTTTTGATTGGAGTATAAGCGTATACGCAGCGTATAAGTCAAGACATTTTAATCAAAAAATCATTTAAACACCCCTTCATCCATCTGTTTTAATTTCATTCCACTGTTGTTCCATACAAATAATCTTTTTTTATCTGATAGAATCATTTTACTTTCTTGTCCTGTGTCTTTCAATAACCGATTTTCTTCTTCTGAACCAATGAGAATCAAGTTTTTAACAAGACTCCAAGGAACTTTGTTCTTTACCATAAAAAACGGCACAGTTACCCATGCCGATTATATATAATGAATTCTATTTATACTTTTTCTCAACGATGCCAATCTTTTTTTTAGATACTTCCAGATGTTTTATTTACATAATATTTGTTTTTCTTTTTCTAACTCTTCATTATTATCAAATACACTATCACCGATGTTTATCCCAACATCAAAAATGACCGGGAATATCAGTTCGTGACAGATAAAAGTGCAAAACTGCTTCAGGGGCATTATTACCGACTATATTTCCGTACTTCTCCAGCAATCGATGAGCAAATCATCGGACACGCTTGGCAGCTTACTTGGTTTTGAAGAGATCTCATCGGTTTCCTTAACCAAGCCATGAAATTCCTTCTTACAAAAATCAAAAAGGATGCCGTATATCAGTTATACCCTGTATACGGCATCTGCACTATTGTCTCTTTCATTTCCTGCAATTCCATACTATTCGTATTTCTTTCCAACAATATATATCGGTACAAACAATCCTGCTAAGTAAAGAATTAACACACACATTTGAATTTCATGACAATTTTCAATATTAGGAATCACAATCAATAACAACAGGTATATCATTGGGACTGTTAACATAGTAATTAATGACCAATTCCGTAAGTACTTTACAACATGAGGCCAGTTGCTGTTGTTGAAGTGGACTCCCGGAACATGCATTCGAAACACACCATCACTATATGTATTAATATTATTTTCATCATAGTAAACTGGCAATCGTTCTTTTATAAAAAGCCACAGATAAATACCAAACCCGAAACTTAACGCTTCCAATATCAGAAAATTCTCAAAAAAAGCGTCTACTCCTATTTTTGATGAACTCCATGTGCCCACACATATCTCCAAGGCGGTAAATAAAGCACAGCTGAAAAAAATAACTGCATTTCTCTTTTGACGCTCTTTCTGTTTTTCGGGCGTATCTTCAGAAAGAGTTAATGCCTTCTTTACTAGAGTCTCGACATGTTCTGTATTCATTTCCGATGTACGATCCAACTTCCGCCCTTCCAGTAATTCTGTTACAGAAACTTCTAATATATCTGCCAACGGAACCAGTAAAGAAATATCCGGCATACTTATACCTCTTTCCCATTTACTGACCGCCTTATCCGACACAAAAAGCTTATCTGCAAGGTCTTTCTGCGTATATCCTTTTGCTTTTCTTCGTTCTGCCACAAATTCTCCAAAAGAATTCTTGTCAATTTCAAACATAATTACGACCTCCTTAATCTTCAGCTTAGTATGCCTCTATATTAATACTCACTCTCAAAACGGACAATCGACCAATAGTAGAATTGCCAGAAAAACGGAAACTGACAGTAGATTGTTCGAGAATCCCCGGAATTAAAGTTCTGTTTAACATTTGAGCAAAAACTGGCACACGGAATTTTTACCTCCATGCACCAGTTCATTTTCAAGGATTCGCTATATAACCTATCTATCACCAGTTAATCTGGCAACTCTCATATTTCATAATATACTCATTCCGGATTGCTTCCATCTCTTTTTTCCGTTCCTCCGGAAGGATTTTTAATATTTCTTTCTCATCCATGTCAGTATTTCCATAAAGTCTCTCCATGTCATAGAGATAAATATTCTCCCATGTATTTAAAAGATAATCAAAAAGTTCTGAAGCATCTGTAAAATGGACCTGCCTGTCAAAACCTCTTCCCGCACCATACCATTCCAATACCTCACACCCAAACGGATAAGCATCCACCACGCAGAAATCTCCAGATTCCTCAGACAGTAGCCTGAATATCTCTTTTACCTGCATGCAATGTTCCATCTCTTCTTTAGAAATATATTCTTTCATCCTGACCTACACCTCGCGATATTTATGAATCAGCTTTTCCAGCGATTCTGCAAACCGTACATCATCTTCAGCGGTACGCTTCGCTGGACCTTTTATATGGTTTCTTTTTTTCGCATTTCGTGCCTTCTTTGCTAAGTGCCTCTCCATAAGCATCTGGTCAATATTGTCATTCGTATACCATCTGCCACTCTGATGTATCCCGTATGCTCCCTTTCCAAGAATCATCGCAGCAACACCATAATCCTGTGTTACCACAATATCACCTTTCTGGCAAATGCTGACCAACTTGAAGTCTACCGCATCAGCTCCTGCTCCAACTGTCAAAACTTCGCTGTAATCAGACTGCAGAATATGATTCGTGTCACACAGTAAGATTACTGATATCTGATATTTTTTTGCAATTTGCTCTACAATAGATACCACCGGACAGGCATCTGCATCTACCAAAATCCTCATGCTTTCTTCCCCTTTGTCAAATCATAACTTTCACCAATCATCCGTTTGATATCTTCCTTCGGGACGGTTCCATCCAGAATAATAGAATTCCAGTGTGTCTTATTCATGTGGTATGCCGGAACCACTGAGGAAAAAGTACTTCTCCAGAAGTCTCTCCACTGAGGATCGCATTTCACATTAATCCATACATGTCCATCTTTGTTATAGATTAGAGCAAATGTCTTTTTAGATCCTTTATGCCGCATCACACACCAGTTAGAATCGTGGAATGGATAATCCTCGTATACCTGCTCAAAAGAATGACAGTATGTAATTACTTCTTGTTTCGTTTGCATAATCAACGCCTTTTCATTTTCATCTTCCATTTTTACAGATATAAGCAAATAATGTCATATACATCCATCAAGGTTTGTTGTCGTGGACTTGGACGTCCTTCAAATCCTGTAAATTCATTAACATCCGTAAATCTGGTATTTTCCCATCTTTCTCTATCCATACAGAATATTCGATGTAATGATCCTTCTGTGCCAACATGTACTGTTTGAATCTGTTCCGCTGGAAGCAATTTATCTTTGAATTGATCTCCCGTGATATCTATTACAATTCCGTCATAAGTCAATAACCATACATGGTGCCTAGATGCATCATTCTCATATGTTCCTCTCATTTGATATGTCTCTATTCCATATTCAGATAAATATTGTGCTAACAAATCACAAGTTAAGTCACAGCACTCTTTTGGAAATCTCGAAAATAGCGGATAGCTTCTCAACTTTCCATCTTCATGAGCTTCATCTATGGCTTTCCAGAATTTCATAGCTAATTGCTTAATCTCTCTCATTATAAGCTTCCCACCTCAATCTATCTTATTAAATTACACAATATCCAGCATCAGACAATACTTTCAATGCCCTGCTATTCGAAACGCCTTCCACCCATCCTCACATTCTATCACATTATCAGGTACATGCTCCGTAATGCAAACTACTGATTTTTCTTCATCTGTTTTTCCGATAAAACAGTATTCATCATCAAGATTTACCTGCGAATAATCAACAACCTTACACACTGAAAAATCATACTCAAGTCTTTTTATTTCCATAAATATTCTCCATATTCAACTACATCAATTGTAAATCTATTCTGCCAGACAAATCATCCGTGCATATTTATTTTCTGAGTCCTGAACCACCCGGATTTTGCCTTGGGCAATAAAATCATTAATCCTCTTCGCATACCACCAGTCACCGATATTCACTGGATACTTTCCCAGGATGTCACCAATCAGCCTGGCTTCCTTTTCTGGCTTTTCCGTAATCCTTTTCCAAATCAAGAAATCATAAAAATCTTCCGGAACGCCAGTTACCATGCCATTAACAACAGCACGCAGAGGACTGTTATCCTCCTTCAGTTCACTCCACAATGAACTGTAAAGTCTTAGTTCTTCTCTTGATAACTCTTTTTCATATTGCAGAAATCCTGCAAATTCTTCAGCCGCTACCTCACCCCAGTTTTTATAAGAAATGATTACATTATCACGAATACAATGCTGTGGCAACTTTACAATTCGAATCTGATTTTCATATTGAGACAGGACATTGCATAATTGGTAAAAACCGCAAATAGAATAAGGTGCTTCACTGTACCACACTCGGATCTGCTCTCCAGCTTCTAAGTAATCCTTCAGTCGCTTCAGCTCTTTTATATAGCAGTCTGTCAGATCCCGAAGTTCTGCATCCAGTTCCGGATCTTTTCCCCATTGCTCCTGAGCATACAAGGAATAAATCAAGTCTTTCCGATACTGACTGTCTATCGTTCCACTGATATCACCAATATCCAACATGAATCCAAGATAGATAACTTCTTCAGAGGTTCCTTCTATCCATCCGGTGTGTTCTCGTTTTGGAGGTTTCTTTTTCCCAGCAATCCAGACAGAAGTAGGTCCATCTGTTTTTCCAAACATAACTGTATTTTTCGCAACTTTCATAGAACCCGCTTCACTTTCTGCAAATAAGACCTCTATCATCATCTCACTCCTTGTTCTGTAAAATACCATTTTCTTTATTGTACTATATTCTCTTACACTTTCATAGTTCAATATACAGTATATCATGTATTCGAAATTCTAAATATAGTGTTTCATTAATTGACACTCACTATATCTTGTGTTACTATAATACTGTACTTGAGTTTTTGTGTTATCCCTTACAGGGAGTCTGGACCATTCTTCCAGAACACACGTAAGTTTATGTTGGAAATTAGAGTCATTAGGATAGCCGTATTATGCGGTCACTTAATGGCTCTTTTTTTATTTATGGGAAATCTGGGACACAGGTTTCCTGTTCTTTATTTATTTTTATTATTTTAAAGCCCAAAGAGGCAGAAAGGAGAATTTTTATGTCAGCAATTATTCATGTTATGGGAAGGGTAACAAAGGATCCTGCCATGCAGCAAGGAAAGAACAACGGATCAGAGTACATCAGTCTGGATCTTGCTTCCTCTCAGAGGAGCCAGAACACACAAAATGGTCAGAATGGATACGAGTCCATGTTCTATCAATGCTATTTTAACAAGTTCCTGGCAGAGCGTCTGATCAAAGCCGGTGTAAAATCCGGAACCTGTATCTATGTCTATGGAGATCTGGAAATCCATCCATTTCTCTATCAGCAGGGACAGAAGGCTGGGCAGCCAGGAGTAGGAGCCAAAATTAATGTCAAGGACTGGCAGTTTTGCCTTTCCAACAAGCCGGAAAATGAGAATAACGGAAATTCTGGAAATCATCAAAATGGCAATAGCATGCCTAATAACAACAACGGAGGTGCGGCTACCCCAGGAAGTGGCAGTTATCAAAATCGCGCTGCTCAGGGAGGCGGCTACATGAATGGTGCTGGAAATCAAAATGCAGGTATACCAAACACCGCAGGTGCCAGAACACAGGGCAACTCTTATGCAGTTCCACCTTCTGGACCGATTGGAAACAACATGTACCAGCAGACCTATTATCCACAACAGAACATGGCATACGGACAGCAAGGTGGATTTACCGGAGACGGTTTTCAGGGAATCCCGGAAGGCATGGCTGACCAGCTTCCGTTTAACGGATAACTCAAAAGAAATAACAGGTTGAGGAATTGCTTACCCATCGGGCATGGCGGTTCCTCTTTTTTTGTTTACAGGAAAGGAATCATACAATGAAAGTACGAAGGAAAAAAAGTAAAAGTTTAAAAATATTAAAATCTGTTGTTCTCGTTTTGTTTCTGTCATTACTGTTTGTACCGGATAATATAAACCGCTCAGTGATTGCGGGCATTGCACTTGCAGGTATTTTAGGAAGTCTCCTCTTCCTGATTGTCCCGCATCTTCCCCGCATCCCATCTCCGGCACTCAAACGAAAGTCAGCATATTCCTCTGGGAATCCAGACGGTATCACCGATATGGAAACTCTGCTCTGGAGACAGATCAGTTACCAGATTACAGGGAAACTGAAGTCCGCTTATCCGGATGCCACATGGGAATTTACTAAAGAACCAAATGTAGACAGTCTTCTGAATGGAAATGCCCTGCGTATTCGTACCTTCCATACGAAAGAATATAATTTTGCTGAAGTCCGGCTGGACCGTTATGGAGAACTGGTACTTTCTATGATGACGATAGAATCATTAAAGCCAAAGTCGGAACCAGCAGGCACTGATTCCATCGGTCAGGTGGATCCCCAGTCCTGGTATACCCTAATTGGCAAGCCATTACTCTCCAATCTGATTGGAGATCTGCAGGCAAGAGGACATCAAAAATTATTTATCAGCGAAAATGGAGAAATATTTATCAAAAATGGAGATTCCAAGGAAATCAAAGGTACTTTCGAGCATTTTCCGCCCCAAAACTACTGGGCAGCTCTCACAGATATTTTTATCCGTGATGAGCTGAATGCAAAAGAAACCGAAGGCACCCTGGAATTATCCTGGATGTAAAAAAGGAGGAGAAATACTATGCCAAATGGAAACCTGATCAGTAACTGGTCTTTCAAGCGAAAGCTTCCGGAACCTTTTGAAGATTATACGGATGATCCCATCAGGAAGGATGTCTATTCCAAATACTGCACACAGCCTCAAAAACGTTCGACACTTCATGCGTCCACGCTCCGGGCTATTCTTGCATACATGGAACTGGAAAATCCGCCCGGTGGAACCGCTTCTGAAGAACTCGGGGCAATTGGCAGCCAGGGGAATAATTATACAATAGCGGAATATCCCAGCAAAACCGGAGATTTGCATGTGGTGATCTATAACCGGACAAACGGAAAATTCATTGCCGGTATTTATCCCAAACCAATAGATCCCGAAACAACAGCCGACCAATATCTTTTGAAGGAAGATAAGAACAGCGGAACTGCACTTTTGTTTGCGCTGCTCCCTACCATTATGCAGGATGATGAGTTTAACGAATATTATCAGGAGTTGAAAAAGCACCGTGACAATGGTTATACGGATATAGAAGAAGCCGTGAAAACTGCAGCCGTCCTTTGTGACAATATCTATCGCAGATTACGATACGGAACTTCTCTTTCTACCGGCGGGATTCCCAACGATACTCCTGCCAATGGTGCTATTCCAAAGCTAAAACCATTCGCAGTACAGCAGGGTACTTACGCTCCTACAAATACGCTCTTTGGTACTTTTCAAGTGCTGATTCCCGGTTCCACCACAAAAAGGAACACGGAATCCATTGCCAAAGAAGACTTTATCAGTAAATACGTCTTATCTGAATCACGGATACTCACTCCCCAGGAAGAACTTACTGTTCCAACGCTGGAACCATGGTATATCATACCGCCAGAGATCAAGCGGATCTGTGAACATGCAAAATTGACAACGAATACTGTTTCACCTATGAGGAATTTTCTTCTGCGGGGTCCTGCAGGAACCGGAAAAACAGAAGGTGCCAAGGCGATTGCTGCTGGCTTACATCTGCCCTACCGGTGCATTACCTGCTCTGCCAATACAGAGATATTTGATCTGCTCGGTCAGATTCTTCCGGATGTGGATGGAAAATTATCCAGTCTTCAGAATGAATATCCATCTTTCCAGGATATCATGCTAGACCCGGCAACCGCTTATCAGAAGCTGACCGGCATTTATGATGAAGAGGTGACGGAGGATGTGGTATACAAACAGCTCATCGACACAATCATTGATGAGATGCATGAGAATTATAAGAACCAATCTTCCCATCAGAAGTTCAAATATGTGGACACCCCTCTTGTGGAAGCAATACGTCACGGCTATTTGGTCGAAATTCAGGAGCCGACAGTCATTGCAAACCCCGGTGTTTTGGTAGGACTTAATTCCCTTCTTGACAGGTGCAACAGTGTTTTTTTGCCAAACGGGGAAGTGATCAAACGTCATCCGGATACGACCATCGTTGTTACAACCAACAATGATTATGCTGGCTGTAAACAGATGAACCAGTCTGTCATTTCCAGAATGAATCTTGTGATCGATCTGGAGGAGCCGGATGAAGAAACACTGGTACAGCGTGTTCTTGGGATTACCGGATGCACAGATAAAAAAACGGTTCGCACTATGGCACAGATCATCAAGGCAGTTTCTGAATATTGCAGTGAGAATCTGATCACAGACGGATGGAATTAAACGAAATCATTCGGGAAGTCAATGAAACAACGGTCATCCCAGAAGAAATTCTTTCAGATCATGCATACTTTTATTCTCGGGATCGTAAGGAACTCCTGTGTGCTTAACCAAAAATGCCATAAAATAACACCGAGCCGCCTGATTAAATTCAGACGGCTCCTTTTACGTTAAAAATAAACTCTGTTGTTCATAGTCCTGCCTTCGTACCAGCTGTGGTGGCGTCTTATGCAGTGCAAATTCCAAAAACGTATCTTCATATACCCAATCTTCCAATTCGGATCTTTCCAGAATCAACGGCATCCGATGATGTACGGGACTGACCGATTCATTTGCCTGGGTAGTTAAGATAATGAAATGATCTTCATCTTGAAAACGATTGTAAAATCCTGCCATGAATAAGACCGGCTGATTTTCTCTCAGGAAAGTAACTTTATTCTTATCCGGATCCCATTCATAAAACTGCTTTGCTGGAATGATACAGCGTCTGTGCATCACACTATCCCGGAACGACTTTCTTTCCAGAGCAGTTTCTGCTCTTGCATTGATCAGCAGCCCTTTTTTCTGATATTGCGGAAAGCCCCATGACATTTCTTCTGCCAAAAGATGTGGTTTCCTTCCGGTAATCACAGTTGCAGACTGAGAGGGATAAATATCACCCCTGCGCTCTCTTCTCAGTTTCTCATCCACCTCCCGGACCACTTTTTCTATTTCTCTGGCTGTATCATCATCCACATAATATCGTCCACACATTACTTTTCTTCCTTTTTTTCAACTGTTACATATTTTTGATTTCTACTTGATGGACGATCCGGAATTGTCATTTGAAGTTCTCCTGCTTCACATAACGGCTTCAAGTATCTTTTCGCAAAGCTTTTGACATCCTTATATCCCATGTATACTGTAATTTCTTTTTTACTTCTCGGTACTTTACAATATTCTAAAATCCTGTTCTGCAGACTATCTTGGGTGTTATCCTGGTGTTTATCCTGGGTGCTATCCTGGGGGCTATCTTGAGTGCTTGTATTTCTTCTATAGAAAATCACCGCAAATCCATATGCCTGCTGTCCAAATTCCACTCTACATCCTGCCGCTTTGCAAGCAGTATAAATACGCTTCAATCCTGTTGCAAAACTTTCCATATCTTTTGAGTAATATAACGTTCTTGTAATCAGTGGATTTCTTCTGACTGGTCTTTCATTTCCTTCAATAAATTTCTCTGGTGAAACTCCAGTCGGAAATGCACCTGGATTATAAATCTCAATTCGATCTTTAAATATTGCCACCTCATTACTCTGCCCAGAATCAAATATTTTATGTCCAAAAGAATTAATAATTGCCTCACGAATCGCATCCAATGGTATTTCAGGAATTTCCTTTCTTGACAATCCACTTCCGATTTCAACACGCCAATCCATTGCATCAATGATATACTGCTCTGCCTTTTTTGAAAGTTCCATAATGGAACCTGTAAACCTGCGGATATCCGTAAATGTCAACCTCTCATTTGTTGCAAATTTTGCCATCTGAAGTTCATTAATACCACAATTACAAAATAATGCTGCTCCTGCATTTAATAAGTGATCACCCTGAATCAGTTCTAATTTATTCAATACTGTTTTTACATCTGTCTCCTCAAAACTGATTCTTCCTGCATCTTTTGCTTTTTGCAGATAAGTATCAAAAGCATTTTTATCTATATCCTGAAGAGTATATTCAGAAACCTGTCTTTCCCACGAATATTTTACATTATCCCGTTTGCGTATCATTTCATCATAAATATCCTGTTCCATAATCAGATCTTCATCTGCAACTCGGATACGTGGAATACTATACGCAAGATATGGCTGACGATTTCCCTCAAAATCAACTTGAATACATTCCCTTTCTCCGATGCGAACAGCCTTAATCTCCGGATAAATAGCAGGCGTAATGTGATTTCCAATTGCCTGGCTTACCTTTCTCAGCGACTCATCCGTTATTACCTGTCCAATTACAGTACCATCATTTTTCACGCCAAAGTACAGAACACCTTTTTTATGCTTGTTGAGAATTGCAGCTATAGATATCATTGCTTCTTTCATCTCGCCAGTACTTTTCTTGTATTCTATTGTCTCAGTTTCCGGACCGATATTTACCAGACTCATTTTTCTTATCACCTTCATATTATTATATCCTCTATTTTATCCGATTTATATTTCATTATCAATCTTATTTTAACGCCATAAACCATCACAATAAATCGTCTGCTCTCATACCACACATTCAAAAAGGCCACCCATTACAGGGCAGCCAAATTATAATGATTCTACAATATTTACATTATTTTCTTTCCCACAGTTCTCTTGTAACTCACAATGTAAAGTAATTTCATGTTAGGATCACTGAACTGTCTTTTAATCTTAGTCATATAATACTGATAATCCCTGCTAAAAAATCTGCCTTGACGCTCCACTAATTGTTCTGCAATCCTCCCTGTTTCTTCTGAAATCAACGGGTAATCCTCATATTTACCAGTCTTCAATGATTTTTTATGAATCTTTCTAACAACTATCTCGGAGGGTTTCAGATCATAAATATCACGCATTCTTAATCCAGTTTCTGCAGCAATCCGCAGAAAAAAGATGCTTTCTAAATCATTTTTCTCATACAGTTTTTGTAAAGCCACTGTATACTGTTCCTGGACCTCTTGAACCGCTAGCGGTATTCGCTTATTCATTGGCCTGTTTCCACATGATTTTCTGTTATTATTGTAGTACATTCACATTTTCCTCCAGTCGTTTCAACGGTTTCAAAAGAGACTCTGCATTACTGATAAACGGTTCCTTTGTTCGTTCCGTTATATAGATTTCCCATAATTTTTTATGTATCTCTCTTACAGTAATTCCATTGCACTGATTCTCTAACATCTTCAGAAATGGAAAAAGCATCGTTTTTTGAATATCCTTTCCTTCAAGTACATGATGTTCTTCCTGTCCGTACACCTCATATAGACATTCCAATATAATATTCATATCTGTCACAAACTTTATCATTGGTTTTTCATACTTCCTTTTCTGCACGGCTGCCATCTGAAACTCCTTTCACATGCGGACTGTTAATCCATCAAGCCTTTTCAGCGGCAGTCCCACCAGATACCAGTCTTCATCCATTTCAATCCGGACCGGCACCCAGACATCATTAATTTTCACTTCAAAACACTCTCCACAATGCAGACCGCCATAATATGATTCCATTCCAAATCGGATATCATAACGTCCACTTTCCTTGTCATAAAAAAGATTACCTTCTCGTTTTTCGCTCATTCTATTATTCCTCCTGAAAAATTATCTTTTATACTTAGTAATAGTGACGTTAATCTGGTGATTGCAAAATCTCAGGATGTTTTTCTAAATATTTTTTTCGGTAGCGATAAAACGTCGTGTGGGATAATCCCAATTCTTTCCGAAGCTCTGTCGGTGTAATCTCTCCGGCAATTACTTTTGAAAATGCTGCATCAAACGCATCTTCCCCGATTGCTGCAGGTCTTCCATAATCATCCCATTCCCCACGGAGCTTCTTCATTTCTATGCCTTCTCTCTGGCGCTTTTCTTTTTTCTCAATTTCTGCCTGTGCCATAGAAGCATAAAGTTCCAGCATCATATTATTGATGGTTTCCATCATAAGACAAGCCATGGTGTTATCCATTTTTGATATGTCCATCAATGTAGTCGGCAGTTCCAGAACCATCAGCCGCACGCCCATTCCCTGCAGTCGTCGGATCTGCTCCATGGTATCTTTCTTATTCCTGCCCAATCGATCCAATTCCGTAATAATCAAAATATCTCCTGAACGCAGAACATCTTCTACCAGAACAGTGTATCTTGGTCTGTTGAAATTCTTCCCTGTCTGCTGATCCGTATAGATATTTTTCAACTCCATTTTGTGTTCCTTGCAGTATTGCCGTATCTCCTGAATTCCCCTGTCAAGATGCTGCTCCCTGGTGCTGGTCCTGTGATAACCATATATAGCCATTTTGCGCTCTCCCTTCTGCGAATGTTCCAAAATGTAGGCATTTCTTCTGGAATATTCCAAAAGGATTTATCCATACATTTCGGTACATAATTCACGTCTCTTTTTCCATATTCCAAATTGTACACTTTTTGAAATATGCTCTACTTACTCTGTACGTAGCAAAACAGCGAAACGCAACCCACAGAAAAAGAAATATCCCAGAAGATTTTCTCCTCTGGGATTGTTTTATCTTAATTACTTATCCTACAAATTTATATCCACGATTAATAACAGTTTCAATCATTTTGGGATGATTTAATTTTTTTCGAATTTGACAGATTGTATTATATACTACATACTCACAATCATGCGCCTCGCCTTTCCAGACTGCCTCATATATCTGTTCTATTGATAAAACCCATCCTGGATACTGGGTCAACAAAAATAATACATCAAATTCTTTTGGATATAAATCAATTGCTTTCCCATTTAATCTAACCAAAAAACATTGGGGATCAATTATTAAATCTCCTTTTTGAATAACTGGCTTACGCTCTATTTCTGGTTTTATCAACATAAACATCCCCTCTCAAATTCTTTCTATCCATCTACCAGATTCCACACATAAAAATATTCGTTTGTACAACTATTTGCTTGCATTTTTCATTGATTTAGTTAGATTTTTATAAAACCATTCTCTCATTATCAAAAACATTCAATATCTATGAAACGGCTGGACAAATTAACTTGTCCAACCGTTTCTTAAAACTAATAAGCAATCTCTTGAAGAATTCCTGTGAATTTCCATATATTATCGGATTGTGGTGGCAAATATGTAACATTCGGTTTCCATGTGCACACAAGTTTGTCTTTATCTACACAGAAGCAATATTCTTCCCTATAGGATGTGTTAATAAGTCCCACAGAAATATTTAATCTATTCTTTTCAAATGCGTAAGATATACAATGATATTTTTTTGTATAATCGTCCTGATACAAATCGTTTCGAATCCATGTTTTAAACCCTGCATCGCAAGTTTTTTCTTCATCATTAATAACAAGTCGCATATTAAGCATTTTTCCTTTTTGAGAAAAAACAACCTTTTGTATATTTCTTGGATTTTCTGTAAAAAGAATTGTTTTATCCATCCACGCTTGCATCTTACCATCTGCTTGATCTTCTTCTCCGCATGGAAGCGGTAATTTTAGATTTTCCAGTTTTTCATTCAGTTTTTTCTCTGCCTCTTCTTTTTTACACTTTATTTCTATTGCTTCTTTCAAATACTTAAGACAAATATCAGCTGCTACATAATCAGGTGTACCCGAAGTAATTCCTATGGCAATTGGATACTTTCTAAAACAAATCAAATACTGTCCAAAAGCTCCTTCTGCAGCAAAAATCTCTTTACCAGCCTTAATATGATATGCATAACTACTAAGTGCCATATTTTCAGCTCCTGGAATTGACACACGTGGCTTACTCATTTCATCAATCCACCATGCTGGTATTAATTGTTCTCCATTCCAGTTACCCTTCTGTATCAATAATTGAGCCAAAGCTGCAATTTGTCTAGCAGTTAGATACATTCCCCATCCGCCAGTATTATGTCCTTCCGGGCTTGTAAGCCAATTGATTTCACCTATGTCCATTTTGGAAAATACTCTTTCCTGCATAATAGAAAGACAATTCTTTCCCATAACCTTTGTTATAATTCTCGAAAGTGTATAACTGCATCCTGAGTCATAATGAAATATCTTTCCTATGTCTTCTTTAATTTTAGGTTCTTTCAACCACTGTGTCTCCCATGCGCCCTTCAATTTAGAAAACCACACATTATTACAGCATTCGGGGGATCCTGCCTGCATTGTTAACAGATGATATACCGTCAGTTCTTCCAATGCCGAATCATATTCTTCCGGTAATTCCCCTCGTACGTAATCAAGAAGTTTATCATCCAAACGAAGTTTCCCTTCATCTATTGCATAGCCAATACAAATGGCAGTTCCTATTTTTGATAGAGAGTGCGTCATCTGAGGATCTTCCAATGTAAACGGATCCCATGCTCCTTCTATAATTTTCTTTCCATCATATTGTACAACTATACTGTGAAGTTCTACTTCTTTCTCTAAAGTCTCAATCATTTCACAGAGTTTTTCTGGATTTAACCCCATTTCACTTACATTGACACAAATATTCTTCATTACTTATCCTCCTCTGCAGGCTGCCAAATAGAAGTCTCAATATGTATGCCTCCTTTTTGAGTCAAATAAATTCCCAATATAATCAATACTATCATAACAGCAACTGCAACTACTGCATAGATTGGCTGGATACTAAAGATACCCTTTACAAAAATAACGGTATAAATAATAATACTTATCGTACAAAAAGCATATAATCCTCTATCTGAAAGATGAAATTTATTCTTTCCCCATGCTTCAGGATAACGTTTCGGAAGTCGTGATATTGCATACACAACCGTAACATTCACAAAGAAAGTAACAACCTGGAAAATATTAGTAATTGTTACAATGCTCATATCAAACATAATTGGAAGTACTGCAACAATCAGAATATAAATATATACAATGTATGGTGCTCCAAACCGATTTTCTTTCAAAATAAAACGAGGAAGCCATCCATCTTTTGCTGCCTGCGTCAGCGGATATTTGACATTATTAAATACACTATTCAATGTTGTAACAATTGCCATAATTGGTCCGCCGATCATAAATGCTTTATAAATCCATCCTGGTAGAATTGCCTGTGCTGCCGGCAAAATCGTCTCTGCTCCAGCCACCTCATCATGTGGAAGCACACCTCCTGTAACCATAGCTAAACCCACATAAATAAAAAGTAAACATGGTACACACATCATACTTGCAAAAGGTACATCTTTAGTGGCCTTTTTCGCATCTTTCCCATACCATAAAATATTATAGTATCCGTGTGCAGAATTAATTAACAAAAGGGCTGCCAGCATAAAACCTTTAAATCCACCTGTAAACATTTTTTCTCCGGAAAACTGAAAAATAGGTTGTTTAATTTGAGTTAACCCAAATGTTACATAAAGAATCATTGTGACCAAAAGTACTGTCGACATTATTTTACTTGCCTTTGCAAATATATCCATTCCAAGCAAATTTAAAATGAACAAAGCAACGATACCAACAATAGCAATCGTTTTTACGGTTACATTAGGAATCAGGTTGTTAATATATAGTCCCAATGCTATTGCAAACGAACTATTATTAATTGATGTAACCAAATTCGAATATGCAACCAAACCGCCCGCACTAACTCCTGAAAGATTCGTTACAATCGAATAAGGTCCCCCTGCAACTCTCATGGTTCCTCCCAAAATAATATATGGGAATACCATAAAGAACCCCATAATAATTGCAACAAAATACGCCAACCATACTGAATATCCCGTATAAGCCATTGCTGGCCCAATTAAAGTAACCATCCCTGAACCTATTACCATTCCGACGGCAATTGCAAATAGATCTCCTCTTTTTAATATACCCGGCTTAGGTTCTGGCTTATTAACAATTAAATTCTTATTACCCATGGTATGTTTCTCCTTTGCTTCTACTCATTTCTTCAGTAATATAAAGACCGTCTTTAATATTGTTTTATTATAATAAATCCTATCCATTTTGCATATTTCCGAATAATTATATATTCATAAAAAAAAGTTGGGATATATTTATATTTTTGTATATAATTACATATAAAACAAAGAATTATTGAGCAATCAAGTCATCTGTTTTGTTTATTTTGTTCAAAACCCGATGTGCAAAAAAAGCAAAAACATTCCCTAATATTCTAGGGAATGCTTTTCTGTGTATATAATTATTATGTCGGC
>ERZ857750.1785-NODE-1785-length-22618-cov-5.265124_pt1 | contig 22618 bp, 23 predicted proteins | sample MGYA00519915_ERZ857750 | MGnify/ENA primary metagenome ERZ857750 (study PRJEB31778, sample SAMEA3449358) | human gut metagenome | biome: human gut; feature: human-associated habitat; material: faeces | place: United Kingdom | collected 2010/2012 ... | reverse complement strand
GCACTAAGGTATCCTCCCATTCTAAAAGAACGGGTCCCTCCTTAGTACAAGCACTAAGGTATCCTCCCATTCTAAAAGAACGGGTCCCTCCTTAGTACAGGGCACAAAAAAACTGCTACAAATAGTTACACTAATAAAGAGATTATAGCAAACTATTTGAGGCAGTTAGTAGAAACGTTCAACCGTATTATGAACTTATATAATCCTATGACATAATAGCAAAATACTACTATTAAATCAACAGTTTTACGAAATAAGATTTTTCGTTATTTCTTTTTTATATGAATTTCAGGAATTGCAACTGAATCAAAACTAATTGATGGTTTTTCCTTTTTTGAATCTGTTGACTCATTTTCTTCAACTGATTGTGAATCCACTGATTTTTCTACAGTGTTTTCGTTATTTGTATCTGCATTTGCATTGTCCTTGTGAGTTCTGTGTAAGTGAACTTCAGGAATTGCTAAATTATCAAATGACAGGTTAATCTTTCTTTTTTTGTCGTTATCTTTTTTCATGACTTTTTCCTCCGATAAAATTAAACAAAATTAATAAAGAATGTAATAACTAAACTGTTAATAAAGTCTGCAAATAAACTTCCTACTAAAGGAATTAAAAGGTATGCCTTAATTGATGGAGCATATCTGTCGCAAATAGCCTGCATATTTGCCATGGCATTAGGTGTGGCACCCATACCGAATCCACATGTACCGGCAGATAAAACTGCTGCATCGTAATCTCTTCCCATAATATTGAAAACAACAAAGTATGTGAAAAAGAAAATAAGTACAAGCTGTGCACCTAAAAGAATAATTAAAGGTAGCGCAAGGTCAGCTAATTGCCATAACTTCAAAGTAATCATTGCTATACCTAAAAATAATGAAAGACAAATACCACCAAGGTCATTAATTTCACCCATGTGAATTGTGAATTTTCCTGAGTATTCGCTTAAGTTTCTAATAAGAGCGGCAGCAAGCATTGCACCAATATAAATTGGGAATGTCATACCTGTTTTTGTAAGTAACCAAGAGAAAATAGTTCCAAGACCAACAGCTAAAATAGTTTGGAAAACTGCTGCGGCATACATGTTTGTATGTCTCTCATGCTTGATTTCGTCTTCAACTAACAGGCTGTCATCTTCTGTTGTAACTGTATCCATAAGGTTTTTCTTTTCAATAAGTTTTCTACCAATTGGACCACCAACCAAACTTCCGGCAATAAGACCGAATGTGGCAGCAGCTGTACAAATTGTTGTGGCACCTGAAATGTTGAAATCTTCAAGAACCGGTCCAAAGGCACCGGCAGTACCATGACCACCAACCATTGGTATAGAACCTGTACACAAACCAATTAATGGATCAAGTCCTAATAATTTTGATACCCCAACGGCTAAACCGTTCTGAAAAATAATAAGTAAAATAACAAGTGCCAGGAAAATTATTAAAGACTTTCCGCCACTTTTTAAAACTTTTAAGTTTGCCTGAAAACCTACAGATGTAAAGAAAAATACCATGCAAACTTCTCTTAAAGTATCGTCAAATGAAAATTCTGCTAAACCTGTTGCATAACAGATGCAGGTGAATATTGCAAAAAGTAAACCACCTACAACCGGTGCAGGAATACAAAATTTTTCAAGAAAATCAATTTTGCTTTTTAAAAATTGTCCAAGTATCAACACTACAACTGCTATGGCAAGTGTCTGATACATATCTAACTGTATGTTCATTTTATTCCCATATACTGTAATAACATTCATTATGAAAGTTATTTATCAATATACTTTTCCTTTCTTTTTAATTCTTGTCTTCTGAAGAAACTGTAATTCCTTTTTCCTTATAGTAAGCACAGGCTCCCGGATGGAAAGGAATTGTTATACCCTTTGTAGCATCGCTTTCGTTGAAATTCAAATCAGCCTGTAGTGAATACTGGAAATCTTTTGCGTGCTTAAAAAGAAGGGCTGTTAATTCTTTTACAGTGTCTTCTGACATGTCATCTCTGGCTAACAATACTGACTTAACACAAAGTGTTGAAACATCTTTGGTTTGGCCTGTATATGTATTGGCTGGAATAGTAAATGAATCATAAAATTTGTAAGATGCTTTTAGCTTCTTGGCACACTTGCTGTCAATATCAATAAAGCGGATATTGGCATGTTTTGCAAGCTCCTCAATAACAGTTGTTTGCACACCTGAAGTACAGAAGAAAGCATCTATCTCACCATCTTCTAATTGTTTTGCCGCATCTGTGTAATCAAGATTTTTTGTTTTTACTAAATTATTATCCCACAAACCGCTGGCTTTAAGAATCTGTGTGGCATTTAATTCCGTACCTGACTCAGAAGCACCGATACTTACTGTTTTGTCTTGTAAATCATCAAGGGTTTTAATTGAAGACTTATCAAGGACTACAATCTGGCAGGCTTCCTTGTACAGACCGGCAATTGCTGAATAGCCGTTGTATTTCTTGCCGTTAAATTCTGGTGTTCCATAGTAGGCATCATCAATTAAATCCATCTGTGAAATACCTACATCAATATAGTTCTTTGACAAAAGACGTAAGTTAGCTGCTGAACCGGCAGTAGTCTTAATGTCAAATTTTAGCTTGTTGTTTTCTTTTGTTGCAAGCTCCGTAAAAGCCGTACTGAAAGAATAGTACATGCCACCAAGTCCTGCAGCACCAAAACGAATAGTGCTATCCCCGAAACCACAACCTGTAAGCGTTATGGTTACAAGGGTTAAAATAATGCATAATAATTTTTTCAAAATCGTTACTCCTTGTTCTTTAGTAGTGACTTAAAAATCATCAGAAATATTTAACATAAAGCAAGAAAACATATTCGTGTTTGTTTAAAATACTTACTGAATATAATCGTTTATTATATAGAAGTTTCTGAATCATATAAGTACATTAATATTTTACACTATAATAGGAAAAAATTCAAAAAAAGTCAGTTGACAACAAAAAATTATTATGCTAACATTTTTGCAATGTGTTGTGACTGGTTTGTTGTTGTGTGTCAGTTTCAATGGTCGTACCTATGGTAATTATCATGTCATTATACGGAGCTGTAGAGGTTTCAGTTACTACAGGTCAGTGGTCAAATGTATTATTTATATGGTTACATAACATACCATTTAATTTTATAATGGCATTGCCATTACAGTTAATTGTAGCCGGCTCATTAGTAAGAAAAGTTTTCAGAACAGTTTTCCCTGAAGGAAAAGTTCTGGCATAAGAATAAAAGATATTATTCAGTTAAAAATAATATCCAAATTTGGTTTTAAATTTAATATTTATATAAAGAAGTTGTAGTTAAACATGATGTAGTTGTTTAGCTACAACTTTTTTCTTTATGTAAAATATTATTTTTGAAGCATTTTTATAATTAAATTAGCATAATCCTACTAAAAAAACGATACAAAAAACAAGTGAATAGGGAAAATGCATAAAAACATAACCTGAATTAGTTACAAATTGCAAGAAAATACGGAAAAAACAATAAAAATAATTTTATTATATAGCAAAATGCATACAAAGGGATTATAATTTTTTTAGGTGGTTTATGCAAAAGACATAAAATTATAAGGAGAGAAGGAAGTATTGTGAAAAAGTCAAAAACTTTCAGCAGAAAATTATGTGCAGGAATATTAAGTGTGTGCTTAACAGTGGGAGTGTTAGCAGGTAACTTTATTCTTGAAACAGGGAAAAACGTAAGTGGAGCGATAACAAGCTTTACGAAAAATGATTTTCTTAAGTGTTGTGGCACATCAATAAGAAACAATTATGGCGAGGGGAACACAGTTTTTCTAAGAGGTACAAATGTAGGAGGATTATTTGTACAGGAAAGCTGGATGTGTGCTACAAACACAAGAGATCAAAAGACAATAATGTCAAACTTGAAAAACAGATTTGGGGAAAGTAAAATGTATAGTCTTTTAGACTATTACGAAGACAACTATTGGACAGAATCAGATTTTGATAATTGTAAAAATATGGGCATGAGTGCTATTAGAGTACCTTTTACATACATGAATTTATACAGATATGATTCATCAAAAAATGATTGGGTACTAAGAGACAATGCATTTAAGAAGCTTGATTGGTTTGTGGAGGAATGTAGCAAGAGAGGTATTTATGTAATATTGGATTTACATGGTGCTTTCGGCTCACAAAACGGACAGGACCATTCAGGTGAGGTAATTGACAATGTATCAGATGTAACATTCTTTTCAAATTCATATAACAAGAATAAAACTCTTGAATTATGGAAAACAGTTGCCAGCCATTATGCAAATAATCCGGCAGTGGCAGCTTATGATACATTAAATGAACCAGGTGAAAAGGCAGGTACGACGAACTCAAAACATTGGAGTTTTTACAATGAAATGTACAACACTATCCGTTCAGTTGATCCAAACCATATTATTATAATGGAATCATGTTGGGGAACATCAAATCTCCCTAATCCAAAAAACTACGGCTGGACAAATGTAATGTATGAATATCATCATTACACATGGGACTACATAAGTGATTTAGACGGTCAGAAGAAATCATGTGAAAGTTTAATTAGTAGCATCAATAATGCAAATTATGGAGTTCCAACATATATTGGAGAATTTACATGTTTTGGTGTTGAAGATGCATGGAATTATGTAATGAACAGATTTAATGATGAAGGAATTCATTATACATCATGGTCATATAAAACAACTAATTCAGGCTCTTGGGGAATTTACAACGAAAAGAATACAAACAAAGTAAATCCTTCATCAGATTCAGAAGCTACTATTAAAAACAATTGGGGGGCAAATTCAATTGGAACAGGCAATAAAAGTAGTAACGACATGGTATACAATTCGTTGAAAAAAGCTTTACCTGGAACAGTAGTTTTTGCAAACAAAGCTTTAACAGATAATGATTATATTGCCATTAAGGCACAGATTTCAGGCAAGTATGTATGTGCTGACAATAACGGTCAGGCAAATTTAGTTGCCAACAGAACTTCAGAAGGTGGCTGGGAGCAGTTTAGAGTAATTAACAACAGCGATGGAACGGTTTCTTTCCAGTCAAGAGCAAACAACAAATATTTATGTACAGTATTTGATGATACAGATAAGGAAAATCCAATTATAGCAAGAAGTAATGCTATTGGTACATGGGAAAAGTTCTATGCTGAAAAACAGTCAGATGGAACTTATGCACTTAGAACTTATGTATATAATTACTACGTGCAGGCAGACATAGATGACACAACAGCAGGTATTTTACATGCTTGTGGAACAGCGGTTGGTACATGGGAAAAATTATTACTTGAACCAAAGTCATCTTCGACAGAAATGCCGGGTCAGACTGTAGAACCTACAACAGAGGAAACAACAGTAGCACCAACAACAAAAGAGACAACGCAGGCACCAACAGTAGCACCAACAACAAAAGAGACAACAAAGACACCGGAGACAACAAAAGCACCGGAAACAACTAAGCAGGAAACAACAAGCCAGTGCCCTACTTGGAACGCTTCTACAATATATGTAGGAAAGGATTACGTTTCATATAAAGGACATGTCTACAGAGCAAAATGGTGGACAAGAGGAGATAATCCTGAAAAGTCAGGTCAGTGGGATGTTTGGCAGTTAATAAAATAGTTAATCTTATTTAGATTAAGTTTTAATCATACAGGGAAAGCATTTGATTGTAAAAGGTCAGGTGCTTTCTTTTTTAAAATTTTAGATGAGTAAAACATCCCATATACATTCGGTTTATGGTATAATGTAAAAGTTAGTGCGATTAATTAGATTGTAAAGAGGTACAATATGTTTAATTACGAAATTCTTAAGTCGTTTAATGATATGGAGATGCTGGTTTATGACTACATTATGAAGAACAAAAATGTAGTAAAATACATGACAGTAAGGGAGCTGGCAGATGAAGTTCATGTATCAACAGCCACTGTTATGCGTTTTTGCAGAAAAGCAGGTTTTGATGGATATTCTGAATTTAAAGTGAAATTCAAAATGTATCTTGAAGAAGAGACAAAGAAAAACAAAAAGAACAACGAAGATGTAAAGGAGATACAGGAGTATTTTTATAAAATAGGTTCCGGCATACATCAAAAGGAATTGGATGAAATTGCCCAGGTTGTAAGACAGGCTGACCAGGTTATTTTTATTGGACTTGGTACGTCAGGTATACTTGGAAAATACGGTGCACGATTCTTCTCAAATTTGAGAAAATTCAGTCAGTACATAGAGGATCCATATTTTCCTATTATGGAAGGCATAAAGAATGCGGTTGTAATTGCACTTTCCGTTTCAGGAGAAACAGAACAGATAGTTCAAATGGCAAATGATTTTAAAAAGAACAAGTGTAAAATAATCAGTATTACAAATAAGGGAACATCAACCTTATCAAATCTTTCTGATTATAATTTGACCTATTATGTTACGGACCATGAACATGGTAATCATATTAATACAACAACTCAGATACCTGTCATTTATTTGATAGAGGCAATTGGTAGAAGGCTGTAGATTTTATCAAATAAAGACAAAAGATAGAAGGCTGTAGATTTTATCAAAAGAAAACAAAAGATAGAAAGCAGATAAATCATATTATTTAAACGAAAATCATGAGAAAAATAGGAGCACAATCGTAGAAATTAAATAAATGAAAATTAATCAAGGATATGTTACAAGGTGTTACGGCTTTGTAACATATTTTTTTCGTCCTCATACGTTACATAAAACGCAGATTTGTAGAAATAAAAATCTTGTATGATAAAATATTCTTAGTTGATAAAGAATTGACGGAAATATAGAAGAGAAGGAGAGAAAAACATGGCAATCGATTATCACAAGACAGCTATGGAGCTGTTAAAAGAACTTGGCGGTAATGACAACATTACCAACGTAACTCATTGTGCTACAAGACTTAGATTTATACTTAAAGATGAATCAATAGTAAACAAAGACAAAGTAGCAAAAATTCCAGGAGTAATTACTACAGTACAGGCTGGGGGACAGTTTCAGGTAGTAATTGGAAATCATGTAAAGGACGCTTACGAGCACATGATTAAGATGGTTACAATTGATGAAGAAGCAGCAAAAGGAACCGGAAACAAAAAAGTAGGTATAGTAAGTAGAATTATTGATGTAATTTCTGCAATATTTGCTCCATTTTTATACACATTGGCAGCATGTGGTATTCTTCAGGGTATCTTAGGTGTTTTAGTTGCATTAAATGCAATTGATACAGCCGGCGGTACATATCAGATTTTAAACTTTATTTCATGGACAGCATTTACATTTTTACCTGTACTCATAGCAGTTACAGCGTCAAAGAAATTTGGTGTTAATACATTTATTGCATTAGTTATTGCCTGTGCACTTGTTTGCCCGGATTACATTGCAATGGTTAATGCAGCAAAACCTGTTTACTTTTTAGGCATGAAAGTACAGCTTTTAAGTTATACATCATCAGTAATCCCAATTATTTTATCAATTTGGATTGCATCATACGTACAGAAATTTTTCGATAAATATTTACCAATCGTTATTAGAAACTTATTTACACCAATGTTTACAATAGCAATTATGGTTCCACTTACTTTATTAGCATTTGGACCAATTGGAAATACAATCGGTGGAGCAATTGGTGGTATTTACAATACATTATACAATTTAAGTCCTATAGTTGCCGGACTTGTAGTAGGTGGCTTATGGGAAGTTCTTGTAATTTTCGGTGTTCACTGGGGAATTACACCTGTAACAGTAGGAAACTACGCGAACTTAGGTTATGACACATTTACAGGACTTCAGGCATCAGCCGTATTTTCACAGGCAGGTGCAACATTTGGAGTTTTCCTTAAGACAAAAAATAAAGACATGAAGGGTGTTTCAGCATCAGCAGCAATTACAGGACTTTTCGGTATTACAGAACCTGCAATTTATGGTGTTAACTTAAGATTAAAGAAACCAATGATTTGTGGCTGTATCGCCGGTGCAGTTGGTGGTGCAATTGGTGGAGCTTTCCATGCAGTATCATGGAGCTACAATATGCCTGGTATCGCAACATTACCTGCTTACTTTAAGGTTGGCCATTTAACACCATTTATCGGTTTGGTAATTTCAATTGTTGTAGCATTCGTACTTGGTGCAGTGCTTACATACATTGTTGGTTTTGAAGATGAAGCAGATGATGAAACAAAGGAAATTGAAACATCAAATGAAACAACAGAAACAAATGGTGAGGCTACAAGTGAATTTGTAGCACCTGTAACAGGAAATGTTATTCCTGTAAATCAGGTAAAAGACGAAGCTTTTGCTTCTGAAGCAATGGGAAAAGGTGTAGGAATTGAACCTGAAAATGGAAAAGTATATGCACCTTTTGATGGTAATGTTGACGCAGTATTTCCAACAGGCCATTTAGTAGGCTTATCAGATGGAAATGGTGCAGAAGTATTAATTCACATTGGTGTTGATACAGTAAAGCTTGAAGGAAAAGGTTTTACAACTTATGTTTCACAGGGAGATAAAGTCAAGAAAGGTGACTTACTTGTGGAATTTGACGTGGAACTTCTTAAGAAAGAAGGCTACGATACAACAGTTATGTTTATAACAACTGATACATCAAAGGATGTTCAGGTTTTATCAGGAAGAAAGGAAGCTGTTAAGGATATTGCATTTTTAACAGTATAATTGAGAGGAGTTAGATATGGGCGTGTTACCAAAAGATTTTTTATGGGGTGGAGCTGTTGCCGCGCACCAGGTAGAAGGTGGATGGAATAAAGGAGGCAAAGGCGTAAGTATAGCCGATGTTTTAACAGCCGGAGCTCATGGTGTAGATAGGAAAATCACAGACGGAGTACAAGATGGATATTATTATCCAAATCATGAAGCAGTAGATTTTTACGGACACTATAAGGAAGACATAAAGTTATTTGCTGAAATGGGATTTAAGTGTTTTCGTACTTCAATTGCCTGGACAAGAATTTTCCCAAATGGGGATGATGAACAGGCAAATGAAGAAGGATTAAAATTCTATGATAATCTTTTTGATGAACTACTAAAATACGGAATTGAGCCGGTGGTAACACTATCTCATTTCGAAATGCCATATCATCTTGTGAAAGAGTACGGGGGCTGGAAAAATCGAAAAGTTATCGACTTTTTTGTAAAGTACTCACTAACCGTTATGGAAAGATATAAAAACAAAGTAAAATATTGGATGACTTTTAACGAAATTAATAACCAGAAGAACTATGAGTATCCACTTTTCGGATATACTTGCTCAGGTGTGATTTTCAATAATGAAAAGCATCCTGAAGAATGTATGTATCAGGTGGTACATCATGAATTAGTGGCAAGTGCCATGGTAGTAAAAGAAGGACATAAAATTAATCCTGATTTTAAGATTGGCTGTATGATGGCGTGTGTTCCATTATATCCATATTCATGTAAACCGGAAGATATGATGTATTCAGTTGAAGCAATGCATGACCGCTATTTATTTGGTGATGTTCATGTAAGAGGCGAATACCCATCTTATGTATGGCCTGAGTGGAAAAAGAAAAACATTCACGTTCAAATGGAAGAAGGAGACAGGGAGATATTAAAAGAAGGTACTGTTGACTTTGTAGGATTAAGTTACTACATGACAAATGCTGTAAAAGCCGACCATGTTGCAGATGGAAATGGTGTGGATGGCTTCCCTGGAAGCGTTCCAAATCCTTATGTAAAAACAAGTGATTGGGGCTGGCAGATTGATCCAATTGGACTTAGATATGCACTTAATTTGTTATATGAAAGATATCAGGTGCCACTATTTATTGTGGAAAATGGATTTGGCGCAATTGATACTGTAAATGAAGACGGAACAATCGATGATGATTACAGAATAGCTTACTTAAAAGCTCACATTGAAGAAATGAAAAAAGCTGTAATTGATGATGGAGTAGACCTTATGGGTTACACACCATGGGGCTGTATTGACTGTGTTTCATTTACAACAGGAGAAATGAAAAAACGTTATGGATTTATCTATGTTGACAAAGATAATGAAGGTAATGGCACACTAAAACGAAGCAAAAAGAAGTCATTTGACTGGTACAAAAAGGTAATAGCTTCCAATGGTGAAGAATTATAATAAAAATAATAGTAATAGTTATAACGAAAATCTTCTCACAAAAAGTGGGAAGATTTTTATTTTAGAAATTTGAAATTAACAGCTGGTGTTTCGAAGAATTTATTGAATGTAGACTATTGTGTGTTATAATCAAAGATGATTGTCAAAATTTAGGAGGGAAGAGCGAAAAATGGAAATAAAAAAAATGAGAAAATCAAATATCGAGTTGTTGAGAATTGTTTTGATTATAATGGTAATAGCACATCATTATGTGGTAAATTCCGGCATAAAAGCGTTTTTTACACCAGCTAAAATGTCAGCAAAAATGATAGGGATAGAAATATTCGGATGTGGTGGAAAGATTGCTATTGATGGCTTTATAATCATAACAGTTTTTTTATGTGTAAACAATCAGTCACATTATTAAAGTGGTGTAATTTGTTTGTGAAATATGCTTTTTACCTTCTGGTAATTAATGGGGCTTTTCTGATTGTAGGATATTATCCTTTGGGAAAATATAATCTGTTGTATGGATTTGTTCCTTTTATAAAAAACTATGGAACAGGATATGATAGTTTTATAGCTTTATATTTGGCATTATTTTTGTTGATTCCTTTTATTAATAAGCTTATAAATGCTATGAATAAAAAGGAAATGATTATATTACTATCTATTTTAATAGCATTATATTCTATTTTTAGCACGTTCTTTTTTCAGATAGACAGTGAGGGATATTTATTTGTTAGAGACAATTTTGAAGGACTGGGATGGTACATTACAGTATATTTAATTGGAGCTTTTATAAGAAAATATGGTAACAAAAAATGGGATAATTTTAGAGTGGGATTAGTAGGCACAATTATTTCTGCTGTAGTAATATGTATTAGCATCTATGTGTTTAATTACACAATGAAAATTGATATATATCATTTTGTCATTGGAGCTAATAAATTTATGGCTATTACAATGGCAATTATGTTATTTATCTTATTTAAGAACATAAATATTAAAAATAGCAAAATAATTAATACATTGTCAAAAACAACATTCGGTATTTTATTGATACATGCTAACAGTGACACGATGAGATACTTTTTATGGAATGATATTATCAAGTGTCCGGAAAAGTATTTGGAAGGTGGAGCAATGTTAATAGTGAGTGCAATCACAAGTGTTATTTTGATTTTTATTGTATGTGCGTGCATAGACATTATATGTGAAAAATTTTTGAATAAGGTAGTAATTAGCAAATTAAAGAATATAAAAATATTAAACAAGGAATTGTATTAAAAGAGGAGAAAAACTATGGAAATAAATGTTAAGGATTATGGAGCATTAGGAAACGGAATAGATTATGTTTTTTATATCCAATCCGTTAGTCCAGCAATGATATAATAGGTATGTATCCTCCTGAGATTGGAGGAAAAAATGCCTGAGAAAAGAAAAAAAGGACAACACTTAACCTGGGAAAACAGACAGGAGATTCAATTAGGATTAAAAAATCATTTAAGCTTTGCAGCAATTGCTGACGTTATTGGCTGCTCACCGGACACCATATCCAAAGAAATAAGAAAACATAGATATTTTAAAGAAAGAACAAAAACAGCTAAACAATTGAAAAATGAAGAAACCAGAAGTTAGTTTTGCATTCAACTTTTTTTATTTGCTAATGCAATAAATAGTAAAAATCCTACGTTTAAGAGTATATAGATAAAATAATGTGAAAACTCTTGCGCCGTTAGTATGAAGTAATTAAAACAATGTAGAACAATTTAAGCGAAGAAAAGATTACTTACATATTTAGCAAGTAATCTTTTCTTTTTTTTTTCAAAGGAGGTTTTTTTATGAAACAAAAACTATGTAAAGTAACAATGATATTTAGTATATTGGTAACAACAATATTATTTGGGATTAGTGTTAGTGCAAATGATAATATTACTAATATTGAAGATGTAAAAGGACATGGAACATCATACGATAAGATTTATATTGATGAAAATTATCGTGGTGATGCAGTGTACAACACAAAATACCAATATGTAGATTGTAAAAAAGAGTTTGTAGTGGCAGAAGGAAATTCAAAATATAAGGCTATAGACGGGGTGCTTTATTCAAAAGATGGAAAGATTTTATATTATTTTCCAAGAAGTAAATCACAGTCATACAAGTTAATTACAAGTGCTGAAGTTATAGAAAATAAGGCTTTTTATAATTGTACATCATTGAAAAAGATTGATTTAAATAAAGCAAAAAAAATAAATTCTAATGGAATTTCACAATGCAAAAATCTAAAAGATATTGTGTCAAATAATATTAGCAGAATTGAAGAACAGGGTATAAATAATACCGCAATAAAGCAAATAAAGTTAAATCAGAAGGCAAAGCTGGATATACGTGCTGTAGACAGCAATATTTTAATAAAAACTAATAAAAAATTTAAAGAAATAAAGCCATATGTATATAGCTGTAATAGATGGTATAAGATTTCAAAAGCAAAAGGCTATGATGTTAAGAGCGTAATATATAGTGGATTTAAACCAAAAGACAAGAAAATTGTAAGGGCAAAAACATCAAAAAATGTCTATGACAAGAAAATAAGAAAAAAAGTTTTAAATAAATTTAGAGAATTAAATTACGACTTTAGATATGACAAAAATTTAAAAATAGATTTTTTTTCGGAGTATAAGCACTATTTTATAAAAACAAAAGTAAGGGCCTATAAATACATAAAGAATAAAAAAGTGTATACAAAGTGGAGTGATTATATGGTTTATGATTCATGGCATGATGCAGATTAAAGGAGGAGAAAGTTATGAAAAAATTCTTACTAATATTGTTAGCACTTACTATGTGTTTTCAGGTAAATATTGTAGGTGCCAGCGAGAATGCAGGCGGTGAAGTGAGCATAGATAAAATTCAGCATGGCTCAGATTACAGAGTAATAACAATAGACAAAAATTATATCGGAAGTATAGATGAAATTTGGCATTGGACAATGAATAGCGTTGAAAGTGTAAATGTTGATAAAGACAATCCTAAGTATATGTCAGAAGATGGAATTTTATTTTCAAAAGACAAAAAGACGATACTTTATTATCCAAGACAAAAGAATATTGGTGGTAGCTATACCATCCCTGAAACAGTTGAGAAAATAGCGGAACATGCATTTAATAATGCACAGTTGAAAACTATCAAAATGGAAGATAACATTACTTCAATAGGTACTTATGCATTTGCCGGTTGCGGAGTTGTTGATATAACGGTTCCTAAGAAAGTTAAAGTGATAGCAGAACATGCATTTGCAGGAAGTTACATAAAGAATATCGACTTAAATAATGTAAACAAAATAAAAGACTATGCATTTTCAGAATGTAATTATCTAACAAAAATCAATTTGAAAAATGTTAAAGGTGTTGGAAAAGAGGCTTTTGCAAACTGCAACAAACTTAAGACAGTTAAAGGTCCTAAAGTAAAAAACATTGGAAAAAATGCTTTCTACACAGCCAAAGTAAAGAAAATTTATTTGCCAAATTCAGTGAAAATGGTTGAAAGAGCATTGAATACTGTTACAAAAATAAGCTATACAAAATCTTTTAAAAAGATAAAGCCTTATATGTTATATCCATTTACTTGGAATGATGTTGACACAGCTAAAGGTTACCAGATAAAAATAACTATTAGTAGTAAAAAGAATAAAAAAATCAAAAAGACTTTTGTGGAGAAAACTAAAAAAAGTTACATTCCAAGTTACGGTAAACTTGACAGAAAAATGGGCAAGTTTGTAAGCAAAAATAAAATTGCACCTAAAGACGTAAAAAGCACATTCCAATATAGAGCGTATAGAAAAAAAGGTGGTAAGACATTGTACACAAAATGGAGCAATGTTGTGAAACTATAAAGATAGCTTATAAAGAGAGTGTATTAATAACTAATAATATAAAGTTGACATTTAGTTTTAGGTAGAGTATAGTTTTAAACGAAAACAAAATAAACTCTTCAGGGCAGGGTGAAATTCCCTACCGGTGGTAAAGCCCACGAGCCGCAAGGCATGATTCGGTGAAACTCCGAAGCCGACAGTAAAGTCTGGATGAAAGAAGATATGGAATAAATTTAAAATTTATATTGATAATTAGAAGCTCTGGAAATGTATTTCCAGAGCTTTTTTATATAATAAGAAATTCCTTCGCAATTTCTTATTATATAAAAAACGTTCCACTATGGATGCCCACTGGTGCGAAAGGAAATTAATAATTATCATAGAGTGAATTTGAAATGAAATAATGTTAATAATTACTTCAATAATTTATTGAAATGTTAATCGGTATTAACAGGAATTGATTAGATAACATAGATTGAAAAAAGCCCTGAGCATATGCTCAGGGCTTTTTATGTAATAGAAATTCTTTCAGAATTTCTATTACATAAAAAGCGTTCCACATGGATGCGCATTCGTGGGATAAGAAAATAGTTGCAGACGGTCACGCACTCAGCGCAAAGAATGTCACAAGCGACATTCTTCATTATTTACACAAAATCGGGAGGTGAAAAATGAATTCTGAATATTATATGAGAATGGCACTGGATTTAGCAAAAAAAGGAATGGGTTACACATCGCCTAATCCAATGGTAGGTGCCGTTATTGTGAAAAATGGAAAAGTTATTGGCAAAGGCTACCACCACAAGTATGGTGATTTGCATGGGGAAAGAGATGCTCTTGCAAACGCCACTGATGATGTGACCGGAGCTACCATGTATGTTACATTGGAACCTTGTTGCCACAAAGGAAAACAGCCACCATGTGTGGAGGCAATTATTCAGGCTGGTATAAAGAAAGTTTTTGTAGGTTCAGATGATCCTAATCCATTAGTGGCAGGCAAAGGGATTAAAATTTTACAGGACAATGGAATAGAAGTTGAAACTCACATTTTAAAAGAGGAATGTGACAGCTTAAATAAAGTTTTTTTCCACTATATTCAAACAAAAATGCCTTATGTGATTTTAAAATATGCAATGACCATTGATGGAAAAATTGCTACTTACACTGGCGAGTCTAAGTGGATTACAGGGGAAAAAGCCAGAGAGCATGTACATAATAACAGACATAGATACAGTGGAATTATGGTAGGAGTTGGAACAGTGTTGGCTGATAATCCAATGCTTACCTGCAGAATTCCAGAGGGCGTAAATCCAACAAGGATTATATGTGACACAAATCTAAGGACTCCCATTGAGTCAAATATTGTACAGTCAGCAAAAAACATACCAACCATAATTGCAACAGGAAATGTTGAAGAAGAAAAGGTAAAAACTTATGAAAGATTAGGATGCAAAATTCTTCAGCTACCTGATGAAAAAGGCAAGGTAAATTTGGAAAGCCTGATGAAAAAATTAGGAGAGATGAATATTGACAGTGTCATTGTTGAAGGTGGTGGAACTCTTAACTGGTCAATGGTAGCTAAGGGACTTGTTAATAAAACAGAGATTTACATTGCACCTAAAATTTTTGGCGGGAAGGATGCCAAGACACCGGTTGAAGGACAGGGATTTAAGTTGCCGGCCGAAAGTTTAAATCTTGAAAAAAGTAAGGTCAGCATTCTTGGTGAAGATATTTTAATTGAAAGTTACATAAAGGGGTGAGACTAATGTTTACAGGAATTATAGAAGAAATGGGGACTGTTAAAAGCATAAGAAAATCTGCCAACTCAGCAATATTAACTATTGGTGCTACAAAAGTTTTAGAAGAAACAAAAATTGGTGACAGCATTGCGGTAAATGGAATTTGCTTAACAGTAACTGAAATAGAAAGTCAGTTTTTCAAAGCTGATGTAATGCATGAAACTTTGAGACGTTCATCTTTAAATAATCTGAAAACCGGCAGTAGGGTAAATTTAGAAAGAGCAATGGCTGCTAATGGACGATTCGGTGGTCATATAGTTTCAGGTCATGTGGATGGTGTAGGCACAATCGCAAAAATAGAAAAAGACGATAATGCAATTTGGTACACCATTAAGACAGCCCCTACAATACTTAAATATATCGTAGAAAAAGGTTCCATAACAATAGACGGAATCAGCCTTACTGTTGCAAAAGTGAGTAATGAGAATTTTGCAATCTCAGCAATTCCACATACAGTTCAGGTAACGATTTTAAAAGATAAAAAAGTTGGTGATGTTGTTAATTTGGAAAATGACATTATTGGAAAATATGTGGAACGGTTACTTAGCTTTGGCGGAGATGTGGTTGATGGTCATAATCAATCATTAAAAAATAATGAGTCATCAGACAATAAGCAAACAAAAAGCCATTCAGGAATAACAATGGAGTTTTTAAGTAAGCATGGTTTTTGACGGAATGTTTAATCAAAGTAAGCAATAAAAAACGTTCTACTATTGATGTGCATTCGTGCAGAAAGAAAACAGTTGCTAGGGCAATGTGAGATTAACATACAAAGTATCATAAGTGAAATCTATTAACAGTTTTTCAGTAGAAAGAGAGGTAGAAAATGTATCAGTTTAATACAGTAGAAGAAGCTTTAGAAGAATTAAGAAATGGAAAAATCATTTTAGTAACAGATGATCCTGACAGAGAAAATGAGGGAGATTTTATTTGTGCAGCAGAGTTTGCCACAACTAAAAATATTAATTTTATGGCAACTTACGGAAAGGGACTTATTTGTATGCCAATGTCAAAGGAGTATGTGGAAAAACTTAGAATTCCTCAAATGGTTACAAATAATACAGACAATCATGAAACAGCTTTTACAGTTTCAATTGATGGGGTAGATACAACAACAGGAATTTCAGCAGCAGAACGTTCAATGACAGCTATGAAGTGTGTTGACGAAAAAGCAAAACCGGAAGATTTCAGAAGACCAGGTCATATGTTTCCCCTTTTGGCAAAAGACAATGGTGTGTTAGAAAGAAACGGCCACACAGAAGCCACAGTTGATTTATGCAGATTAGCAGGTTTAAAGGAATGTGGTCTTTGCTGTGAAATTATGCGTGAAGACGGCACCATGATGAGAACTAAAGAATTAGTTCAGTTGGCTAAGGATATGAATATCAAAATGATTAGCATTAAAGATTTACAGCACTACAGAAAAGTACACGAAAAATTAGTGGATAGAGTGACAGTTACAAAAATGCCAACAAAGTATGGTGAGTTTACAGCATACGGATATGTAAATAAATTAAATGGCGAACATCACATTGCATTAGTAAAAGGTGATATTGGAGATGGTAAAGACGTTCTTTGCAGAGTTCATTCAGAATGTCTTACAGGTGATACTTTTGGTTCACTTAGATGTGACTGTGGACAGCAGTTTGCTGCCGCAATGACTCAAATTGAAAAAGAAGGCAGAGGAATTTTACTTTATATGCGACAGGAAGGTAGAGGCATTGGCTTGATAAATAAATTAAAAGCATACGAACTTCAGGAAAAAGGTATGGATACTTTGGAAGCAAATTTAGCATTAGGATTCAAAGGAGACGAGCGAGAATACTATATCGGCGCTCAGATATTAAGAGATTTAGGTGTAAAAGATTTAAACCTTTTAACAAACAATCCGGACAAAGTATACCAATTAGAAGAATTTGGAATGGAAATATCAAAACGAGTTCCAATTCAAATGGACGCAACAGAATATGACTTATATTATTTAAAAACAAAACAATTTAAAATGGGACATATTCTCCAGTACAAATAATTAAAAAAATTATAAAGCCTCTCTGCCCCTTTAATTACTTTATCGAAAGCACGCTCCCGCTGCGTTTAGCTCGTAGCGGTCCTATAAAGCCGACTACGCTGCCTTTATGGACCGACGGCTTCACAGCACTTTCTTATAAAGTAATTAAAGTGGCAGAGAATGTAGTAAGTTGTTTACCTAATTATTTGTAAATGTAGAATATGTACATAAAAATTGTAGGCAAAAAATTATAAACAAATTTTTTAGGAAATTATTACAGACAAATAATATAAGTAAGAAGTGTTTGAATTTTGAAAAATGTTAAATGGCTAAAAATCCATTGAGTTTAATACATTAAAAGATATGAAAGGTAGGAAAGAAAATGAATATTTTAGAAGGAAAAGTAGTAGCAGAAGGCATGAAAGTTGGAATTGTAGTGGCAAGATTTAATGAGTTCATTACATCAAAATTGCTTAGTGGAGCAATTGACGGTTTGGTAAGACATGATGTAAACGAAGATGATGTAGACGTTGCATGGGTGCCAGGTGCTTTTGAAATTCCACTTGTGGCATCAAAAATGGCAAAAAGCAGAAAATATGATGCTGTAATTTGTTTAGGAGCTGTTATTAGAGGAAGCACAAGTCACTATGATTATGTTTGCAATGAAGTATCAAAAGGTATTGCAGCAGTTTCAATGGAAAATGATATACCTGTAATGTTTGGTGTAATTACTACAGAAAATATTGAACAGGCAATTGAACGTTCAGGAAGCAAGGCTGGAAACAAAGGATACGAGTGTGCACTTGGCGCTATTGAAATGGTAAATCTAATTAGAAAAATAAAATAATATTAATTTACAAATTTAAAAAAATGCATAAAATAATTACAACCTAAATGCAAAATAGTGAGATTTTCTGCTGAAAAAAACATCTGTTGGTGGTATACTAATCATAATAAAAAAGTATGATTTAAATTTTAATCAGGATTTAATTTTAAACAATAATGTTGCAAAAATATTGGATTTTATCGGATTCCAATTTAAATAGCAAAGGTAAATTTCGGAAGAAATGAAAGTACAAAGGGGTGAAATTTTATGCACAGGGACAATGAAAAAATCGATGCAGGTTTAAAAGAAAACTATAGAATCGAGGAAGCTATTGAGGCACTACAAAAAGAAAGCAGCTATGAAATGTTGGCACATACTCTTACGGTTATTCGTAGAACAATGACAAAGAAAGCACAGATGATTATAGCTGTGGAGCCACCAAGGGGAGATAATCAGATAAGATTACAGGTTGTGGAAACTCCTGATGGCAAGAAATGGTGGGCAGCGTTTACAAGTTTTGATGAGGAAATGAAAGGTGGAAATCAGGTAATGTCCACATTCCTTGCAGACATGGATCAATTGTTGAAATCATCTTTAAGTGCAAATGATATAGAAGGTGTAATTTTTAATCCATGGAACAAAACAATAATGCTAAATAAGAAATTAATTAATATTGTATTAGGAAACATTGTGTAAAACAGGACAGGTTGTTGATTTATTATAAATGAAAAGATAACAGAATAGGTTGTTAATCTGTTATAAATGAAAATAAGAAAATAGGTCAGGTTGTTAATTCATAAATGTGAAGAATACAATAGATAAAAAATAAGCAGTCATAAATTACTAAAATGGTATGAATACTTAACCATTATTGTTAGTAGTTTATGGCTGCTTATGGTTTAAAAATATAATTACACTAGCAAACACGCATTTGACCTGTAAGTTAGTAAACTATATTCTTTATAATTTCTTATTCTACATTCTTATGGAAGAATGTTTATTGCATAAAAAATGTTTACAAATAAGATACATAAAAGGCATATCCATATATGCATAATAGGTATTAGACATGGTAAAGAAGCTAGTGTTATATTGTAAATAAAGTTATAAAGAAGGAGTGATACATATGAGTAAAGTATTAGTAACATATTTCAGTGCAAGTGGAGTAACAGCAAAAACAGCTAACAAGTTGGCAAAAGAAGTAGATGGTGATTTGTTCGAAATTGAACCAAAGGAAAAATACACATCAGCAGATTTAAACTGGATGGACAAGAAAAGTCGTAGTTCTGTAGAAATGAATGATCCTGCAAGCAGACCTGAAATTGCAAAGCAGGTTGAAAATATGGACATGTATGATACAGTATTAGTTGGATTTCCAATTTGGTGGTACGTTGAACCAAAGATTATTGACACATTTTTAGATAGTTATGATTTTGCAGGAAAGACAGTAATACCATTTGCTACATCAGGCGGAAGTGGAATCGAAAATGTAGAAAAGAACTTACAGAAAGAATACCCGAACATTAATTGGGGAAAAGGCAAGTTATTAAACGGAAGTGTTAAGGCTTGGTTTTAATTGCCAAAGTTAAAGAATTATTTGTGTAATAGAAATCTCTTGGGATTTCTATTGCATAAATAAAGTTCAACTATGGAATGGTAAAATACAACAATATGGATTAACCATAAAGGAATGGAGAATTTATAATATTTATTTGGGTTGTGCTTCCAATTATTGCAATTGGAGCAGTAGGATTTTACCTTTTTAGAAAAATCTACAGGGCAGTTGATTTCTTTAAAGGTGAAATGAAAAAGTCTAAAAAGAACATATCAGCAATAGTTGGAACAGCCTTGATTTTGTCAGGTCATACACACGCTGGTCAGATTTTACCAATAGGTTTGATTTCGCCATTGTTCCATATGAATGATTTGAATTATGGCTATGTGAAAGAGAGCAATCTTAATGAGATAGTTACATCCGGAATTGCAGGTTGGGGGTATCCAATAAGAACTGAAAAGCATTCAGAGTATGTGATTATAGATATTAAAAATAAATAAGGAATACATAATGGCAAAGAACATAGATTTAACAAAAGGTAATATTTCAAAAGGCTTGTGGGCGTTTGCAATTCCGTTGATGCTGGGAAATGTAATGCAACAGTTTTACAACTTAGCCGATACATGGGTAGTGGGAAGATTCATTGGCAACACCGCTTTAGCAGCAGTTGGCTCGTCATATACTTTAATGACGTTTCTTACATCCATTATTATTGGGTTATCTTTGGGAAGCAGCACTTTTATTTCAATGGCGTTTGGAAACAAAGATAATAGAACGATTAGAAACGGAATTGTTATATCTTCAGAAATTACCTGTGGTCTGACAATAATACTGATAATAATTTCATACACTTTTTTAGATAAAATTATAAAGGCTTTAAATGTGCCAGATAACACATTTGCTGATATGCGGACATATTTGTTTTATGTATTTATAGGATTTTTTGCAACGTATATTTACAACTATTGTTCCAACCTGTTAAGGGCAGTTGGCAATTCTGTAACACCTTTAATTTTTCTTGGCGTTTCTGTGGTGTTAAATATAATACTCGATTTATATTTTGTAATTGGACTTGGTATGGGAATAATTGGAGCAGCAGTTGCTACGGTAATTTCCCAGTATATTGCAGGGCTTGGAATATTGATATATTACATAATAAAATATCCGGAATACAGAGTCAGAAAAGAAGATTTCAGGTGGAGCAAAAGCAATTTTAAAAATATCCTGTCACTATCAGGTTACACCTGTATTCAGCAGTCGGTGATGAACCTTGGCATACTTATGGTTCAGGGAATAGTTAATGGATTTGGACAAAATGTAATGGCGGCATTTGCGGTGGCGGTGAAAATTGATACCATTGCCTATATGCCGGCACAGGATTTTGGAAATGCCTTTTCTGTTTTCGTAGCCCAAAATTATGGTGCCAATCAAAAGCAGCGAATTAAAGAAGGTGTAAAAAAAGCAGGTATTAGTGTAGTCCTATTTTGCCTGGGAATAAGTGCTTTGGTATTTATATTTGCAAGACCACTTATGTCAATATTTGTAAGCAGTAAGAGTGCAGCAGTTATAAGCACGGGAGTGACTTATTTAAGAATAGAAGGTGCCTTTTATGTAGGAATTGGAATTTTATTTATGCTTTACGGTTTTTATAGGGCTATAAATAAGCCATTAATGTCAGTAATTCTTACAATAATTTCTCTTGGAACACGAGTTGTTTTAGCATATTATTTATCAAAAATACCGGTTATAGGAGTAATTGGTATTTGGGTAGCCATACCAATTGGTTGGTTTTTATCGGATTTGACGGGCATATTAGGATACAAATTTATTAATAAAAACACTGAAAAAACCTTATAATGATATGCTCCCTATATAGTAGACAGATTGGATAATTAAAAATCTACTATATAGGGAGCATATCATAAAATGGGCGTTCCGGTGCTTTTGTTTATGCCTATAACGCAAAGGATTATGGGGCAGATGGAAGTGGAAATAATGATTCAAGATGGTCATCAAATTTTGCAGATGATGCTTGGCTTATAATTGACCTTGAAAAAACATATATGATTAACAAGGTTGTAATTAACTGGGAAGCTGCATACGGAAAGGCGTATGACATTTTAGTGTCAGTTTACGGAAAATAGACTCACAGGCTGAAAGCACAAATTGGAAAGTTCACAAAAAATTCACAAAAAATTAGCACTCACCTCTTGACAGTGCTAACAAAAAGGACTATAACATAGTTGTACAAAGAAAAAGGTACAAAGATAAATACAAAAAGGCTAAAAGGTCTCAACGTGATGGCGCACAACAAATTAGTCGCTACGCCGTAGCGCATGACAAATTAAGTTTTAGTTATGTAATATGGAAGGAGAGATGACTTATGATGATGCCTAGTATTTTTGGAGAAAACTTATTTGATGACTTTATG
>ERZ857750.1783-NODE-1783-length-22646-cov-4.259838_pt1 | contig 22646 bp, 9 predicted proteins | sample MGYA00519915_ERZ857750 | MGnify/ENA primary metagenome ERZ857750 (study PRJEB31778, sample SAMEA3449358) | human gut metagenome | biome: human gut; feature: human-associated habitat; material: faeces | place: United Kingdom | collected 2010/2012 ... | reverse complement strand
GGCATCTACGAATTGTATCTGATGTAAGACTATACCGTAGGGTGCGACGACTCGGCGCACCGTATCAAACAACCTGCACACGCGTAACCGTAGGGGCGGTCATTGGCCGCCCACGCAACAGAAAATCGTCACGTCAATTTTCCATTCTCCATTTTCCATTCTCCATTATTCAACCGCATAAAAAAAGGGCTGACCCGTCGGGTCAGCCCTTTTCTCTGTCCTGCTGTTTTGTCTGCCGTTACTTGATGATGTTTTCGCACCAGCGCTGCATGATCGCTGCGATCTCGGCACGGGTGGCGGTGCCGGTCGGTGCCAGGCGGCCGCCATTCTTACCGTTCAGCACGCCTGCGCCGACTGCCCACTGCAGAGCCGGAATCGCGTACTCACTGGCCTGCTGAACATCCACATAGCTGAGAATATTGGTATTCTCACCCACGCTTACGTCGATACCCTTGCTCTGAGCGTAGCGATACAGGATCGCTGCCGCTTGCTCGCGGGTGACGGCTGCATTCGGTCGGAAGGTACCGTCTGCATAGCCGGTTACGACCTTATTGGACGCTGCCCAGCCGACTGCTTCGGCATACCATGCGTCAGCCTGCACATCCGAGAAGTTCGCCGCTGTGCCCTTCGGCTTGCCTTCCAGGTTATACAGGATCTGCACGAGCATGCCGCGCGTCAGGTTGGCATTTGGTGCAAATGCACGGCTCGATACACCGTTCATCATTTTGTGCGTGAGCACATAATCAACGGACAGATGATACCACTTTGCAGTATCTACATCCGTAAACGGTGCGGACGGACAATCCTTGCCGCCATCGCACGGCTGGTCTGCGGTGGTCTTGAAGCCCACGCTGACCTTAGCCGACGGCATCTTAAAGGTGTATTTGCCGCTGCCGAGGTCGGTCAGGGCAACCGTCTTGCCGTTTGCGTCCGTGACAGTCAGCGTACCTTCTCCGGCAGCAGTCAGCGTTACGGTGTCGCCTGCGGCCGCCTTGGTCTTATCCGCCTTGACGGTATTCGCCAGTGCGGACGGGATCACGATGTCGTAGGTGGTCGGGGCAACGGCTCCGCCGCCACCGCCGCCACCGCCGCCGGTCGGCGTCGGCGCGGTATACTTCGTCCAGCTTACGCCGAACGGAGACAGTCTGGTTACATGGAACCGCAGGCCATCGGTCTCCTTGGTATGGGGAACATTCTCGATCTCGCCCTCGGAGCCGGTCTTGGTCAGCATATGGACGATCTGGAAGGTATCCTTGCTGTCCGTACCGTTCGGATACGGCAGAACAACGTCTACGCCTTCCGCCGGGAAGTTGGTTTCGTCTACCGTAATCCACTTGCTGCCGTCATAGTATTTAAGCGCGATGTCGTAGAACGCCACGCCATCCTTCCTGCCGGTCAGTTCCGCTGTCAGCTTTGCCTGAATCTTTTCGACCGTATCCAGTTCCGGAATATTTTTGAATTTCTCCGGAACGGTCAGACTGCCGATGATTACCTGATGTGCTTCTACGCTCATATCCGGCACTGCCGTTACGTTCTTGATCGTGACGGTGTAACCGCCGTTTGCGTTCTTCCTGGCTTCCACTGCGTCACAGCCGTGCAGCGTTGCGTTTTCGACAAGTTTGCCGTTGATGCAGTCGTAGCCGTTGATGACCAGCTTGCTGATTACCGTGTAGTCGCCTGCCAGACCGACTGTGAATGTCAGATCGCCGTTCTTGCGGATTTCGCTCGTCGGCTGCGTATCATCCGGTACGCGCACTGCGTCGGAGACCTTCCAGCCGGTGTCGCCGGTCGGAATAGCGAAGCCTTTGTAGGGAACGAACTTGACAGACACATCGGTCTTGCCGGTCAGGCTCGGGATAACCAGCTCGTTAGAGATGTTATTCTGATCTACACCGTTTACCGTCCACTGTGCGACCATCTGCTTGTTTCGTCCGTTTTCTACGGCAGGCGTTGCCGTGAATACGACCTTGCTGCCGCGGGTAACACTTGCCGGACTGTTCTTCTGCGGCGTAATGGCCTTGCCGTTTGCCGCTGCAGCAACCGTTGTGCCGGTATCTGCACCTTGAACATCCAGGGTTACATCGTAGTTGATCGCGCCGTCAAATACGGCCTTGACTATGGTATTTCTGCGAATTTCCGTCAGTGCCAGCGTATTGCCGGAAGCAGCCTGTGCAGCACCGCCGTTAACCGACCATTCCTTGAGATAGTAGCTATTGCTGCTCGGTACTGCGGTAATGGTCGTGCTGCCGCCGCGCTTGACGCTTGCCGGTTCTGCCGACGCCGTGCCGCTGCCCTCGCTCGTTACCGTAATGGTGTATGTCGGGCGCTCAATCAGCGTTGCGGAAACCTCAGTCTTTGCGGTTACATTCTTGACCGTATAAGTGAGCGGTGCATCTGCCGTATCGGTCATCTCAGCGACTGTCGAGCCGTTCACCTGCCATGCCTGCACCATATCGTCCGTATTCTCCGGCGTTACGGTGAAGGTTACGTCCGAACCGGAGGAAACATAGCCGTCCGTGATCGTCTTGCCGTTTGCGGTGATGGCGATATTGCCGTTTCTGCCGTTCGGCACGGCGCTGACCGGAACCATTGCCTTGAAGGTGACTGCAACCGTGCTGTTTTCGATTACGTTCAGGGTGTAGGTGCTGCCGCTGTTGGCAACCGAATGACCGTTTACCGTCCACTCGTCAATCTCGTAACCCTCATTGGGTTCTGCGGTGAAGACAACCTTAGTGCCGCCGTTGACCGGTGTGCCATCTGCAACCGATGCACTCAGCGTGCCGTTTGCCGGCTGACTGTACGTTACTTTGTACTCGCCTGCGCTGAACTGTGCTTCAACATGATATGCCGTTACGTTCGGCTTCGTGAGACAGCCGTTCTCGACCGTCCACGTCAGCGTATTGCCGTTACCGGCAACTGCCTTGCCGTTGACCGTCCAGCCGGTCACATTCTGACCTGCCGGCGGTACTGCCGTAAAGGTGAGCGACTCGCCGCCGCGTGCGGTTGTGCTGTTCTGTCCGTTTACGGTGACGTTATCGCCGGTGGTGATGTTGTACTCGACCTGCTGGAACCTCGGTGCAATGTAAATCGAGCTTGCACTGGTCGTGTTCGGATAGGTGTAGGTTTCGCCTGTGCCTGCGCTGTCATCACGCACATTGTTGACGTACCAGCCTTCGATTGCGTAACCAGGCTTTACCTCTGCCGTGAACTTGATTGACAGACCTTCCGCAATATTGGCACCGGTATCTGCGCTCTCAAGAATCGACTCATTATTGTTTACCAGATTTGCCGCGCTGATATAGCCGCCTTCGCTTGTTTCGTCCGTCGGACCGAAGGTAATGCCGGTCACCAGCTTGACAAAGCGAACCTGAACCGTCGTTTCACCCCGCAGAGTGCTCAGCGTCTTGCTCACTGCGGTATCCGCTGTGGTCTGGCCGTTGATGGTCCAGTCCTGTACGCGGTAGCCTGCGTTCGGCACCGCCGTGATCGTGATATCCGAGTCGCGGTAGAAGCTGTGGTGCGTGCCTGTTTCGAGGTTCTCCTGCTTGTATGCGCGCATGCCCTTGCGGGTGATTTCTGCGGAAACCGTACCGCCGTCTCCCTCGTCACCGAGCGAATCAACGGACAGTGTGAAGTCGTACTGCGGGAGCGCCTTAGACGTTGCATGAACTTCTACATTGCTTTCGATAGAGCCAATCTGAGTATAAGTGGTATTGTCGTTTCCGTCGACATTCGTCCAACCGGTAACGGTCCAGTTATCAGTCTCGTAGCCCTCATCCGGTGTTGCCGCGAATACGATATCGCCGCTGTACTTCTCGACATGATCGCCGGTGTTCAGCATCTTGCTGTCTTGCTGTGCCGTTACATGGATGTGAGTGTCACCGCCAAAGGTTACCGTCGGCTTCTCTGCAAAGATTACCTGAACCAAGGTATCCTTCGTAATCTGGATATCATCCTTCGCTACCTTGCCCGACTGATAAGCCTGCGCATTGTCGTAATCGAATGTCTGCGTTGCACCATCAGCCGTAACCATGATTTTCTGCACGAAATAACCGTCGTTTGGTGTTGCCGTGATTGCTGCCGTGCTGTTCATATTCACATGACCGTTTTCACCCTCAGCACCAGTCAATACAACATTCTGGATACCGCGTGTGCCAGCAACTTCGACTGTGCCGTTGACCGGCGCTGCCACCGTCACCTGCGGCTTCTCCGCGATATGTGCGATAACCTCAGTGGTCTTTTCCAGACTTGCGATGGAGGCCTTTGCCGAATCCTTTGCATCCGCTTCCGCACCAATCCATTTAGAAACGTAGTAATTCTCGTTTACCGCAGCAGCAAACTCAATCGTCGAATAATTGCCGACCGTACTGCCGCTGGTAATCGCATTGCCGTTTTTAATCTTTGCGGTAACGGAAGCGATGCCTGCGTCTGCGTTTATCGGGTCACCCTTTGCATCCACTGCCTTGAAGGTCAGCGTTACCTCCTGCGCCGCATTGATCACAGCCGTAACCGTATGCGTTCCAGTGATATTGCGCAGCGTAAACTGCTTCTGCGTACCCGAATTTGCGGCTTCCTTACCATCCACCTTCCACGTCTTGACCGTGTAGTTGCTGCCCAGATTTTCCAGTGCAAACGTTACTGCCGCACCGTCCGGAACCGCATTCAGATCTGCCGCTGTGCCGTCTGCCAGCTTCGCCGAGGTCTGCACGGACGGCAAGGTGCTGCCGGTTTCCGACTCGATGTTGAAGATGAGCTTATAGGTGCCTGCCTTGCTGAACTCTACCGCTACCTTGCGGTCCTTCTGCACATTTTCCAGCGTCAGTGTGGACTCACGGTACAAATCGGTCGTACCCGGCCAGTAATACGGCTTATCGTCCACCATCCAGCGTGCTACCGACATACCGGTGTTCGGCGCAGCCGTGAACGTCACATTTGCGCCTTCCGCAATCTTCTGTCCGGTCGTGACTGCACCGCCGTCCTTCAGTGCTGCGGTCAGCTTACCGCCTTCGCCGCTGCTGAAGGTAATCGTGTGCGAATCACTGCTGAAGGCTACTTCTACGTCCAGCTTTTCCGTCAGCGCCGCTACCGTCAGTCGTTCGCCGACCTTTTTGCCGTTCGACAGAATCTCCGTCACCTTGTACTTTGCAGTATCGGTAATGGACTGACCGTTGACCTTCCATTCCTTTACAATGAAACCGTCGTTGCTCTTGGCATCAAACATCAGCTTGGTGTTCTTAGCGATGTTCTTACCGCTTTCAAACTTCTGGTCGAGGTTGCCGCTGTTGTAGCTTGCACTGAGCGAGCCGCCTTCACCGGCGCGATAGGTTACGCTCAGGGTGTCCTGCTTGACAACCAGCATGCGCTTGGTCAGATTCAGCTCGTACTTCTCGAGCAGCGACTTCACAGCCTCGTCCTCACCGTTGACCGCAATCGTTACCTCAAAGCGGCCGCTGACGTTCTTTCGATTGTCCTTGTCATCATACAGCACACATACGGCTGTAATTGCCGACGGCAGAGTGTCAACCGACTCCAGAGCATCCGCCTTGACCACCAATGCGCTCTTGTTGTCCGGCGCTTCGGTCGAAGTGTGAGTGTCGTTATCCTTATCCCAGGTAACATACAGCTCCAGCGGCTTGCGCTTTACCGTAATGGTCGTGGAGGCCAGCTTGGTGCGCTTGGAAGTATCGCTATCATTCTGGTATGCCGTGATGATATAGGTTCCCGCCTTCTCCGGTCGGAAAGTGCTGTCAGTGATCGTCTTTTCACTGCTCTCGCTCTGACCGGACTGACGCCAGGTGTAGGTGATATTTCCCTCAACCTCTGTTTTGCTGCCTGCGGTAACATTGCTTCCGTTTTTCGTTACGGTCTGCTGCTGCACGGTCAGAGCAATCGGCGTACCGTATACGCTCGTAATCTTGTTTTCTCCGTCGGCCTTGCTTTCAAGCGTGTAAACGGTCTCCGTTGTGCTGGTCTCGCCGTCCTCTACACTCTGCACGCCTGCCAGATAATATACCGTATCACTTGTCAAGCCGCCGGTTGCGGTGGTCGTGATGGCATACAGACCGGCTGTCGGTGCGGTCCACGTTTTGCTGTCCGTGCCGCTGCTGTTTGTTCTGCCGACAATCGTGCTGACCGTGCCGTCCGACGTGTTCGTAATCGTCAGCGTGTACTCCACATTGCCGAGTGCAGCGCCGTTCTTTTCCGCCGTTTTCGTCGTCAGGGTCAGCGCCGTACCGGAACCCGGCGTAGAGGTAGTAACCTTATTTTCAACCGTAGTTTCCTTTGTTACCAGTGTGAACGAAGGATCCGTATAACTGCCCAGCTTCGTCTGCTGTGTGCAGGTCAGCTCGGTCCGGTCATAGCTGTTCTCTGCCTTCTTCACCAGCTGATAATACTTGACAGTATAGGTGTCCTCTTCCGCACCGGCGCTACCACTGGTCGACTTAGCCATTGTACTGAGAATATAGCGGTCAAACGTGGTTCCGTTCTCCGTCACAGTATCCTTACCGTGAATCAGGTACTGCTCGCCGTTCCGGTACTTGCTTTCGTCGTATTCCGCGTCTGTCGGTGCATTCGTTGCACTGTCCAGCGTAAACGCTTTTGCTTTTGCGTTTTCATTTTCGTTTTCGTTTTTGTCTATCACTACGGTTTCCGGCGTAATTGTGCCCGGCACTGCTGCGTCTGCACCACTGTTCTTCCACTGATAGGTGGTCTCCATGGTGAGTTCCGAACCTGCGGTATACGTCTCGCCATCCTTTGTTACGGCGTAGTATACGGTCGATATCGAACCGCTTGTTTCCTTCTTTTCACCGATGCCGACATATTTTCCCTCTTGATCGTTTACCTTGTAAACATTCAGCGTCATGCCATCGACTTCTACGGTGCACGGAACGGTTGTCTCTACGGATTCTGTCGTGGTTTTAACCGTGTTGAAATTGCTCTGACCGATATACGGGGTATCCTGAGTGCCGCTGCCCTCCAAAGTACCGGATACCGTCAAACCGGCGGTTGCCTGCGGTGTACCAACCGTCAGCGTTGCCGCATCACTGTAGAACGAAATCGGCGTTCTTGCACCGTCATAACATGTTACCACGCAGCGGTACATCGCACCGTTCAGGTCACTCGTTACCGACTTTACGGTATAGCTGTCCTTAGCTGCCCCTTCAATATTGCCCCACTTTTTGCCCGGCAGACGCTGCTGCCACTGGTATCTCGTGCTGCTGTACTCAGCAGGTACAGAAGCCAGTACTTCGAAGGTCGCCGAGCCGTTCATCTGAACGGTTACGTTATCCGGTCCGTTGATGTCCGGACGGCTCTTATCATTTGCCAGAGTTGTACCGGCAATAATCTCGCTTTCAACCGATTCTTCCTGACTGGTGTAATATCCCGAGGTAATCGCATACCGATACTTCGTATTAGGTGCAAGATCCTTCAGCGTGTATCCATACTCACCACTCGAAGATTCAGCCGCATCCACAGTATCAATCAATACGAACGGTTCTTCCTTATTATCTTCAAGATAGCGGTAAATCTTGTAATACTCTGCCGGACGGTCGCCGGATTCCCACGACAGCACCATGCTGTTGGTGGTCTGCTCACTCAGCGACAGATCCTGCGCCGGAGACGGCGGTGCCGTCACATTGCTGACAACATAGCCCAATACCGGTACTTCATCGCCGTTGAACGGTACCGTCCATGTGCCGAAGCTCCAGTCAAAGTTATAGCGCGAATCGCCGCCGCCGGTAACAGAGCCCAGCTTGGTAATCTCCTCAGTGTTTACCTTTTCGGTTCCGGCGCTTGCTCCCCAGTGATAACCGCCGCCAGCCTTGAAGCCGCCAACTACACCATACATCTGCACCGAACCCTCATAGGTGTACTCAAAGTTTACGCCGCTGCTGGTTGCAGTCGTAAAACTCTGCAGCTGTGTACCCGAATCTTTGTAATGACCAACTTTACCGGATTGCTCCGAATGGGAACCGCTCGGCAGACTAGAACGATACGTATTCGGCTGACCGGACGTGCCCAGATGCAGGTTGCTGCCAATCTGCTGCATACCCTCGTACGCCGAAGCAGCCTTATTATAAGTATCTACCGAAACCATGTTCATCGAAGGATTACCCGGAACCGCCAGCGTCATAGAACTGGTCAGCTTCGGCGAATTGCCCTTCTTTGTGCCATCCGGATACTTCACCTGATACTCGTAATATGTCATCGGTGTTGCATACATGAGCACCATATTGTCGTTCGTATCATTAGAATACTCGACCGTTATTTCCTTGCTTGTAGATTTTGTTGCACCAACAGTAAAGGTATGACTGGTATTAAATTCAACACCGCCGCCGGTCTCAATCAGCGGTGCAACATATTCAAAGCCCGCCATGATATCAAAACCAAACGAACCGGATGCCGTTACTGCTACAGTATTATCCTTACTGTATCCGATTCCGGTCTGCGAGTTTCCGATATCGCCGTCATTCACCTCCGCAAAGTGCGGCGACGCTTCCAGAATCGCCATTACCTTCGGGTCGGTGTAGCCGGTGCTGACGCTTTTGATCTTCGCGAGCATGGCATCGTTGTTTACATCTGCCGTTGTAAGCGCCAGATTGCAGTTGCTCTTGTCATAGTATGTCCAGTCATCCTCCCAGCGGCTGAACGTGCTGCCAGCCGAGCCTTTGTAAAGCTGACCGATCTTCAAAAACTGCTTATCGAAGGTCTCCTGCTTGCGGTACTCAACGTAGTATACCTGTTCCATGCCCTGCTTGTTGCCGTCAAAATTGCCGACAGCATAGTCCAGAATACCGCTGTTGTTGATGAGTCGGCCGCCCAGCCAGCGTTCATGGCCCTTATCCGAGCCGTCCAGGATAGACAGCTGCTTGCCGTTCGCCGGGTCAACTTTATACATACTGCCGGAAATGAACAGATATTCCTGGGTGTTCACGCCGTCCGCCGCAACAGCCGTTACCGCGATCGGATTCTGCACATCGTCACCCTTGGTGCCGGTATTGGTAAAGCCGTTGGTGACAACTTCGGTCGCCTTGCATTTCTCTGTCCACGAATTATCCTTCGTGCTGTACTGATAGCTGTACGCCAGCAGCTTGCTCTTGTCGAAGTCGCAGTCCTGATAATTACCATTCTTATCGTAGTAACCTACCGCAACAACTTCCGGCGGCATACTGCCGCTCGGCGCATTGCTGACATAACCGATGGTTACGCCCGCAAAACGGGCACGACCGCTTGCACCGTCATTGCTGTTCAGCAGCTTCTTGTTCATCATCTGCTTCCAGCTTTTATTGTTGTTGTAATCGTAAACCGTCAGATAGGATTTCTCGTAGTCGGTATGACCGTCATACGATTTCTCCTTCAGGTCGTTGACATTGACCGTCATTGCCAGCTCGTCGATACCGTCCATATCCACGTCGCCGACTTCCATATCAACGCTCAGATGCGCGCGCAGCTCGTTATTGCCGTTGCCATCATGGTACAGCATGGCCTTCAGCGCCTCTCGTCCGCCGTCGATGACGTCACCGAGGTTGATTACGCGACCCTTGTCAGTCAGTGTGCTGCCGCTGAACGTATACTCCTTAATGCTGTCTACCGTATCCGTTTTCTCGTTATTGCCCGGCGTATAGATCATCAGCGTGTCCTTGCCGTCACCGTCAAAGTCGCCTGCGGCCAGACTCAACATAGCGCGGGTCTGGTAGAATTTCAGTTTCTTGATGTATTCACTGTCGTTTCCATCACCAATCTGGACAACCTTCGATACCTTGCGGTCCTTGTTCGTCACATACAGACGAAGCCGTTCCGAACTTTTATCAAATACCAGATTCGCAATGTATTCATCCTTGCCGGTGCCGTTCGGATCAAACGCCACAGTCGCAATACGCTCGGCATTGCCGACATCGGTCGAGTTGCTCCACCGGAACGTAGACATCTTACTGCCCTTGCCGTTGGCTGCGCCCTCGTATGTCGTCTGGAACTCATCCGAGTCCACACCGGCTACAACCAGCTCGTGGTTCTGGAACAGCGGAACCCATCCCAGCGTGCCGTATGGGTTATTCCGAAGTGTGGCTTTGTCTGTTATGCCCGTTTTTTCTTCCGTGGGCAGACCAAAGCCGTCTGTTGCTGCTGCAGTATCCGCTGCCGCCGCCTGCGGCAGCACGATCTGCGGCAGCAGACCCGCCAGCATACTGCATATCAGCAGCAAACTGCAAATTCGTTTTTTCATCTTTCTTCCTCCTTGCCTTATGAAATAAACGGTTTCCACGGCTTTCCCCTTGCTTTACCGCGGAGCACCGTCCGAGGATACAGGTATTTCACCGTACTTTCAGTATAAGGGCAAAAAGGCGGCGGACGGCGAAGGTACCAAATTTGTTACCTTCGCCGTCCGCTGTAAATATTCAATTATTGCTCCTCGAGCCGATAGCCGCTGCTGCGGTACGAATTGACCGTGACCCTCGCATCCTCGCCGCCGAGCTTCTGCTTAAGCCGTGAGATCGTCATGCGCACGGCATGCGGGTCGGCTCCCATCGGCTGCTGCCAGACCGCCTCGTACAGCTCCTGCGCGCTGACGCTGCGGTTCGGATGCCGCGCCAGATACAGCAGCGCCGCAAACTCCTTCTGCGTCAGGTTCAGGTCGGTCTCTCCGATGTACGCGCGTCCGCTCAGCAGATTCATCTGCAGCGGGCCAAGCCGTACTGCGCGTTCCTTCGGGTGCGCCGCACGCAGACGCGCTTCCACGCGGGCCATGAACACCTCCAGATCATACGGCTTTGTCAGATAATCGTCTCCGCCTGCGGTCAGACCCTTGACGATATCCTCATTTTCGCCCATAGCGGTCAGGAACAGGATCGGCACATCGTATTCCTGCTTGATCTCGCGGCACAGCGCCACGCCGTCGCCGTCCGGCAGAAGAATATCCAGCACGATCAAGTCCACCGCGTGAAAGCACAGCAGCTCCCGGCACTTGTGTGCAGTTTCCGCCTGCAGCGTGCGGTAGCCGCGCATGTGCAGTGCCGCGTCGTTGATCGCCATGATGTGCGGGTTGTCCTCCACCAGCAAAATCAGTTTATCTTCCACAATCGTTCTCTCCTTGTGTTTTGAGCGGCTTTTTCGGCAGTTCGAGCCGGAACACCGTGCCGTCTGCATCGGTGTGCTCCACCTCGAGCAAGCCGTGGTGAATCTTCATCGCGTCCGCGCAGATCGTCAGGCCGATACCGCTGCCTCCATCACCGCTGCAGCCCTTCTCAAAGATATGCGGCAGCAGGTCGGGTGCAATGCCGCTGCCGGTGTCGCTCACACGCAGGCACACCCGCTCGCCCTCGTCCGCAATGCGGTAGGCGATCACGCCGTTCTCCGTGTGACGGTTGGCATTGACCGTCAGGTTGATGAGCACCTGCAGCAGCATTTCCGTATTGCCCCAGAGCGTAATGCCCTTTCCACTGTCGCTTTCCAGCCGGTTGTGCTTCTTTTCCAGCATCGGACGGCACACATCCACCGCGCCGGACAGCAGCTGCGCCGCGTCAATGACGCCCATCTCAATATCGGGTGAGCCGCCGTTGGCGAGATCGATCAGCCGCGATACGAGCGCAGAAAGCCGCTGCGCCTCGGACGAAATGGTCTGCATGTGTTCATGCGCGTCCGCGCTGACCGCTCCGGTGCCAAGCTGCCAGTCGGTCAGCTGCGCATAGCCGCTCATAACCGTGAGCGGTGTTTTCAGTTCGTGCGCCATCTGGTGCAGAAATTCGCTTTTCAGCCGGTTGAGCTGGGTCAGCACCTCGCGCTGACGGCGGCTCTCGGACAGCTCCTGTTCCCGGCGGTTGATCTTCAAACTGATGGCTCCCGCGATCAGGAATACGAACACCAGCAGATACGGCGGTGCCGCTCCGTAGCGCGTAATGGTCGTCACGATACGGCCGAATACCGCCTCGTATACATTCGATCCGAGCAGCAGCAGATAGCCGAGCAGAACGAGCACGTCGTCCCACTCAAGCCGCCGGATACGCCAGAACCGCCGAATCAGCTGTACGACCAGATACAGGAAAAACGGCATCGAGAGATAATACCCGATCCTGCTCAGCGGTGCGATATCCTGCGTCGGCAGGATAAAATGCGCCGCCGCCAGCACGGCATACAGCACCGCATAGCACCGCACAACAATCGGCTTCGCCAGCTTTTCGTACAGGCTTTGCAGCAAAAGCAGCAGAAAACACGGCTGCAGCGTAATCATCAGCACCAGAAACCGATATGGAACTGCCCAGTTGTAATTTGCAGGCAGCAGATGCAGCACATAGAAATTCTGGTCGCGCAGGCCGAGCAGCGCGCAGATAACCGCGAGGAAAACATACTTGATCTCGCCCTGAAAGACCGCAAACAGCAGAAAATACATGCCGAACAGGCACAGCGAACCGCCAAGCACCAGGGAATACAGATTCTGGCTTCGGCGCATGCGGTCGATGTTCTCCGCAGTAGACAGGTGCATCTGCGTCAGACCGCCGCCTTCGCGGTGCACGAAATTCGCGTACTGACAGACCACCTCGACCGTGCCATCCTCGCCGGTGTAAATCGGTATGAGCATGTAGTCGATGCGCGGCTCAGACTCCGCCGCAGACGCCCCCACCTTGCCGATTTCGAGCACTTCACTGCCGTTTACCAGCACGCGCGTGCTGTAATCGAATGAGTAGCCGCCGAGTGTCAGGTATTGTTTCGGCTGCGCGTGTATTTTCAGCCGATATGAGCCGTATGGAATGGATTCATTGCGTTCTCCCGGTTGGGCAGCGTCCAGCTCTGCGCCGCTGCCGAGCACCTCAGGATAGAACGTCCATTCACCGTCTATCTCATATACCGCCGACGAAAAATCCGCTGATGTTGCATCCAGTACGCCGTCCTGCGCTTCCATTGCGCTGAAATCTCCCGATCGGTTGGAAAACAGCAGCATCAGCAGCACAAAAACCAGCAGGATAGCCGCCGTTATAGAGAGATAGCGTATTCGTTTGTTCGTCATGGGCAGACCCCCCTTCAAATCTCATTATAGGAGAAAAAGCCCAATGATTCAACAAGTTAATTTTTCGATTGACATAATGGAGAATGGAAAATGGAGAATTGAGAATGAACGTAAAGATTACGTTATACTGGAGTGCCCCGCCCTACGATTACATTTCATCTTCCATTCTCCATTTTCAATTTTCCATTTTCGTATCGTTACATCTCAATTTTCCCAAAGAAAAACCGGCCGCTCACGCAGCCGGTTTCAATTTCACAAAATGCAGGGAATGTTATTCCTTGTTCAGCGCCTCCAGACGAGCCTTATTCGCTGCGATAACCTTTTCCTGTACCGGAACCGGTGCCTCATCGTAGCGCTCGAACTGGGAAACAAACGAGCCTCTGCCCTGCGTCATGGAGCGCAGCTTGATCGCGTAATCGCCAAGCTCTGCCATCGGGCACTCGGCTACGATCTCCTGCTTGCCGCCGTCGAGCGGATTCATGCCCATGATGCGGCCGCGGCGCTTGTTCAGATCGCCGATAACATCGCCCATGTAGGAATCCGGGATAACAACCTTGAGCGAGCAGACAGGCTCGAGCAGAACCGGATTTGCCTGCGGGATACCAGCCTTGTAGGCCAGACGGGCCGCCATCTTGAACGACAACTCGTTGGAGTCTACATCGTGGTAGGAGCCGTCGAGCAGGGTTGCACGCAGGCCAACCATCGGATAGCCGGCCAGAACGCCGTGCTCCATCGCCTCGCGGATGCCCTTGTCAACTGCCGGATGGAAGTTCTTCGGTACGGAACCGCCGAAAATCTTCTCCTGGAACAGATAATCGCCCTCGGCATACGGTGCAAATTCCATCTTAACGTGGCCGTACTGACCATGGCCGCCGGACTGCTTCTTATGCTTGCCTTCTACCGTAACAGCCTTGCGGATCTTCTCGCGGTACGGAACGATCGGGTCGGTCAGCGTAACCTCTACGCCAAACTTATCCTTCAGCTTGGAGCACAGAACGTCCAGATGAATATCGCCGGCACCGGAGATCAGGTGCTGCTTGGTTTCCGCGTTGAACTCGGTATCGAAGGACGGATCCTCATCATGCAGACGAGCAAGACCGGTGGAGATCTTCTCCTCAACGCCCTTTACCTTAGGTGCGATTGCCTGCGTGTAGCACGGCGGCGCAATCTCGATCGGCTCAAGCTCAACCTTGCGAACGCTCATCGAAAGCGTATCGCCGGTCTTGGTGGTAACCAGCTTGGAAACCGCGCCGATGTCGCCGCAGCCGATAACCGGAACCTCGGTCGTCTTTTTGCCGCATACGGTGAAGATATGGCCCATCTTCTCGTTTGCATCGGCACGCTTGTTGACCAGCGTCATATCCTGCTTGACCTCGCCGGACATAACCTTAAAGTAGGAGAAGCGGCCGTACTGGTCAGCGACCGTCTTAAATACAAATGCACAGGTAGAGCCGTTCGGAGTGCAGTTGATCTCAATCAGCTCGCCCTTTTCGTCCTCGCAGATCTCGACCGGCTTTTCATCGGGAGACGGCATGTAGTCCGCAATGCCCTTGAGCAGTGCGTAGGAGCCGATACCGGTTGCAGCAGTACCGCAGAATACCGGCGCGAGAACCAGATCCTTCACACCCTGACGGATACCGGCGATCAGTTCTTCATCCGAGAACTCCTCGCCTGCGAAGTAACGCTCCATCAGATCCTCAGACAGCTCGGCGATGTTCTCGCACAGTGCTGCACGGTGCTGATCGATACGATCCTTCATGTTGTCCGGGATCGGGATCTCGACACGCTTGTTGCCTTCCATGCGGTACGCCTTGCGGATAACGCAGTCCACAATGCCGACGGTATCGCGGTTGCCCTCAAAAATCGGGACAACAATCGGCGCTACCGATACGCCGAACTGCTTCTGCAGCTTGTGCAGAGAGTTATAGTAATCCGAGTTTTCCTCGTCGATCTTGGAGATGTAGAACATACGCGGCATTGCGTGCTCCTCACAGTGAGCCCAAGCCTTTTCGGTGCCGACGCCCGGACCGGACTTGCCGGTTGCGACGATCAGCGCGGACTCCGCAACGCGCAGTGCGCACTGCACTTCACTTTCAAAATCAAAGAAACCCGGGGTATCGAGCAGATTGATCTTGCAGCCGTTCCACTCTACCGGCGCTACAGCCGTGGAAATGGAAAACTTGCGCTTGATCTCTTCGGGATCAAAGTCACAAACCGTGTTGCCGTCCGCGATCTTGCCAACGCGGTCGGTTACACCGGCGATATTGAGCAGGCTCTCGACCAGCGAGGTCTTGCCGTCGCCGCCGTGACCCATCAGACATACATTACGGATCTTGTTAACCGGATAATTCGCCATAGTTTATATTACACTCCCCTGCCCTAACCTGTCATCGTGCCCTGCCGGCACGTTATACTCCTGGGCGCTTTGTTTCGCGGGAGCAATCCTCTCTTTGCTGGATCGTTCCCCTTCTTCGTTATTATACACCATACAAACCAGGTATGCAAGCAGTTTTTTGTGCAATTTTCATGTAGCATTTTTCACAACGCCGTCGAATAACAGCGGCGGCCACTTAGTGTACGTTTCGCACACATTCTGATAAAAAATCCGAATTTTCCTTTGTTTTTTGCATTTCCGAAAGATTTTCAGCGAAATCGCTCGCTTTTGTTTATTTCTTACAAATAAAATGATATAATTTTAGTGTTACTTCACAAAGGAAGAAAAAACACCCTTCGCACAATCTGACAAAGGGAAGCCTGTGACGGCATTTTGCACAGCTGGCCGTTCCGCCGATCTCAGGCAATATTCTGCCGCAGTTTTACAACACGATAGACGCATCTCCGGCGGTCAAGCATTTTTGCGGTATCTCGAATATCGCAGTAATTGAGAATGGAGAATTAACGCAACGGTTTCATTCTCCATCCTCAATTCTCCGTTTTCCATAAAAAAGCCGCTTACCTATCGGTAAGCGGCTTTGGGCTTCTTTAGTTCAGGAAATCCTTCAGCTTCTTGGAGCGCGACGGATGACGCAGCTTACGCAGCGCCTTTGCCTCAATCTGGCGGATACGCTCACGAGTTACGTTGAATTCCTTGCCAACCTCCTCGAGGGTGCGGGTATGGCCGTCCTCGATGCCGAAGCGCAGGCGCAGAACCTTTTCCTCACGCGGCGTCAGAGTCTTGAGCACCTCGACGAGCTGCTCCTTGAGCAGCATAAAGGAGGCCGCCTCTGCCGGTTCCGGTGCGTCGTCGTCCGGGATGAAGTCGCCGAGGTGAGAATCCTCCTCCTCGCCGATCGGCGTCTCGAGCGATACCGGCTCCTGCGCGATCTTGAGGATGTCGCGCACCTTGTCGACGGGCATGTTCATCTCCGCCGCGATCTCCTCCGGGCTGGGATCGTGGCCCAGCTCCTGCAGCAGCTGGCGGGAAACGCGGATAACCTTGTTGATGGTCTCAACCATGTGTACCGGAATACGGATCGTACGCGCCTGATCCGCAATCGCACGGGTGATCGCCTGACGAATCCACCACGTTGCGTAGGTAGAGAACTTAAAGCCCTTGGTGCTGTCGAACTTCTCAACTGCCTTGATCAGACCGAGGTTGCCCTCCTGGATCAGATCGAGGAACAGCATGCCGCGGCCGACATAGCGCTTTGCGATAGAGACAACCAGTCGCAGGTTCGCCTCAGCCAGACGCTTCTTTGCACGGTCGCCGAGCTTGATATCCTTCTCAAGCTGTGCGCGCTCCTCCGCCGGAATGGCATCGCCTTCGTTTGCGATACGCTCTGCGGCCTCGTTGCCCTTCTGCATGCGCTCTGCGAGCGTTACCTCCTCCTCAGGGGACAGCAGATCGACCTTGCCGATCTCCTTCAGATACATGCGGACCGGATCGTCAATGGCGAACGTCTCAGCCATGGCAGAGGTATCGACCAGTTCTTCCTCCGGAACCTCTTCCACTTCCTCCGGCTCAAAGGAGTCGTCATCGTCACCGATGACCTTTTCCAGCACACCGTTCGTCTCGACCTCGATGCCCATGGTCTCGAGCGTCTCGTACACCTTGTCGATGTCCTCGCTCGACAGCTCCAGATGGCTCAGTGCATCCGAGATCTCCTTGAGGGTCAGTCGGCCGTTCTTCTTGCCAAGCGCGAGCAGGTCGCGCAGGATCTGCTGCTGTGCTGCCTGCTGCTCCTGTGCGTTTGCGGCTGCATTTGCGTTTGCTTTCGTCATATCGTTTGTCCTCCCGCGTTTTGTTTTTTGATGCGTCCGAATGTAAGCAGCGGGTCCTCTCCCGCCTGCGTAATGGTTCCATCCTTGACGCGCTGCATTCGTATGGTGTTTATGTATTCCTGCAGTTCCCCTCGATGCTCTCCGGCCGGAATGCCGGGTTCGAGTATCGCAGACAGCAGGCTCATTTCGTTAGGCTCCAGCCATCCCTCAAAGGACAGCACATCGACCATCTGGTCGTTCCGGTTCAGCTCCAGCACGCGCTCGTATATCTTACGCAGCACCGGTGCGGAAAACCACGCCGGCTGCAAGTCCTTTTCGGCAACGGCAATCAATTTCTGGTCCGAGAACAGAAGTCTAAGCACGTTCTCCTCAGCCTTTGCGGATTTCATGTCGGTATACGCCAGCGACCTGTCCTTTGGCTGCGCCAGTCCGACCGGAGAGCGTATCTCACGCCGTTCGGCGGCCTTTCGCCGCTTGCGCTGAATGCCGAGTTCGCGCCGAACCTCAACGTTCATGGCTTCGGCGGTCACGCCTGCCATCTTGGCGGCACGTCCGGCGTAAACCTCGCGCTCAATGGTACTCTCGATGCCAGCGAGCATGCGCGCTGCATCTCTGAGGAACAGCACGCGTGCTTCATCATCCTCAAGATCGTACTTTGCGGCGATCTGCTCAATGCGGAACGCGTTGTGGTCCTCGCTGCGTTCAATGAGATTGCGGAACGCATCCGCGCCGCGTGCCTTGATGAATTCATCTGGGTCCTTGGCCCCCGGAATACGCAGCACCTTGACCTGCAGATCACATTTTTTCAGGATGTCGATCGCGCGCTGTGCCGCCGCCTGACCGGCTCCGTCCGCGTCATACGAGATGACAATGCGGTCGGTATGCCGCGCGATAATACGCGCCTGCTCCTCGGTCAGCGAGGTGCCAAGCGATGCAACCGCGGAATCAAATCCCGCCTGATGCAGCGCGATGACATCCATATAGCCCTCGGCTAAGATAAAATAATCGTTCTTCGTGCTTTTTGACAGGTTGAGCGCAAACAGATTGCGGCTCTTGTGGAAGATCGGCGTTTCCGGCGAGTTCAGGTACTTCGGCTTGGAATCATCCAGCACACGGCCGCCGAATGCGATCACATGACCGCGCACGTCGATGATCGGGAACATGACACGGTTGCGGAACCGGTCGTAAATATGTCCCTTTTCGCTGCGGCTGACCAGACCGGCGTCCATGAGTTCCTCGCGCGTGTAGCCTTTGGCCGTCATCGCATCGATGAGCGCGTGGAAGGAATCCGGTGCATAGCCGAGTCCGAAACGGTTCATCGTCCTTCGGGACAGACCTCGGTTGATAAAATACTGCTGTGCGGTTCGGTTTTCCGGCCGCCAGAGTGTGTCGTAATAATAGCGTCCGGCATCCCTGCAGAGCGCGTACAGACGCTCTCTGTGGCGCGCCGCTTTGCGCTCGGCTTCGCCCTGTTCGGGTATCTGCATGCCCGCCCGCTCGGCGAGATAGCGTACCGCATCCGGGAAGGTCAGACCTTCCGCCTTCATAATAAAGGTAATGACACCGCCGCCTGCGCCGCAGCCGAAGCAGTGAAAGATCTGCTTGTCCGGCGAAACCGAAAACGAACCGGTTTTCTCGTTGTGGAAGGGACACAGACCGAAATAGTTCGCGCCGCTCTTTTTCAGCTGCACATATTGCGAAACGATCTCTACAATGTCGTTTCGCGCGGACAGCTCGTCCAGAAATATACGGTCAAACGGCATTTCGTGCCCCTCCTTCCCTATTTATCGAACGAAAACGAATATATGATGCCCATTTTCGTTAATCCTCAATCTTATTCCAGCTTTTCGGAATAAATAAATTCTTATAGACCGCTATCGAGTAGCGGTCGGTCATGCCTGCAACATAGTCGCACGCGATCCGCTCGAGCGCCTCCCCCCGGGCCTGCAGCACGAAGTAATCATCCGGCAGCTCGTCGGGATGCTCGATAAAATATTCGTACAAACTGCGCAGCATGGATTTTGCGCGTTTTTCCTCGCGCTGTGCAGCCGTGCCATGGTACACATGATCGAACATGAACTGCCGCAGCTCCATCATGTCCGCGTGCATCTGCTCGTCCATGCCGATCTCCAGATACCGTTGACCGTACTCGATCATCGCCGTCACCAGCGTGTCAATGCGCTTGCCGTGCGTCTCACCCAGGCGTTTCCTCAAATGCTGCGGAATATCGTTCTCGCGGATAATGCCCGCGCGTACCGCGTCATCAATATCATGGTTGATGTAGGCAATGCGGTCGGCAAAGTGGATAATGCGGCCTTCCGGCGTACTCGCCTTGCGCCTGCCGGTATGGCAGACAATGCCGTTGCGCACCTCGCGCGTAAGGTTCAAATCCTCGAGCACATCCACAACGCGCAAACTCTGCTCGTTGTGCCGAAACCCGAACGAACAAACCTCGTCAAGCGCCGCCTCTCCGGCGTGACCGAACGGCGTGTGCCCGAGATCATGTCCGAGTGCGATCGCTTCGGTCAAATCCTCGTTGAGTCCGAGCGCCCGCGCGATGGTCCGCGCAATCTGCGCGACCTCGAGCGTATGCGTCAGCCGAGCACGGTAGTGGTCGCCCTCCGGCGAGATAAATACCTGCGTCTTGTTGCCCAGCCGCCGGAACGCCTTTGAATGGATAATACGGTCCCGGTCGCGCTGAAAGCAGGTGCGGTACGGACACAGTTTCATCGGACGCAGCCTGCCTGCGGAGCTGTCCGCAAAGGTCGCCCACGGCTCAAGCACCGCGTGCTCACGCTGTTCGTTCTGCTCTCGAATGGTCATAAGTACCGCCTCCTCAGCCTCGGAGAATCCGTCACATAATAGTTATACGAAACGAAATCTGAAAATCCTCTTTTTTTCACAAAAATTTTTTCAGAATTTTGTGAGCCTTGCAAGCCGATATTTACTTGACACGCCGACCCATGAATCGGGTCTCCATGACCTCGGCGTAAACCTGCCCTGCCGTGGCTTCGGCAAGCGCCCGATTGAGCTCGTCCTCCCGACCGGCGGGCAGCGTCACGGTCAGCGTTACATCCGCGCCGTAGTCGGTCTCCTCGACCGCGCAGTCGTGATCAGGCAGCAGGTGCAGAATAATCTCGTACAGATTGTACGGGCACGCGATGAGCGCCACCGTGTACAGGCTCATTCTCTGCACACCGGCCGCCGCGACAGCCACCTGCGCGCCCTGCGTGTACGCACGGACCAATCCGCCCGTGCCGAGCAGAATACCGCCGAAATAGCGCGTGACAACGCAAACGCAGTCGGTCAGGTTCTCGTGGCGCAGCACCTCGAGGATCGGCATGCCTGCCGTGCCCTGCGGTTCTCCGTCATCCGAGTAGCGCATCACATTGCCTTCACGGAGAATGTAGGCGTAGCAGTTGTGTGTCGCGTCCCAGTAGGTCTCGCGCATCTCCTTTATCTTCGCTACCGCCTCTTCGGCGGTTTCAACGTGCCACAGCCGTCCGGTGAACTTGGAGCGTTTTTCTTCAAATTTATCCTCGCCGTAATCGGCAAAAGGCACAAAGTAGTCTTTTTCCATCTATTTCACTCCGATGGGAAATTTAATTGAGAATTATGGTATCGCGCTGCGCGCGATGATTTAATACCGTCCTGCGGATGGACTCCTCGTCGCAGCGCAGACAGAACTCGCGCAAGGATAGCTTGTCGCAGCGCGGACGGAACTCGCGCAAGGATAGCGACATTTTCCATTCTCAATTCTCAATCTTCCATTATATAAGTTGAAACTCTGCCGTAGGTCTTATCATCCACGACCGCCTCGACAATCGTGCCTTCCGCGGCATAGTCGGTCGAGTCGATCTGCGCTTCACGGTGCAGCATATCGAGCACCGCGCCGTCGCTGTACGGGATGCACAGCTTTACCTTATGCTTGCCCTTGCCGAGCGCCTTTTCGATGGCAGTCAGCAGGTCGTCAATGCCCTCGCCGCTCTTTGCGGAAATCTTCACGCCCTCATCCGGCCGAATGAACGGAATGACATCCGGATCGCACTTATCCGCCTTGTTGTACACCATCACACGCGGAATATCCTGTGCGCCGAGCTGTGCCACAACCTTATCCACAGTCTGTGCATGAATCTGCCAGTTCTCGTCCGAAACGTCCACGACATGCAGCAGCAGATCGGCATACGCCAGCTCCTCGAGCGTTGCCTTGAACGCCGATACGAGATGATGCGGCAGCTTGCGGATGAAGCCTACGGTATCGGACAGAAGGATTTCCTGCGTATCCGAAATGCGTTTTTTGCGCGTGGTCGGGTCGAGCGTATCGAACAAACGGTCGTTCGCCTCGATGCCCGCACCGGTCAGGGTGTTCAGCAGCGTGGACTTGCCCGCATTCGTGTAGCCGACAATGGCAACCAGCGGCAGCTCGGCCTTTTTGCGCTGGCGGCGCTGCACGGAGCGCACCTGACGCACCTGCTCCAGATCACGGCGCAGCTTGTCGATGCGGCTGCGGATGTGACGGCGGTCGCTCTCCAGCTTGCTCTCACCGGGGCCGCGCGTGCCGATGCCGCCGCCGAGACGGCTCATCGCCTTGCCCATACCCGCCAGACGCGGCAGAATATACTGGTACTGCGCCAGCTCGACCTGCAGCTTGCCCTCGCCGGTGCGCGCACGCTGCGCGAAAATATCGAGGATGAGCGCCGAGCGGTCGAGTACCGTGCGGCCGGTCAGCTCCTCCAGATTGCTCATCTGCGACGGCGACAGCTCGTTGTCGAACAGGATCAGACTTGCGTCGTTCATCTCGGCAAGCTGCTTAACCTCTTCCGCCTTGCCCTCACCGATAAACGTGCGGGCATCCGGCGCCGGACGGCGCTGCAGCGTCATCGCAACGGCCTCCGCACCGGCAGTCTCCGCCAGCGCGCGCAGTTCGTCCATCGTGCGCTCGTCCGCATCCTGATCGGTGTTGAAGCTCGGACACGACAGACCGACCAGAACCGCCCGTTCGATCTGCTTTTCTTCTGTTTGATTGGTAAACGGCATGGAAAATTCCTCCTTGCTGTTAAATTATCCTCTATATTTATTACACCCAAACGCAAAACCGTACAAGACTTGATTTTCCGTCCGATTTGCGGTAATATAAAGGTAGACAAAGTGAATATTTTTCCGTCACGGCAAACCGTGGCGGATTTTTTGTTATATAGAAAATGCCCTATCGTTGTAAGTCAGCGCACCCTGCGGTAACATCTGTTATCAAATTAAACTCGTAGTTGCTGTCCATAACAACGCGTAAACGAGTTGCGCGGCACAGATATGCCGCGCCTGCGCAGAGTAAACCGTCTGTGCAGCAGTATGGTATCCGGCACTGCGGATAGCTCGGGACATGGGAGCACACTGTGCTCCCCTACGGTAGAAAAAATCCTCTGCCGTT
>ERZ857750.1762-NODE-1762-length-22837-cov-20.476692_pt1 | contig 22837 bp, 18 predicted proteins | sample MGYA00519915_ERZ857750 | MGnify/ENA primary metagenome ERZ857750 (study PRJEB31778, sample SAMEA3449358) | human gut metagenome | biome: human gut; feature: human-associated habitat; material: faeces | place: United Kingdom | collected 2010/2012 ... | reverse complement strand
ATCTTCATAAGTGTATTCAGAATTGCATTTTGGGCAATTTGGTAAATTTTCCATTATAAGGTCCTCCTAAAATTTGAGTATTCGAAATTATATAATACCATAGCATAGGTTTTACTTCAAATAATAATTTATGCTATATAGTAAATTATATTTATTTTATGAAATACAAATATTATATTTAATAGTATTTTAAATAATATTTTATAAAACTTAAATATAATCTTGTATAACTTTCCAATCTTCAACTAATTTTTCAAGTGAAAATCTAGCATTTGCAGGGCTAGTAGAAGGAAGCTTAATAGCTTTTAAGTTTGTATTTTTTTCACAATACTTTTTATAAAGCTCAAATGACTTTCCACCATTACAAAATATCTGTTTTATATCGCAAGTATCTATAATTTTGTTTAAATCATTGGCAACTACATTTTTTATACTGCTATCACTAGAACCTTCAATATCACAACTCGCAATAACATCCCAAAGAGCAATATTATTATCTAATAAAAAATCTTTCTTTTCATCTATAGTAATAGGTGTATCTTTATCTAATACTGATGATAAAACCTTCCAAAATCTATTTTGTGGGTGATGATAGAAAAATTGACTTTCTCTAGATTTTACTGATGGGAAAGAGCCTAAAATCAATATTTTAGAATTTTGGTTGTAAATTGGAGGAATTTCATGTTTTACGTTTTCCATATTAAAAATCCTTTCTAAAATAATAAATCTTAATTTAATAATACAAGCTATTGATAAAGTGTCAAGATGGGTGATTTTTAGGATTTGGTAAATATAACTAAATGACAAAAAACGATAAACTTTGACAAAACTTAGTTAAATAATGTAAAATAGAAAAATGGGTATATTTTCAAAGATAGATAAAATATATGAAATGATATATCCATAAAAAGATATTAGGAGAGAAGAGTATGAGTATAAACAAAAATTACATTGTAGCAACTGCTATGATGGCATCAGTAGCTTTACCATTGATGAATGTATCACATGTAGATGCTGCTACTGATATGAGAACTGTTACGGCTTCATCACTAAATTTTAGATCAGGGCCATCGACTAGTCATAGCATAATTGGCTCATTACAAAAAGGACAACAAGTAGAGTACATAAGCGAATCAGGAAGTTGGGCAAAAGTAAAATATAATGGAGTTACAGGATATGTACATGGAGATTATTTAACAAAAAGTACATCGACTGGTATATCAACAAGCCAAGGTACTACTCAATATGTAAATTCAACATCAGGGCTTAACGTTAGAAGTGGAGCTGGAACAACTTATTCTAAATTAGGTACACTTGAATACAAAGAAAAAGTAACAGTGTTATCTACATCTAATGGATGGGCAAAAATAAACTACAATGGTCAAACTGGATATGTAAGTAGTTCATACTTACAAACTACAGTACCAGGTGGTACAACTAGTGAAAATAATAATAGTAGTACAACAACTACTGTTAAATATGTAAATGCAACATCAGGACTTAATGTTAGAAGTGGAGCTGGAACAAGCTATTCTAAAATAGGTTCATTAGATTATAAAGAAAAAGTAACAGTATTATCTACATCTAATGGATGGGCAAAAATAAACTACAAAGGACAAGCTGGATATGTAAGTAGTTCATATTTACAAAGTACAGTTCCAAGTGGTTCAACTAGCAACAGTGGAAGCAACAACTCTGTATCAGCAAGTGCTAGTTCTGTAATAGCATATGCAAAAACTTTATTAGGTAAACCATATGTATGGGGTGCTCAAGGGCCAAACAGTTTCGACTGTTCAGGATTTACATACTATGTATTTAAAAATAAAGCTGGTATAATACTTCCAAGAACATCAAGTGCACAAAGTAAATATGGAACATATGTAAGTAGAAACAACTTAAGAGCTGGAGATTTAGTATTCTTTGATACTAATGGAGCAAATAATGGACAAGTTTCACATGTTGGATTATACATAGGAAATGGACAAATGATACATGCATCTTACAGCCAAAAGAAAATAGTTATTGATAACTTCAATAGTAGCTATTTCAAAAGAACTTTTGTAAACGGAAGAAGAGTTTTATAAGACGAAATTTCGTTATAAAAACATAATTGATAAAAATAATTGATTAACTTATAAATTTAATTTAGTGAATTAGCGGTATAACAAAACTTTGTTATACCGCTTTTAATATATTTAAATTAAAATATGTAAAAGGATGTTTTCAAACGATAAAAACTATGGAGTTAATCTATAGTTTGGATATAAAAGAACAAAATAATGAAATGAAGTAAAAAAATGTAAAAATACAATTGACAAATATTATATACACATACTATAATGAATACATAGAAAATTAAGTTACAAAATTTATGTTTGAACAACTTAAGTATTGTCATTAAACTAGTGGTGAGTTTATGACAGTTAACTATTCTGTAAATTTTTTCTAACTTAATTCATATTCTACTTTCCCCAAAGTTAGAATTTTTAAAACAATAACGACCCCGTCTTATACTACGGAAGTATAAGACAGATTTTATAGCGACCATGCCCAAATGGTTGCTATTTTTTTTTAAAAAACATGGCAAGAAAACTCACCATGTTTTATTCGTATGTTTTGTGGATAAATGGAATTTGGAATTTTATTAGACATTCGCCTTCATTTACAAAATAAAGTGAAGTATCTAGATATTTTATGAATCCAGGATAGATAGGATTTAGATTTTTAAAGTTTATCCAGTCGATAAGGTTTTCAAAATATTCATCAAAAGTATCTTTAGATAATTTTGTTATAGTTTCTATATAACTCGATTCGGGAATAATCAATATATCGTGTAAATCTTTATTTAACTCAAATTCTTCAGGTGTAATTTCTGTATAATAATCTTGGTCGTTTGAAATTTTGCCTAGCTCAAAAAAGTCAAACAGCCCCAAAGAATCAAATTCCTTTCCATAAAATGCAAATACAAATTTATCTATAACTTCTAAGAAATTATGAGAAGTATCTAATAAGTTTTTCTTTGAAATACAGCATTGATTTTCTTTGACTGAATTTTTTATTTTTTTGAAATATCTCGTTTTATATGTTTTTACTAAGGGAACATTGATCATTAAGTTACTAGAATTTACTTCTTGTAAAGTATCTTTAAAAACTTTTTCTATCTTTTTTATTGAGGCTATTTTTTCTAATAGTACTTTGTGGTGATGTTTAAGAATTGTCTGTTGAACCTCAATATCTGAATGTAGTAGTGATTTAATATCGTTTATAGATAAGTCTAAATCACGCAAAGTTTTAATATGATTAATTATTGAGATATCTGCAATAGTATAATACCTATAGCGATTATTTGGATTTTTTTTAGATTGTATCAAACCTATTTTATCGTAATATCTCAATGTATCGATAGATAGACCTGTAATTTGTGAAGTCTCACTTATATTAAAAGTTAAATCTTTCATTTGAATGTCTCCTACTAATTATTTAAAAATATTTGTAAAATCAGGTTGACTATGGAGTAACTCCATAGTTTACTATATAAGTATAGAAAAAATAGAAAAATTAGTCAAATTGTAATTGGTTATATTATAATAGTTTTATTTATTTTGTTATTGTTTTAAAATTTCATTTTGGGGAAAGTGAATATGTTTTGTGCGGGGAAGGTTGTATCTTTATGATACAGCCTTCTATTAGTTTTAGAGAAAAATTATATTATAAGTCTTTGAATAAATATATTATTGGTGTAAAATATATCTAAATAAAAATTATTTATTAATTATATTAAATAATATAAAATTACCGCTTGGTAAAATAAAAAATTGGGAGATAGATATGAAGAAGAATTACGACATAATAGCATTCGATTTAGACGGAACAATAACTGCTTCTGATAGAGGTATAACTAACTCTATGAAGACAGCCCTTAGACATTTTGGGGTAGAAAAAGATGCAGAGTCATTAAAAAGACATATAGGTCCATCATTAACAGAGACTTTCAGAGAATATGTAGGTGATGACGAAGAACAAATACAACTAGCAATAAAAAAATATAGAGAATATTATGTTGCTGGAGGTATGCTAGAAAACGAAGTATATGAAGGTGTGGAAGAAACTCTACAAGAAATAAGAAATAGAGGAAAGAAAATAGTATTAGCATCTTCAAAACCAATGGTATATTGTGAACAAATACTAAAACACTACGGTTTAGACAAATACTTCGATTTTATAGGTGGAAGTAACTTAGATGAAACTCGTTGTAAAAAAGTAGAAGTTATATCTTTCTCACTAGAAAATATAGGAGAAAATCCAGGAGCAAACGTGCTTATGGTTGGGGATAGAGAGTACGACATATTAGGAGCAAAACAATTAGAAATGGACTCAGTAGGTGTTTTATTCGGATATGGAAACAAAGACGAATTACAAGAAGCTGGGGCTACTTATATAATAGATAAAATGACTGATCTTTTAGAGATAGTTTAATTTATATACAAAAGTGTAGGTTTATATATATAAATTTACACTTTTTCTATACTATAAAATATATAAAAGAAGGTGTTTTATATGATACAACCAGAAGTTAATTATGACGAAAAAAGCGTTTTTTACATAGATGATATTATAAGTGGATTATTTGAAGATGAGGCAGTATTTCTTGATGAAAAGTCGCTTGATTTTAAAGATTGTAGATTTAATAAAATGGTATTTGCAGAATCAAAAATGATAAAATCAGATTTTACAAATGTGATTTTTGAAAAATGTGATTTATCGAATGTGGATTTTACAGATTCGTCAATACACAGAGTAATATTTAAAGACTGCAAGATGACAGGTGTGAATATGGTTGATTGCAGCCTAAAATACATACAAATAATAAACTCAAAGTGCGATTATTTAAATTTGAGTTTTTCAAAACTAGAAGAAGCGGCATTTGAAGAAAGCCAGCTTATTTCAAGTGTATTAAATGAATGTAAATTAAAAAAAGTAAAGTTTGATAATTGTAATTTGTCAAACAGCGAAATATTTAATACTAAATTAAAAGGTATAGATTTTTCAACTTCAAATATACAAGGTGTATCTTTTAATTTAGATAACCTAAAAGGTTGTAAATTAAATACATATCAAGCGATAGATATATCAAAACTTTTAGGCATAATAATAAAAGATTAATTATTTTTTACTTTTTTATGATTTTTAATATAAAAATAAGTAATAGTTACAGGCAATAATATTATTAAAATTATTTCTAAAATTAATAAACACAATATATAATGATTGCCACATATTATGCCTAGAGGAAGAAAAACTATACTACTAGACATCCAATATGAACCTAAATTTTGGTGGATTTTTGCCCAAATTTCATTATCCATAAAATACACAGGTATTTTAATAGAAAATGTTGAGTTACGAGTACAATTTGAGAAAATATATCCTAAAAATATAAAAATAAAACATATTATACAGCTCAGCAAATTATAAAAATTGAATTTAGATAAAAAATCTTCTCCTTTAAGTGAAATAAATAATTCGAGCATGCTCAAAAGATTTATCGATATAAGGAATAACATAGTTGCAGCATCGCTTACGTTTTTTTCTGATTGTGATTCAAATTTTTCAACAAATACCCTAGGTTTAAAATAAGTAAAAGCCGCTAATAAAAATGGAATTATTAGTACTTTTCCTTTATGGTCCCAGTTTGCAATTTCTCCTACAGTTGTGTAATGGGAGGGAACTTGCTCTGGAATATAAGTATATATAAAAAGAGTTATAATCAGCGGTGCAAACCCAACCAAGTAATATATAGATTTTTTAAATAAAAGTTTTTTATTTTTACTTTGCATATATAATGTATTCCTCCAAATATTATAATATTATTTATTATAATATATCTTAAAAAGAAATACATTAAAAAATATAAAATTAGTACAGTATAGGAGACATCAAAAATGTTTAAACAAATATCTAATGAATTATTAAATTTTATAAAAAACAGCCCAAGCTGTTACCACGCAATTGATAACATGAAACAGATCTTAGATGAAAATGGATTTTGTGAAGTTGTAGAAGGCAAAAATTGGACGATTAAAGAAGGCGGAAAATACTATGTAATTAGAAATAATTCGTCATTAATAGCATTCAAAATTCCAAATAAAGACTTTAAAGGATTTAATATAGTATCGAGCCACAGTGATTCGCCTACTTTCAAAATAAAAGAAAACCATGAAATTGAAGTTGATAAAAAAATGGTTAAACTTAATGTTGAAAAATACGGTGGGATGATATTTTCAACTTGGTTTGATAGACCACTTTCAATAGCAGGGAAAATCGTCGTAAGAGAGGGAAATAAGTTTGTATCTAAATTAGTTAATATAGATAGAGATTTAGTTATTATCCCTAATTTAGCAATACACTTTAATAGAAATATAAATGATGGATATAAATACAATGCTCAAAACGATATGTTGCCGTTGTTTGGAGATATAAATGCAAAAGGAAGACTAATGTCATTAGTTGCACAAAATGCAGGCGTATGTGAAGAAGATATCTTAGGTAGTGACTTATTCCTTTATAACAGAATGAGCGGGAGTATATGGGGTGCTGATGAAGAGTTTATATCTTCACCAAAGTTAGACGACCTTCAATGTGCTTTTTCATCATTAAAAGGATTCTTAGCTGGAGAAAACAAAGATACAGTACAGGTATGTGTTGTATTTGATAATGAAGAAGTGGGAAGTCTTACAAAACAAGGTGCAGAGTCGACTTTCTTAGCAGACACATTAAAAAGAATCAACAACACTATGGGAAGAGATGAGCAAGATTTTTATAAAGCAACAGCAAACAGTTTTATGATATCTGCTGATAATGCACATGCAGTTCATCCTAATTATGCGCAAAAGTCAGACCCAACAAATAGACCGTATATGAATGAAGGAATCGTTATAAAATTCAATGCAAACCAAAAATACACTACTGATTCAGTATCAGCAGCTATATTTAAAAGTCTATGTGAAGAAGTTGATGTACCTTATCAAGTATTTACGAATAGATCAGATATGGCAGGAGGTTCAACACTTGGAAATATTTCAAATTCACAAGTATCACTAAATAGTGTAGATATTGGACTAGCACAACTTGCTATGCATTCATCATATGAAACAGGTGGAATAAAAGATACATATTACTTAGTTAAAGTTATTGAAAACTTCTACAACAGTTCTATAATTCAAGAGGATTGTGGAGTTCTTAGCATAAATAAATAAGTTTAAACTAAATATATTTTCGTAGATAATAAATAATAAAAGTTAGAAAAAATACTACTCTTTACTTTGACTAAATAAAATATGCTATAATATATATGACAAATATTACAAGGGGGAATTCAAATGGATTTATTTGAAGCATTAAAAGGAAGAAGAAGTGTTCGTTCATATAAAGATGAACAAATCAAAGACGAAGAACTAAATAAAATATTAGAAGCAGGTGAATATGCTGCAACAGGAATGGGAAGATAGTCTCCCAAAATGATAGTAGTTCAAGATAAAGAAACTATAGCACAATTATCAAAAATGAACGCTAAAGTATTTGGAAAAGAAGACATGGATCCATTTTATGGAGCACCAACAGTAGTTGTTGTGCTAGCAGACAAAAATATGCCAACATGCGTAGAAGATGGAAGCTTAGTAATGGGCAACTTAATGAACGCAGCTTATGGATTAGGAGTAGGTTCTTGTTGGATTCACAGAGCAAAAGAAGAATTTAAAAGTGAAGAAGGTAAGGCACTTCTTAAAAAATGGGGCGTAGAAGGAGATTACATAGGAGTTGGCCACTGTATATTAGGATATGCAAAAGACGAACCAAAACCAGCAGCACCTCGTAAAGAAGGATATGTAGTTAGAGTTTAATAATTTAAGTTTAGTATATGAAATGGATTTCGATTTTCGAAATCCATTTTTTTAATTCTAAGGAAATTATAATGTTTATAACAAACTGCTTGTGGTGTATAATATAAATAGCTTTTTTAACTACAATGATTAAAAAGTAGTTCATAAAATTTTGATAAAATACATTTTAATAAATAAAAATGTTAAAAATAAAACATACGAGATTATGAAAAAACAGAAAGGGTTTAATTATGACAAAAAAACTTTTTTACAATGGAGATATATTAACTCTTGAAGATGAATTATATGCAGAAGCTGTTTTAGTAGAAGACGGAAAAATTAAAGCAGTAGGAAAAAAAGAAGAACTTACAAATCAAAATGAAGATGCTGAGATGATAGACTTAGAAGGAAAGACTTTAATGCCATCATTTATAGATGCACACAGTCACTTCTTCGGATATGCAAACAGCAAATTACAAGTATCACTAGAAGATGCAGTTGATTTTGAAGATATAGCAAATAGAATAAAAACTTTTATAGAAAAAAACAACGTTCCAGAAGGAGTGTGGATAAGTGCGAATAACTTCGACTACAACACATTAGCAGAGAAAACTTACCCGAGAATAGATTTCTTAGATGAAGTTGTGCCAAACAATCCACTTATAATATCAAATAAATCTGGACACAACGGACTTGTAAACTCTCTTGGAATGAAGGAATTAGGAATAACAATAGACACTCCAGACCCAGAAGGTGGAGTAATATTTAGAGAAAATGGCAAACTTAACGGATACCTTGAAGAAAATGCATTTATAAACAACGTTCAAAGAGTTCCAATGGCATCGACAGAAGACCTTATGAAAGCAGTACTTAAGGCACAAGATGACTATGCATCTTACGGAATAACAACAATGCAAGAGGGTATGGTAGTTCCTCTATTAGCAGATTTACTAGCATATATGGCACATGCGAAGATGATGAAAATAGACTACATAGCATATGTAGATATAAGAGAAAGAGAAAAAATCTTTGCGAAACTTCAAGGATGCATAAATAAATACAATAACCACCTTAAAATAGGAGGATTCAAAACTTTCCTAGATGGTTCACCACAAGCTAGAACTGCTTATATGAGAACTGACTATCAAGGTGAAGAAGGATACAGAGCTTATCCAGTTATGAGTGGAGAAGAATTAGAAAGCTTAATTGAAATAGCATTAAAAGAAAATATGCAAATATTAGCTCACTGTAATGGAGATGCAGCTGTTGCTCAATATTTAGAACAATATAAAAAAGCAAAAGAAAACTTAAATACAGATAATGATATAAGACCAGTTATAGTACATGCTCAACTTATGGGGCTTGATCAATTGCCAGAAGTTAAAAAACTAGGAATGATACCATCATTCTTCGTGGCTCACGTTTACCATTGGGGCAACATCCACGTTCAAAACTTCGGACTGCAAAGAGCGAGCCAAATATCTCCTGCAAAAGCAGCATTAGATTTAGGAATTAAATTTACATTCCACCAAGACGCTCCAGTTATCGAGCCAAATATGCTTGAAACTATATGGATAGCTTGTAACAGAAAAATGAAAGACAACACAGTATTAGGTGAAGATCAAAGAATACCAGTACTTGCTGCTATAGAAGCAGTTACAAAAAACGCAGCTTATCAATATTTTGAAGAAGATATAAAAGGAACAATAAAAGAAAATAAATTAGCCGACTTAGTAATACTTGATAAAAATCCATTAAAAGTCGATGTAGACGATATAAGAAACATAAAATTATTAGAAACTTTCAAAGAAGGAAACTCTATATATAAAGCGTAGAAATAATAAATTATATTTTTAAAAAATAAGGGATATATATAGATATAATTTATAAAATTAAAAATAAAATATCAACAAATAATAATTTCAATAAAAAGAGCTCAATTTGCTTTAGTAAATGAGCTCTTTTTATATGGGAAGATAATTTACATCTCTTTTAAAATTTTACAAATAATGTATAATTAGATATAACTTAATTCTATTAGACATACATACTATAAAAATGGAAAAATACTTTATATTATATCGCTAAAAGGAATTTATATTGTAAATGAAGAAAACATAATTGATTATATAAAAAAGAGGTGGATTAATATGTTTGATAAAGCTTATGTTACAAAAGATATTGAACAAATGAAGCTAGATGACAGAAATTTTCCTAATATAATTGAATTAGGTTTTACAAGTCATGGTAGTGATTTATGTGGGGTTATGTTGACACCGCAAGGAAAGGGACCTCACCCAACAGCAATACTATTGCATGGGTTTCCAGGATATGACGACCCGATAGATTTAGCTCATGCTCTTAGACGATGCGGTATGAATATACTGCGATTTCATTATAGGGGAAGTTGGGGTGTAAAAGGTAGTTTTTCATTTAGTAATTGTATGGAAGATGTAAAAAGTGCTATTGATTTTTTGACAGATGAAAAGTTAGTAAAAGAATTTGACATAGATACAAATAATTTATTTTTAATAGGGCATAGTATGGGCGGTTTCTTAACTTTAAATTACGCATGTGATAAAAGGATAAAGGCATCTGTGGCGATAAGTCCGTATGATTTTGGGCTTATTGGGAAAATAGGCAATTATAATCAAAAGGAAAAAGACGAGGCATTTGAGATGTATAAGACAGCACTAGTACCATTAAACAATACAAGTGCAGAAATACTGATGCAGGAATGTCTTGATAATGGGGATAAGTGGAACCTTCCAGATAAGGCAAAATTTCTAGCTAATGAAGAAATACTGATAACTATAGCAAGTAGAGATGTTGTAAGCAAAAGATATTTGCATCACGATATTTTAGCAAGTGAGATTAAAAAATATAATAATAATTTGACTGAAAAGTTTATTGATACAGACCACTCTTATTCTGACAAGCGAATTTTGGTGGCAAAGACTATTGCTCAGTTTTTAGAACAACAAATAAATAAAAAATAAATTAAAAACTACAGATAAATCAGCATGTATCTATCTTAAAAAAAGTAATATGCAATACGGAATATAATTTGAGGATGTGAAAAAATGAAAGTTGCTTTAATTGCTCCATTATATACAGCAAATATTGTAAAGGATATTGTAAACAAAAATATAGTTGATATAGATTTAGATATTATAGTTTATAGCAATTATTTAAAAGCGGTTGAAATAGTAAAAAAATCACAAAAAAAGTATGATGCTCTGATGTTTGCAGGAGTAGTCGTATATAAATTTGTAAAATTATACGTAAAGGAAGAATGTATATGGGGATATTTCCCTTTGCATGAAAGCTCCCTATCATCTGCTTTATTAAAAGGATTATATGAAAACAAAAATATAAAAAATCTGAGTATAGATACATATTCTAAAGAGTTGATTAAAGAAGTTTATAATAGTATCGGTATAGATATGGATGAAGTAAATCTTATGCTTTATAATGTAAAATTCAATAATAAAAATACGACTGAAGATGCACTTAATTTTCATAGGAATAACTTAAAAAATGACGAAAATGTATGTATTGTGACATCATTAAGTGATGTAAATAAACAATTTGACTCAGATAGAATAGATAATTATATGGCTATCCCGACAAAGAGTATTATAATAGAGAGTTTCCAAAATATATATCTAAGATATATAGCTAAAATAAATACTAATTGTAGGGTTGTAGCTATATTTGTTCATATAGATTTTCCTGATGACTACTCTATAATAAGTCGAAATGAGTACTATTATATTAAAGAAAAAAATAAAGTCACAGAATTGATTTATGAGTTTGCAAATAAGATAGAGGCTGCTGTTATCGAATTTAGTTATAATACATATATATTGATTTCGACAAAGACAATATTAGAAACAGAGACAGAGAATTATACAAATATAGAACTTTTAAAATCTATTGAAGACAACTCATTAAACAGAATTTCTATGGGTATTGGATATGGAAAGACAGCTAGTGAGGCAAAATATAAGGCTAATGAAGCTATTATAAAGGCCAAACGATGTAAAAATGAGAATGTTGCATATATAATTTATGAAGATGGAAAGGCTATAGGACCTATAAAATCTAAAAATAAAGAGAGAAGTGAAGTTAAGATAGACGATAGATTGATGAAAATAGCTCAAATAACAAATGTAAGTGTGAAGAAGATACTTTGTTTTTATAATGCAATAAATACATGTAAAAAAGATAGGTTTACAGCAGAGGAATTGTCAAAGCAGTGTGATATGTCTTATAGAACAGTAAATAGAACGATTAATAAGTTAGAAAAGTACGGATATATTGAAGTCGTTGGGAAACATTTTGAAGATGGATCAGGTAGACCTAGAAGAATAATAAAATTTAATATATAGGCTCTTAAATAATAAAATTAAAGCCATAATAAAAAAAGATATATTATATGTTGATTAAACATTGTAATATGTCTTTTTTTATTTAAAAAATAAAGTTTATAAATTATTTATAAAAAAATGAAAATTTCGTGTATTTATTTAATTTATAAATCTTTACAAATGTATAATGAAATTATAATTTTATATACAAATGTAAAGTTTATACAAATAATATAAAAAATAAAATCTAAATCTTAAATTACAGTATTTTCAATAATTTAAATATAGATAAAGATAAAATAATATATCGAAGTTAAGAAAAATTAGGTGATATTTGTCTAATTAAGGTCATTTTACTGACATTTTAAAGTCAAATACAATAATTTATAATAGTATATAAATTTAAATATAAAATTAAAATTTAATTAAAAATAAACATTTTAGGGGGACATTTATGAATCAAAAACTAAATGAGTTATGGGAAAAACATCATAAAAGAGTTTATGATATTAGACATCAACTTCATATGAATCCAGAATTGGGATTTCAAGAGTATGAAACTTCTAAATTAATAGCAACTGAGCTTGAAAATTTAGGAATTGAAGTTACTAGAAATGTTGCAAAAACAGGTGTTGTAGGCTTAATAAAAGGTGGACATCCTGGAAAAACTGTAGCACTTAGAGCAGATATAGATGCGTTAAGTATCAATGAAGAAACAGATTTTGAATTTAAGTCAAAAGTTCCAGGCGTAATGCACGCATGTGGTCACGATGGACACACAGCAAGTCTTTTAGGTGTTGCAATGATGCTAAATGAGATGAAAGATGAGCTACATGGTGATGTAAAATTAATATTCCAACCAGCTGAAGAAGTTGAAGGTGGGGCATTACCTATGATAAAAGAAGGCGTTTTAGAAAATGTCGATGCAGTGTTTGGTGGACATCTATGGGGAGCTATTAAAGAAGGAAAAATAGGAGTTAGACATGGAGCTTTAATGGCATCACCAGATATATTTACTATAAAAATAATCGGAAAAGGCGGTCATGGTGGAGTACCTCATGCAAGTGTTGACCCAGTTCCAGTAATGGCTCAAATTATAAGTGCATTACAAACGATAGTAAGTAGAAAAAATGATCCAACAAATCCACTTGTAATATCTTGTTGCAATGTTCATGCAGGTGAATGTCACAATGCCATACCAACAGAGGCAGTAATCCAAGGAACTGTAAGAACATTAAACAACGAAACTAGAGATTTTGCAGAAAAAATGATGGAGCAACTTGTAAAAGGTATTGTCGAGTCACAAGGTGCAACTTATGAATTTGAATTTATAAGACAATTTCCACCGCTAATAAATGACAACGAAGCGACAGATATAATAGAAGCATCTGCTAAAAAAGTAGTAGGAAGTGAAAATGTATTTGAAATTCCAGCACCGAGTATGGGTGGAGAGGACTTTGCATTTTTTGCACAAGAAAGACCTGCATCATTTGTATTTGTAGGAATGGCAGAAGATGAGGAAAATCCAATACTACATCACAACTCTAAGTTTAAATGGGAAGATAGAAATATGAAGAACTTAGCACAAACTTTAGCTCAAGTTGCTATAGATTATTTAAATCAAGAAATATGCGAAGAAGAATCTGAAAAAGTTGAAATACTTGCTTTTTAAAATAAAAAATTAATTGATTAAGTGAAAAATAAAAAGGGGGAATACATTTGGAACAAAGAAAAGAAATTGAGATTATAAAAAAACCAAGTTTATTTATGAGGTTTTTAAACAAAGTAGAAGTAGTCGGAAATAAACTACCTGACCCAGGAACAATATTTGCTATATTATGCGTTTTGGTTATAGGGATATCAGCTGTAGTAGCTAATTCAGGTATAACGGCAGTTCATCCAGGGACTGGAGAAACAGTATCAGCGGTAAATTTGTTATCAAAAGAACAAATGCAACTATTCTTAAAAAGTATAGTTACTAATTTTACAGCTTTTGCACCACTAGGATTAGTTTTAGTGACAATGCTTGGAGCAGGGCTTGCTGAAAAAGTAGGAATGATGGAATCTTTATTAAAATCATTTGCTGATAAAATACCATCAAAACTTGTTACAGCAACTATTATATTAGTAGGTATAATAGCAAACTGTGTTGCAGATGCAGGATTTGTTGTATTCCCACCATTAGCAGCATTAATATATTTAGGAATAGGTAGACATCCATTAACAGGTATGTTTGCAGCATATGCAGGTGTTGCAGCAGGTTTCTCAGCAAATATAATTATATCAATGTCAGATGCATTAGTTGCAGGATTTACTATACCAGCAGCACAAATCATAGAGGCATCATATACAAGTACACCAGCGATGAACTATTACTTCTTATGTGCATCGGCTATATTATTAACAATAGCAGGAACATTTGTAACAGAGAGATACATAGCACCTCGTTTTGAAAACGCTCCATATGAGGACACTGGATATGATGCAACTTCAGAAGTTACACCAAAAGAAAAGAAGGCTTTAAAATATGCAGGAATAAGTGTGTTGGTATTTGTGGCAGTAGTTGTGGCATTAAGTATAGGTAAAGATTCGTTTATGGCAGATCCTGAAAATGGTTCATTAGTGTCATCAAATTCAACATTAATGGCAGGGATGGTTCCGCTTATAACATTATTATTCTTTATACCTGGTATTGTATATGGTATTGTTGCAGGAAAAATCAAAAGTGATAAAGATGTTGCAGCATTATTATATGATTCAATTTCAGGGATGGGTTCTTACATAGTATTAGCTTTTGCAGCTGGACAATTTTTAGCATTATTCAATGCATCTAACTTAAGTTCATTACTTGCTATAGTTGGTGCAGAATGGTTGGAAAATGTGGGATTAACAGGTCCGATTTTAATAGTAGCATTTGTTTTATTCTCAGGATTAATAAATTTATTTGTTGGAAGCATGTCTGCAAAATGGGCAATAATGGCGCCTATATTTGTACCGATGTTTATGTTATTAGGATATTCACCAGCATTAACTCAGATGGCATATAGAATAGGGGATTCAATAACTAACCCATTATCACCAATATTTACATATTTCCCAGTTATACTTGCATATGCTAAAAAATACGACAAAGACATGGGGATGGGAACAATTATGTCGGCAATGTTACCATACTCATTAGTATTTGCAATAGCTTGGATAGCATTACTTCTAGTATTTATACTATTTAATTTACCATTGGGAATTGATGGAAGTATATATATGTAGGAGAGAAATCTGATTTATTTAATTAAAATTAAAATACTTACCATATTTTAAAGGGCTATGTCAGATTTGATATAGTCCTTTAATTTAATATAAATATAATTTAATATAATATAAAAAATATCTATAATTGATAAATAGATAATCATTATAGTAAAATTGACTTAGGAAATGAGGTATACAAAATGGAGGCAATATTAAAAGTGGATATAAAAGAATTAGCAAAAGAATATAGAGATTATGTAATTTCATTAAGAAGACATTTTCATCAATATCCAGAACTTAGTATGGAAGAATTTGAAACTAGTAAAAAAATAAAAGAAGAATTAGAAAAAATGGGGATAGAATATGTAAGTGTTGGAGGGACTGGTGTTATAGCTGATATAAAAGGAAGCAAACCAGGAAAGACGATAGCATTAAGAGCAGATATGGACGCACTACCAGTTGAAGAACTTACAGAGTGTGATTTTAAATCAAAAATAGATGGAAATATGCATGCTTGTGGACACGATTCACATATGGCGATGCTTTTAGGAGCAGCAAAAATACTTAATGGAATGAGAGATCAAATAAACGGTACAGTTAGATTAATATTCCAACCAGCAGAAGAAAACGCAAAAGGTGCACCTGCAATGATAAGAGATGGAGCAATTGACGGTGTTGATGGCATATTTGGTATACATATATGGGCACAAATTCCTGTAGGTAAAGTTTCACTAGAAGCTGGGCCAAGAATGGCATCAACAGATTGGTTCTATATAGATGTAAAAGGTAAGGGTGGACACGGTTCACAACCAGAAAACTGTATAGATGCTGTTGTTGCAAGTTCTGCAATAGTTATGAACTTACAGACATTAGTAAGTAGAGAGACAAGACCGCATAATCCGTTAGTTCTTTCAATAGGATTATTAAATTCAGGAACTAGATTAAACGTTATTGCGGAAGAGGGTCGTATGGAAGGAACGACTAGATGTTTTGACCCTGAGCTTAGAAAACAACTTCCTATAAAAATGGAGAGAATAATAAAAAACACTGCTGAGGCATTTGGAGCAACAGCAACATTAGAATACGACTTTGCAGGTTCAGCAGTAGTAAACGACGAGAGATGCTCAGAAATTGGACAAGCCTCTGTTGAAAAAATACTAGGCAAAGATGGAAACTACCAATTTGAAAAAGTTACAGGTGGAGAAGATTTCTGTTTTTATTTAGAACAAATTCCAGGAGCATTAGCATTTGTAGGATGCAAAAATGATGAAAAGCAATGTTGTTATGCCCATCACAATGGAAGATTTGCAATAGATGAAGATAGTTTAGAAATAGGTACTGCATTATATGCTCAATATGCAATTGATTTTTTAAATAAATATGAAAAATAATTATCTTATATAATAAAATATAAAAACATATAAACTAGACTTTACAATTGTTTTGAAATATTAAAATTGATATACTGAATACTATAATATTTTGACAAAATTTATTTAAATATAGAGGTTTATAAAGTGTAAAAATTCTCTATAAACTATCTAATATATGTCAAAATAAGAACTTAAAGGGGTTACATATAGGAGGATAAGATGTTTGAAAATTTAAAAGCTGCAGATCCTGAAATATATGCAAGTATGAAGAGGGAATTAGAAAGACAACAAAGAAACATAGAGCTAATTGCTTCAGAAAATATAGTTTCAGTTCCAGTTATGGAGACAATGGGGAGTCATTTAACTAATAAATATGCAGAAGGATATAGTGGTAGAAGATATTATGGTGGATGTGAATATATAGATGAGATAGAAACATTAGCTATAGATAGACTTTTAGAAATATTCGGTGGAGAACATGCAAATGTCCAACCACATTCAGGTGCTAATGCAAACTTAGCAGTTTATTTTGCAATGCTTAAACCAGGAGATAAAGTAATGGGGATGAATTTATCTCAAGGTGGGCATTTAACTCATGGTTCACCAGTAAACATATCAGGAAAATACTTTGATTTTACTGAGTATGGTGTAGGCGAAGATGGAAGAATTGACTACGATGAAGTTAGAAGAATTGCATTAGAAGTTAAACCAAAAATGATAGTTGCTGGGGCGAGTGCATACCCTAGAGAAATAGATTTTAAAAAATTTAAAGAGATAGCAGATGAAGTAGGGGCTTATTTAATGGTTGATATGGCCCATATAGCAGGTCTTGTGGCTGCTGGTCTTCATCAAAATCCAGTAGAAGTTGCAGATTTTGTAACTACTACAACACATAAAACATTGAGAGGGCCTCGTGGTGGAGTTATAATTTGTAAAGAGAAATACGCAAAAGCAATCGACAAAGCCGTATTCCCAGGAATACAAGGTGGTCCACTTGAACATATAATTGCTTCAAAAGCAGTTTGCTTTAAAGAAGCACTACAACCTGAATTTAAATCTTATCAAACTCAAGTTGTAAAAAATGCTAAAAAGTTAGCAGAAGAATTAGATAAAAGAGATTTTAAATTAGTTTGTGGAGGAACTGACAACCACTTACTACTATTAGATTTCACAAATAAAAATATAACAGGAAAAGAAGCAGAAAAACTACTAGATGAAGCATATATAACAGTAAATAAAAATGCTATACCAAACGACCCATACGGAGCAAATGTTACAAGTGGTATAAGAATAGGTACACCAGCAGTAACAACAAGAGGTATGGTAGAAGAAGATATGGAAGTAATTGCAGAAGCTATAGATTTATGCTTAACTCATAAAAATCAAGACAAAGCTAGAGAATTAGTAATAGGTCTTACTAAAAAATATCCATTATATGAGGAATATAATTTAATGGACTAAAAATCTTGAGACTATAAAATCTCCCTTTTTGCAGATAAATATATTTGCTAGGAGGGAGTATTTTTATGTTTAAACAAGAAAAAAGCAAGAATTTAATTTTATCAAGCATGATACAATAAAAAAGGAGGTGAAGTTTATGAAAACGGGAAGTCAGATTCAAAGTCGTGTTAGTGAATATGCTAAGAAAGATATTTCACAAATGTATAAGGATTTTAATATAAGTGATGATGGGTATAATCAACAACAAGTTCGTTTTAATAGAGATATATACGGTCTGAATATTGATGATAAGAAAATAGAAACTACTTTATATAGATTTTTTAGATCTTTTAATAATCTTTTCAGTATGATTTTATTAGTTTTAATTTTAGTTTCTTTTTTTACTGATGTGATATTTACTTCTAACTATAGGCGTAACGCAACAACTTTTTTAATGCTGGTTATAATATTCTTAATTAGTGGATTTGTACGATTTATACAAGAAATGCGTTCAAAAAAAGCGGTTGATTCATTGATTGAACTTATTAATACAAATGTTCAGACACGCAGAAATGGAAAGTGGCAAGAAATTTCATCAAATGAATTAGTTGTGGGAGATAGAGTGAAATTTTATGCTGGAGATAGAATACCAGCAGATATACGACTTATAAAGTCTAATGAACTATTTATTTCTCAATCTATGTTAACTGGGGAGAGCATAGTAATTGAAAAAAATACTGACATAGTAGATAAAAAAGAAAGTATAAGTTTAAATGATTACAACAATATTGTTTTTTCAGGCTCTTTAGTTATTGGTGGAATTGGAGAAGGAATTGTACTAGCAGTAGGCAAAGAAACTGTTTATGGAGAAATTAGTAGAGATGTAAATATTCGCAAGAATGGATTTGACAAGGGGGCAAATTCGATAGCAGGTGTATTAATTAAATTTATTGCTATTTTAGTACCTTTTGTATTTATTTCATGTGGATTAGTTCAAGGTAACTGGCTATCAGCATTTTTATTTTCATTATCAGTAGCAGTAGGATTAACACCTGAGATGCTTCCTATGGTCATAAATGCCTGCCTTGCAAAGGGAAGTTCTGTTATGGGGAAAAAGGATACCATTGTAAAAAATATTAATGCAATGCAGGGCTTTGGAAGTATGGATGTTCTTTGTGTCGACAAAACAGGAACATTAACTGGAGATAAAATAGTTTTAGAATATTATATAGATATTTTGGGAAATGAAAGCAAACAAGTATTAGAGTATGCTTATTTAAATAGTCTATATCATACAGGTGTTAAAAATCATTTAGATGATGCGATTTGCCATGTTGAAAGAATGCCGAATTTTAATTATTTAGAACTATTAAAGAAGTATAAGAAATTGGACGAGTTACCATTTGATTATAATAGAAAATATGTTAGCGTATTGTGTGAAAATAACATAAATGAAAAATCGAATTTAAATAATAAAAATTTATTGATTGTAAAAGGCGATGTTGAGACAGTATGCAAAAAATGTACATATGCTGAATATAGAGGTGAAGTTTATCCCATGGATATACAAAGTGTTCATCATATTATTGATGAAATGCAAGAAGATGGGATGAAGGTCATCGCTGTTGCTTATAAAAATATTAATAAAAAGTATATTATGCCAGATGATGAAAATGATTTAATACTACTTGGGTATTTAACATTTTTTGATGCTCCTAAAAAAAGTGCACAAGAAGCAATAGAACAATTAAAAAAATTGAATGTACCTATTAAGGTTTTAACAGGAGATAGCGAAAGGGTTGCTGTATCAGTTTGTAGACGACTAAACTTAGATACAGATAACGTAATCGTTGGAGAAAAACTATCTGAGTTAAAAGATGATGAGTTATCAATATTATGCGAAAAGACAACAATATTTGCACAATTATCTCCTAAGCAAAAGGCAAAAATAATTAAAATTTTACAAGAAAATGGGCATACAGTAGGATTTTTGGGGGATGGAATGAATGATTTACATGCCATATTGCAATCAGACGTTGGAATATCAGCAGAAGGTGCAACCGAGGCGCTTCAAGAAGCTGCAGATGTAATATTATTAAAAAAGGATTTAAATATTTTAGAAGAAGGAATATTAGAAGGACGCAAAGTTTTTGTAAATATGAGCAAATATATTCGTATTACTGCATCTTCTAATTTTGGAAATATATTAGCTGTAGTTATTGCAAGTGTTCTACTTCCATTTTTCCCAATGACTTCTATACAATTACTACTTTTAAATTTACTATATGATGTTTTATGTTTGATTCTTCCATGGGATACTGTCGATGAAGAATTATATTGTCAGCCACGAGATTGGTCGGGAAAAACTTTAGGACGATTTATGTTGTTTTTTGGACCAATCAGTACAATTTTTGATTTAACAACATTTATATTTTTATTCTTCTGGCTTTGTCCAACAATAAGCGGAGGGACATTTGCAAGTTTGAACCACGAATCACAACAAATATTTATTACACTGTTCCAAACAGGATGGTTTTTAGAATCTATGTGGTCACAAGTATTGATTTTATATTCACTGCGTTCGAAGAAAATACCATTTATACAAAGTAAACCAGCAAAACCAGTTATTTTAGTTACTATTATAGGAATTATTCTATTTACAATTATGACTATAATACCAGTTGGACATTTTGTAGGTCTTACTAAAATGCCTTTAAGTTATTTTGTATTTTTGTTATTAGTTGTATTGCTCTATATATCACTAGTAACTATAGCAAAATCATGGTATGTAAAAAAATATAAAGAATTAATATAAGGGAGGGAGTTTAAATGAAAAAGAAAATTGAATTTGCTAATTTAACTTCTTCTCTAGCTAGTTGGCTTTTAGAAAAATTAAAGGCTGCACCACTAGATGTAGGTAATATAGATGAATTTAAAGAAGGTATTGAAGGTTTATTAGACGGAAGTAATAATAGTTTAATGTTAGAAATAGATGATGATATTACTTATGAAGAACATTGCTTTGATATTATAGAAATTGGCAACCTTACAATAAGACCTAAAGAGAGAAGAGTTCTTTATAATAATAAAGAGGTTTCACTTACACCTAAAGAATATGACATTTTATTATTTCTTGTAAAAAATAGGGGTGAAGTTTTGACAAAAGAGCAGATTTATCAAGCTGTTTGGGATAGTGAATATCTTTTAGATGACAGTAATATTATGGCTTTTATAAGGAAATTAAGAAAAAAGATAGAGCCAAATCCAGATTCACCAATATATATTTTAACAATTTGGGGAATAGGATATAAATTTAATGATGATTTATAAAACTGAATACATCGCAAGAAAAATGCAAGAATTTCGCAATGGAATTACTTGCATTTTTTTCTTATACTGTTAGTTGCAAATGAGAAAGGAGTGAAAATATAAATGGACCCTGATGGTAAGAGAAAAAACAATATAGCAACCCGGTGAAATATTAATATAGATCGGATTGCTTCTTAAAAAGGAGGTAATTACGATGAATAAAAAAATGATAAAAAATAATATAGCTACTAATAAAGTAACAGAAAGTCAAATTATAAAAAAAGAACAAGAAAGTCGCATTCATTTTGCGGCAACTCAACCAATAAAAACAGTATTAGACTCTTTAGAAACAACATTAAGAGGATTGGATACTGAAAAGGCATCAAAACACCGTAATAAATATGGAATAAATAAGATAACAAAAGAAAAGAAAAAATCTTTATTTTCTAGACTTGCAGATGCATTTATAAATCCTTTTACAATAATTTTGTTTTGCTTAGCACTTGTATCATGTGTAACAGATATGATACTACCTTATTTTTCGATATTTGGAAGTAATCCAGATGATTTTAATTGTTTAACAGTAGTAATAATTGTGACAATGGTTGTTATCTCTGGAACACTTCGTTTTATACAAGAATCTAGAAGTGGTAATGCAGCAGAGAAGTTATTAGATATGATTACAACAACTTGTACAGTTACAAGAAAAGAGCAAAAACAAGAAATAAAACTTGAGGAAGTTGTAGTAGGGGATATAGTCTATTTATCAGCTGGTGATATGATACCTGCAGATGTACGTATTATAGAATCAAAAGATTTATTTGTGAGCCAAGCTAGTTTAACTGGGGAAAGTGAGCCTATTGAGAAATTAGGAAATATCCAAGAAAAAAATGAAAATATTACAGAATATAATAATATTGCTTTTATGGGAAGCAATGTTATTTCAGGAACTGCTACAGCTGTTGTGGTTTCTGTAGGAGATTCTACTTTGTTTGGATCAATGACAGTATCAGTTGCACAAGAAGCGGTAGAAACTAGTTTTACAAAAGGTGTAAATGCTGTTTCTTGGGTACTTATTCGCTTTATGTTGATTTTAGTTCCTGTTGTATTCTTTATAAATGGAATAACAAAAGGGAATTGGTTAAATGCATTTTTGTTTGCTATTTCTATAGCAGTTGGATTAACACCAGAGATGTTACCAATGATAGTGACAACA
>ERZ857750.1752-NODE-1752-length-22889-cov-4.854822_pt1 | contig 22889 bp, 16 predicted proteins | sample MGYA00519915_ERZ857750 | MGnify/ENA primary metagenome ERZ857750 (study PRJEB31778, sample SAMEA3449358) | human gut metagenome | biome: human gut; feature: human-associated habitat; material: faeces | place: United Kingdom | collected 2010/2012 ... | reverse complement strand
CTGCACCGGCTGGGGGGCATCGCCGGCGTTTCCGGCTCGGGCAAGTCGTCGCTCGCCCTGGGCATCCTGTACGCCGAAGGGTCGCGGCGCTATCTGGAGGCGCTTTCCACCTACACCCGCCGGCGCATTTCCCAGGCCGGACGCGCTACCGTGGACGAGGTGCTGCACGTGCCGGCCGCCCTCGCCCTGCGCCAGCGGCCCGGCATTCCCGGCGTGCATTCCACCTTCGGCACCTCCACGGAGCTTTTGAACTACCTGCGCCTCATGTTCTCGCGCCTCGGCTGCCACGCGTGCCCCAACGGGCACGTGAACGCGCCGACCCTGAACGTGGCGGCCGATCTGCCCATCACCTGCTCCACCTGCGGCGTGGAATTCTACGGCCCCTCCGCCGAGGATCTCGCCTTCAACAGCGGCGGCGCCTGCCCCACCTGCGGCGGCACCGGCGTTGTGCGCGACATCGACGAGTCCACGCTCATCGCCGATCCCAACCTTACCCTGGAAGAGGGCGCCGTGGCCCCCTGGCGCAACCTCATGTGGTCGCTCATGCCCCAGGTGGCCCGCGAGATGGGCGTGCGCACCGACGTGCCCTACAAGGATCTGACCAATGCCGAGAAGGACATCGTACTGCACGGCCCCATGGAAAAGCGCCACATCCTGTATGTCCCCAAGAACAAAGACCATGCCACCGAGCTGGACTTCACCTACTACAGCGCCGTGAACACCGTGAGAAACGCGCTGGCAAAGGCGAAGGACGAGAAGGGCATGGCGCGCGTGGCGAAGTTCCTGTGCGAGTCGGTGTGCCCCGACTGCCACGGCACGCGGCTGTCCGCAAAGGCGCGCACGTCCACCATCGACGGGCGCAACCTCGCCCAGGTAACGGCCTTGTCGCTGGACGAGCTGCGCGACTGGATGCCCACGGTGGCCCCGTGGCTGCCCGCGGAGATGCGCCCGATGTGCGACTCCATCACGAGCGAGACGAACGAGCCCATACAAAGGCTGGAGCAGCTGGGGCTGGAATACCTCACCCTCGACCGCGCCAGCGAGACGCTTTCGAACGGCGAACGCCAGCGCGTGGCTCTCACGCGCGCCGTGCGCAGCCGCACCACCGGCGTCCTTTACGTGCTGGACGAGCCCTCTATCGGGCTGCACCCGGCGAACATCGAGGGGCTGCTCGGGGTCATGGACGACCTTCTGGCCGACGGCAACTCCGTGGTGATGGTGGATCACGACGTGGCCGTGTTGCGCCACGCGAATCACCTCATCGAGATCGGCCCCGGTTCGGGCGCCGACGGCGGCCGCGTCATCGCCCAGGGGTCGGTGGCCAACGTGGAAGCGAACCCAGCCAGCCGCATCGGGCCGTTTTTGGCGGGAACGGCGAAGGTGCGGGTGCGCACGCCCGTCGCGCCCGAGCATCTTTTCGACGAAGGGGCCATCGCATTGGAGACCGACGCCATCCACACCGTGCATCCGTTGGAAGCGCGCATTCCGAAAGGGCGTCTGACCTGCGTGACCGGCGTATCCGGCTCGGGCAAGACGACTCTCGTGCTGGAAAGCCTCGTCGCCGGGCTGAAGGCGTCACTGGCCGGCACGACACTGCCAGGGCATGTGCTGTCCGTGGACGCGCCGGGCATCGCGCGGGTCGACCTGGTGGATGCCACGCCCATCGGCGTGAACGTGCGCTCCACCGTGGGCACCTACTCCGGCGTGCTGGACGATTTGCGCCGCGCCTTCGCCGCCCTGCCGGACGCCAAGGAGCAGGGGCTGAAAGCCGGGGCGTTCTCCTACAACACCGGATCTTTGCGCTGCCCCACCTGCGACGGCACGGGGCAGATCTCCCTGGACGTGCAGTTCCTCCCCGACGTGGACATCCCCTGCCCCGACTGCCGCGGCAGCCGCTACGGGCGGGAGGCCTACGCCATCCAAATGGCCATCGAAGGCGACGTCGAACTGTCCGCCAACGCCGAAATGGAGCGCAACGCGGCCCATGAAACAGAGACAGCTTCGGACATGACTCTTCGTAGGGACGGATCTTGGTCCGCCCTCCCAACTGCGAGTCACCGTGCTTCCGGGCAAGGGGCGACCGAGGTCGCCCCCTACGGAGGCTCAGCAGCGGAGCACAACCATGCCGACGATTTCGAAAGCGTGCACACGCTATCGCTTCCCGAGGTGCTCACGCTGACCGTTGACCAGGCGCTTGTCGCCCTTGCCAACCTGAAGAAAGTGCGCGACAAGCTGCAGATCCTGCATGATTTGGGCTTGGGCTACCTCACCTTAGGCGAGGCCACACCGGCACTTTCCGGCGGCGAGGCCCAGCGACTGAAACTCGCCAGCGAGATGCGCCGCAGCCAGGACGACACCCTCTTCATCTTCGACGAGCCCACCATCGGGCTGCACCCGCTGGACGTGAAAACCCTCATCGGCGTGCTGCAGAACCTCATCGAGCACGGCGCCACCGTCGTGGTCATCGAGCACGACCTGGACATGATCGCCAACGCCGACTACGTCATCGACATGGGGCCGGGCGGCGGCGAGACTGGCGGTCGCATCGTGGCCGAGGGCACCCCGGCCCAAGTAGCCGCCAACCCGGAAAGCCTCACCGGCCGCTATCTAGCGAAAGAATTGGAGGAATGACGGCGAAACACCGACATAACCACCGGTATACGCAGAACAATATGAACGAGCAGGGCGGCTAGTAGTACTTTGGCGGAAAGGGCGTGCACGGGATCCCAAAAATAGTAGCCAGTCGCATAAAGGCCCAAGGAGGGAAGCAGCGCCCCCGACACCATGATCCCCGACACGACGCAGAAAGCGAGTGCAACCAGCAGCACGCCGTTGAGCACGCGCTGCGTCCAACGGCCACGACCGCCTAGACCCTCACCGCTCATCACAACATGAGCAACCATAAGCACAAAGACGCCCACGCCGAGATATTCGTGCAAGGGCATCCCCGTCGTCGCCGGATTTGCGGTCACCAGATAGAAGGCAAGCAACATGATATCGAAAGCGATTCTAGGCACTCGCATCGCGCTCTCCCTTCGACAAGCCGTGTACGGCCAACCAAAGGCCGAGCACCAGCGTCACGGGCATGAGAATCCACAGGTTCAAGGACATATCGGAGGCCTGGTGGTAACGGCCAGTGAGAGTATCCCAGCCGTGGCACTCGACCGACGCGCAACCAGCCTCGGGACAACGCATCTCGCTGTGACCATCGGGTTCGGGAACAGCGTCGTACCCGTGGCACATGACACTTGCGCATCCGGCTACCGGACAAACAGCCTCCGCCGTCAGAGGATGGACACCCGAATCCGGCGCAAGAGCAAACCCCACCCCTGCCACGCCGGCGAAAACGGCGCCAACGATGGCGACAGCCATAAGCCGCTTACGCCGTGTCTTTCTCCGCTTCAAACTGTTCACTTCGCTCGAATTCGCTTTCACCGCTCATCCTTTCCAAGGCGAAAAGAGCCGCAAGCGCGGGCCTGCGGCTCTTCGAAGGGAGGTCTCCACTCTCGGCGATAAAGCCGCTAAGCGGTCTTCTCCGTGAGATGGAGCGGGAGGTACTTCAGACCCAGTAGCAGCAGGAAGCCACCGAGAGCCACCACGCCCAGGGCTACGCCGAACTCCAAGGGGGTCGGCCAGTACACGAGGCCTTGGTAACCGAACAGCGACATGCCGGACTCCCAGTTCGTGATGGTCATCTGGTTGGCCACGTCGGCGAACTCGATATTGGGAATCTGGAAACCGCCCACCAAGATCTCGCAGCGCTTGCAGAACACACCGGCGATCACGAGCGCCGAGGCGAAAACCACGCCGCCCTTGGTGCGCAGGCGCGGCACGAACAGGATGACGCAAGCCAGCACCATGCAGGCGATCTGCGTCCAGAAGAACGGCGCCAAGGGGCCGGTGACCAGCATCGCCACCACATTGGCGCCCTCGCCGCCGGGGAAACCGCTCGTCAGCAGATCGCAGGCGAAGAAGTACAGATCGACGCAAGTGAACACCGCGAGCATCTTCGCCAGGTTCACCATGGAGGAGCGTTCGATGGTAAGACGCCCGGCCTTCTGCAGGGCGATGACCACGATGAGCACGAGCGCCGTGCCGCAATCCAGCGCCGAAGCCACAAACCACGGGCCCATCAGGGCGGTGTGCCAGAACTCGTGGGCCGCCGACAGCGAGAAAATCCAAGCCGTCACCGTGTGCACACCCACCGCCACCACCAGAGCAATGATGGAGATGACGCGGATGGCGGTGTGCGGCATCTTCCCCGCATCCTCGCGCCGGTAGGCCCACAGGTACACGATGGAGAGAATGAGGTAGGTGGAAAGCACGATGATGTCCCACATGAGCGGCGATGAGAGGTTGGAGTAGACGAACAGCTCCCACAGGCGCAAGGGACCGCCCAAGTCAACCACCACAAAGCCGATGGCCACGCAGGTACAGCAGATGCTCGTCCAAATGGCCACCCGCGAGATGTCCCCGAAGCCCTTCATACCGAAGGCGTTGGGGATGGAGCTGATGATGAGGCCGCCGGCGGACAGGCCCACGAAGAACATGAACAGGGTGATGTAGAAGCCCCAGGAATCGAGGTTGCGCATGCCGGTCTGAATCATGCCACCGGACAGCTGCACCATCCACAGGGCAACGCCGATGACAGCCACCACCGCGCAAGCGATGATCCCCACGGTCAGTCCGCGATGAGACGCGGCGCTTCCTTTCGCATCGTTCATAGCGTACTCCCTTCCTAGACGAGATAATAGACAGAGGGCTTGGTGCCGAATTCGGCGTGCAGCTGCGTGTACTCACGACTGGCCAAAAGCTTGGACACTTCGGAGTTCGGATCGTCCAGGTCGCCGAAGTGGCGGGCGCGACCGATGCAATCGGCCACGCAGGCCGGCTGCTCGCCGCGGGCCACGCGCTGGGTGCAGAAGATACACTTCTCCACCGTGTGCTTCTCGTGCTTGGCAGCATCGGCGTCGCCCAGGGCGAAGTCGGCGTAGTAGGCCGGCTCCTCCCAGTTGAACGAGCGGACGCCGGTGTAGGGGCAGGCGGCCAGGCACATGCGGCAGCCGATGCACTTGTCGTAGTCCTGGCGCACGATGCCCGTCTGCTCGTCCTTCCACGTGGCGCCCACCGGGCACACCTTGGTACAGGCAGGGTTCTCGCAGTGCTGGCAGGCCACGGGCCAGTGCTGCATCTCGGGATTGCCCCAGGTGCCACCAGCCGTGTCAGGCGCGTTGCCGCCCTCGGTGAGCACGCGGTTCCAGATAATGTCGTTGGGGATGTTGTTGGCCACTTTGCACACGACCGAGCAGGTCTTGCAGCCAGAGCAGCGCTTAAGGTCGATGACCATTCCGTATCTCATGGGTTCCTCCTCCTCTTATTCCTGAGACTCCGCCACCACGCCGTCCCACGGCTCAATTTCCACGAGGCAATCGTGGTAGGCGTAGGTGGGGCAGGTCCAGTCCACAATCTGCTTGCTCGTCAGGTCGTTATTGCAGCCGCTTAGGTACTGGGAGCGCTGCCAGCCGCGGTCGATATCTAGACAGCCCGGGCGAATACCGGCGCTGAAGGTGGCCTTGGCCACCGCATGGCCGCGATCGTTGAACAGGCGCACGTAGCTGCCGTCCTCGATGCCGCGAGCCTCGGCATCCACAGGGTTGATGCGCACGCAGGGCTCGTTGATCTCCATCTCGCGCAGCAGCGGGTTCTGGCCGTAGTAGGAGTGCACGCGGAAGCGACGGGTGCCGGCGGTCACGATGAGCGGGTACTTCTCGGCCAGGGGGTTGGCATCGAAGCCACCGGCTGTGACGGGCCACGCCTCCATGGGCGGCTCCCAATGGGGCAGCGCGATGCTCGCGGGATCCATGGGCTGGCCGTAGTTCTCGATGGGGCCAGGGTTCTCCTGATAGAACTGCAGCTTGCCCGTCATGGTCATGTAGGCCGGCATGGGAACGGCGCCCACGTACATCACGCCGGCTTCCTTCAACTTGTCGGCATCGATGCCCATGGCGGCGCTCATGGCCGTGTTCACCACGTGCTTCATGCCCTCGTCGAACTCCTCTTGGAACCACTCGTCCAAGCCGAGCCCACGGCCGATGAGGTTCGCCATGTCGTAGTCGGACTTGGCCTCGAACTTCGGCTCGACGGCCTTATCGGCCCAAACCAGACAGCCGTTCATGCCTATGGGGCCGCCCACTTCCTGAATGGTGGCCGCCGGCAGCACGATATCGGAAATGTCGGCCGTATCACACCACTCGATGTTGGCAGTCACAAGGAAATCGAACTTCTTGTACGCCTCGATGGTCTTGTTACGGTCGGGAGCTGAGTTCACGATGTTCGCACCGAAAGAGATGAGCATCTTGAGCGGTTGCTCTACCGTGACATCGGGAAGCTCCATCACCTGCTCGCCCATGTGCGCGGTCACGCCCGGGAATGTGTATTTTCCCGTGTCGAGCAGGTCGTTGAACATAAAGGTACCCAGCGACTGGACGATAGCGGGATGCTCGGTTTCCGTCTCATCGAAGCCGCTGGAATTAAGCGGGTAACTCATACGGGGCTCAGGCACCATACCGCGCATAATACGCAAAACACTCACTGCCGCAATGGTATTGAAACCGTGCCCGTAATGGTCGATGCCATAGCCTTGGAAGATGTCGGCCATGCCAGGGCGGCAAAGCAGGTCGGCGAAGGTGCGAATGGTTTCCTCGGGAACGGTGGTCACCTCGGATACCATCTCGATGGGATACTCGCTGATGCGGTCGATGAGCAGACTGTAGGCCGTATTGCAGCGCTGGCCGGCGACCTCGATGCCCTTCTTGCGCAGCACGGGGTTCTGCGCCGTGGAGGCGTAGCCCAGGGCATTCGTGGCCTCGTCCCATACGGCGAAGTCGTCGGCGTCGGCCGCAACGCCCTCTTCCAAGTCGCTCTTGCGCAGGAAGCGGCCGTCGGACTCCTTCACGAGGAACGGGGCGCAGGACTTCTGCTGCATGAAGGCATCATCCGTCTTGCCCTCTTCCTCGATGATCTTCGCCAAACCGAGAGCGAGCGCGGCGTCGGTGCCGGGCTGCAGCGACACGAACAAGTCGGCCTTCTGTCCGATGGTGTTCTTGTTGGGGTCGACGACGATGAGCTTGCAATCGTTGTTCTCAATCGCGTCGGCGATGTAGTGCCAGGCGTTAGGCCAGGACACGATGGGGTTATGGCCCCACACGACAAAGGTGCTCATTTGGGAGACGAGATCCATGTCGGCGCCGCCCTGATAGTAGAAGCCGCCCGCCGTGTACATGGTACCCTGCGTGAGCGCGAAGTCGGTGGTTCGGTTCTGGTGCGAGAACTGGGCCACGTTCTCCAAACGGTTGAGATTGTACATGTTGCGAGGCTCGGTGGTGCCGTAGGTGAAGGAGCACACACTGCCCGAGCCAAATTCTGCCTGGTACTCCTTGATCTTCGTACAGATGGTGTCGATGGCCTCGTCCCAGCTGATGCGCTCCCACTGACCGGCGCCACGCTCGGTGCCCTCGGCGCGCTTCATGGGGTACTGGATGCGCTTCTCCTGCACGATGAGCGTGGGGATGGAGGCGCCGCGGGCGCACATGCGCTTCTGGTCGATGGGCGCGCCCTCGATCTCCTTGGCGCGCGTGAGCACCACGTTGCCGTCGCGCACCACGGCCTCCAGCGGACAACCCATGCAGGCGTTGCAGTAGGTCGTGCAGATCTTCTCGTCGCTTTGGGCCGAAGCCGTCTTGGGCGTAAGGGCCGCGAACCCCGCAGCCGAAACGCCGCCCGCAACGAGCGCGGCCGCGGCCGTGGTCTTGAGGAACCCTCTTCGCGTTAGAGCTCCCGTCGTGTTCTGAACAGACTCCAAGATGTCCCCTTTCCTCGTCTCGTGTACCCGTCGCGTTATTGACGGGCATCTTCTGGCCTCATTCTGAAATCGCGCGAGGCTTGAGGGGAGAATCTTTAAGTTGTTCGCCGGGAGCTTTTGGTTTACGAAGGAGCTCGCTTAGATATGGAGACGAACCGCCGTCAGTCCTTCCAGAGGACGAAATCTTCTTTGCCGCTGAAAAACCGCAGCAAATAGGGATCGCCAAGCCCCTTCTTCGCAATGGTGCAGTAGAACCATTTCATGGGAGACTCTTCAAGGGGAATGCACACCACGTCTGGTGCAACGCGGGGAAACCTCAGATCGCGGTAGGCATAGGTGAGCGTCACCCCGGTTTGCACCATTTCGAGCCGATTGTGCAAACCCGAACGCGTGCACACAATGTTAAGCTTGACACCGCGCTCTTCGGTCGCCTCCACCAGGCGATCGTGCACATCGAATCCAGCTCCTTGAGAGGTGAAGGGACGTCCTTCCAAACCCTCGAGGCGTATGAAGCTTTTCTCAGCAAGGGGATCATCAGTACGGACGGCGATGTGGATGCGTCCCCCAATGGCCGTGTCGTAATCAAAGAGGGACTCGTTCACCACGGTGGCGATAAGACTCGCATAATCAAGATCGCCCTCAAGGATTTGTTGGCGCAGCTCCACGCAGTTTGCTTCGGTGAAGCGCATTCCCTTAGTCACGAGCTCGCTTGTCGAGGAAAAGTCGATGACCTGTCTCATCTCGCCCGAGGTCATAACGTCGCTTGCCTCCACCGATTGCCCAAAACGCACGATCCCTTGGCTCTTTAGCTTGCCGAGGTTCAACTCGGCCTCCATTTGCGCGAACGCACTCAACACCGGACGCGAGGCGCTGAACAGCAGATCGGCCGCCGACGTGGGGAAGAGCACGTTACCCCGGTTCTCGAACAGCGGCTCCCCCATCTCCTGTGCCAACCGCGCCACCGACTTGCGCAATGCCTGCCGCGAAATGAACAGCGAGTCGGCCGCCTGCGTGAAACTGCGCATCTCATAAACCCGAGAAAAGTACTTGATCTGCTGAATGTCCACAGCCCCTCCTCGCGTCGTGACACCTCGAGCGCTCATTCAGAAACGAGTGGCTTTTAGCCACCAGCCAATACGATGGAAGGCCCGCACAAGGACGGACCTTCCATTGATGCCGGCTCGTTAAAGCTTAACATCCCAGACCATATGAGTGTTAAAACTATTTAAGCACCGTAAGCAAACGCTTCGTAGGACGGATCCTTTTTGTACTCATCTCCGCGATAGGAATTCTCCGCGTTCACGCCCGCCTTGGCTTCAATGGTCTCGTTATAGGGGATATCGTAGGACACCGTACGCTTAACGATGACCCACTTCCCATCGCGCCTCTCCCAAAGATCGTTGTAACGTACTCGTTGGTGAGCCAAGACATCACCAGGATTTGGGTTTGCGTCTTTTACGGCAGTTGCCTGTGCTTTGCCATCGGGCGAAAAAATTTGATTGATGTGCCCATAGGTGCTGGAACCAGCCGTCCCATTGTCGACGTTCACATCGATTCGCATGGCAGAGTACATGTGATGAGTCCACTTGCAACCGTTAAGATGATCGCCCAAGCAGCTATCGATGAACTGACGACCCGTCATGTTGGGGAAAATATCATAGTAATACGAACCGTAGTCAAGCAAGCTGTCTTCAGCGAAGACGCTGTAACCCAGCTCGTAGTCGATGCGATCGACAGCTTGAATATAGTTGAAAAGCTGAGCTCGAATTTCTTCGATGGACGCCAAGCGGTCAATCTCCTTTGCCAATGCCTTCAAATCCACGTCACCGGTAGACGGAAGATCATTGTTCGTGGCACAGCCCGTCATTCCAGTCAATGCTGCTGCTCCTGCGGCAACTGCAGCCCCTGCCAAGAAATTGCGACGATCCATTTTGTTAACCCCTTTCGTAGTTATTTGCTGGAACCTTTGTCCCAAGCTTCCCATGCTCCTGCTCCCTAAAAACTCTTGTTCGAACTTGGTCAATTCGTACTATCGATATGATGGGGCTAGCGAATGCCATCTCCAGCCCCATTCGCATTGCGCCGCGCCACCAAGCGGGAGGGGGAACTTGGTGGGCGGCATCGAAGTAGTTATGCAAGCGGTTCCAGCGTGACTACGTGCTGGCCGGCGATGCGACCGGAGGTGTAGGTCCAGCCGAGCGCCTGGCCGCAGCCGGCGTTCACCTTGCCCTTGAAGCCACCGACCATGTTGCCCACCGCGTACAAGCGCGGGATAACCTCGCCGAACACGTTGAGCACCTGGGTGTTAGTGTTCACGTCAACACCGCCAGCTGTATCGGGCGAAACGGCGATGACGCGACCTGCGAAGAAAGGCGGCTGCATCAGGGGCATTGCGCCCTGGCGACCCAAGGCATCGGCACCGGCGGCCGCACCTTCATTGAAGTCGTCGATAGTCTTCTTAAGCGTGTCCGCATCCAAATCAAGAGCCGCCGCTAACTCTTCCACAGTGTCGGCCTTGACGATATAGCCGCCGGAAAGCTCTTCCTCGAATCCATCGCTGCAGTACATGACAGGGCCGCCGAAATCAGCCGTCGCGTCCGCGAGACCCTGATCCCAGATGTTCCACACATAACCGTTCGGCTGCTTCCAAACATCGCCCACCACGTTCTCGGTGGGACGACCGCTCTCCAGAACGTGGCGCTGGCCGTCAGTAGAAACAAATATACCCGGCATGGAAATGTAGCCTGCGGAATTATCCTCAACCTTGCGCTCCAGACCAGGGGCCACATTGTAGGCGCACCAAGGATTCACCAGCTTGGCACCGAGCGCGCAGGCCATCATAATGCCGTCGCCCTGCTGCCACGGCGAGCCATAGGAGCCCATGACGGGGCGGTCGTTAAACATGCCCGGCATGGCCGGCGACATGAAGCTACGCACCATGTCGGCGTTGCGGGAGAAACCGCCCGTGTTCAGGATGACGCCCAGACGCGCCTTGATGCGCTGCTCCTTGCCGCCATCTGCGACGATAACGCCCTCCACCTCGCCGTCAGCGTTGGTCAGCAAACGCGTGACCTGGGTATCGAACATGAATTCCGCACCCTGCTCCTCGGCCTTCTTGCGCAGCGGCTCGGTGAAGCCGGCGCCGATGCCGTCGGCGTTCTGATGCATACGCGCCACAGCCGGCGTCACGTCAGTGTAGTAGTCGACCATGGTTCCCTGGGTCGACAGGCGATCGGTGGAAAGGGCCGCACCCTGCTCGGCCAACCAGTCGATAGTCTCGCCGGATTTCTCGGCATACAGGCGGCGCAGCTCGGGGTTCTCGAAGCCCTCGGCCACGGCCGTCAGATACTTGTCGAACTCCTCGACCGAATCATCGATGCCGGCCTCTTTCTGCAGCTTCGTGCAAGCACCCTGAATCATACCGGCGCACAGGGCTGAATTGGACATGGTGGCGCTGCTCATCACTTCGCACACGACAACTTCCTTGCCCGCCGCAGAGGCCTCAACGGCCGCAGCCAGGCCACCGCCGCCGGCGCCGGCGATCACAACGTCCACTTCTTTGTCCCACGCCGAATCGCTCGTGGAGCTCAGTTCCTGAGAAGCGGACGTTTGGGGCGCGCAGCCAACCATGCCGGCAAAAGCGGCGGCACCACCCATGAGGGCCGCGCCCTTCAGAAAGCTACGGCGATTGAGACCTTCGTTCAAATTCATGTTTCCCCTTTCCTTACATTAGTCGCCCTTCGGCACGACCCCATAGTGCGCTGGCGCCAGGCCGATAGCTAAATGCAAATGCGCGATTCTCTATCACGTTTCATGATGGCTGTTCGTGAAATCCGATATCGTCGTCTCGGACGTCGTGCTCCTGCTTTGCGCAACATGCGATAATGCAAAAAGCAAGGGAGGAGGTCCGCTATGAGAACCGAGTACTTGCGAGAGTTCGTCGTCTTCTCTCGCCACTTAAGCTTCACCGAAGCCGCCAAAGAGTTGTTCATCGCCCAATCAACGCTAAGCACCCATATTGCTGCGCTCGAAAGCGACGTGGGCTTTTCGCTCATCGATCGGAAAGCGGGCAACCGACTCACCGACAAAGGGGCCGTTTTCCTCGACGGCGCCCGAACGCTGCTGGACGGACTCGACGAGGCGCTGGCACGGTGCCGAGAGATGGGCGATCCCGACGCCACTCTTCGCATCGCTGTTCAATATCCAACGCCCTCGTTCGCAGCCAAGCTCAAAGAGCGCCTATCCGTGCCCTTTGCTTTCGTCGAGCACGATTACCGGGATCCCATCTTCCAGCCCATCGTCAATGGCACGGCCGACATCGTGCTCGATTACGACTACACGCCTTTCGCCTCGCTCGTAAAGGAAGCGAGCGCCCTCGACCTGGTAACGAGAACATGCTTGGCCTTCCGCATGAGTATCAGCATGATGGCGTCGAACCCTTTGGCAAGCAGGCCCGCTCTTTCGCGCAACGACCTTAGTGGCGCGTCCATCATCATCAACGATGCCCACAATTACGACCGCATCCGCTATCTTTACGAGCGCATGCTGGGTGACAATCTGGATCTGCACTTCAGCCTGCAGCCTATCAACGGCATGAGCGGTCTGGCCTTCGCCACCTACGGCGATGGGCTGCATATTTGCGGGCTGTCCGAAAACCGCCACTGGTTCGCCGACCGCGCCGACGTGGTGCTCTTCGAAGAGCTCGACGGAAAGCCCTTCGGCATGCCCACCTCTCTCACGTATTCAGCTGACGCCAGCGATTGGGTTCGTGAAGGTGCAGCCATCGTTCTCGAGTGCATGGAGGCTTGCAGAAAGGAAAACGGACTTGCGAGCTAAGCGCTAACTGAATGCGCTAGACATAAAACTGATAAGTTACTCAGGCAGGTGGCGCGTAACTCTTTTGAAAATGTCGCAATAAACTCCCAGTTTCTTACGACATTTCGGATTATAGGAGGAAGACTGGCGCCTTTTATCACGACATCGAAACGCCCCGCGCCCTGCGACGATAGGCACAAATTGCCTGTTTTCGTTGCAATCACTTGAAACGAAAATTGTTTTCGTTGCATAATGTCTGCAACGATGCGACGAAAAGGCGGACACTATGCGCGAAACAACCACTCTCGAGTTTAAGCAGCAGCTGTCGAAAAGCTACCTGAAGACCGTCAGCGCCTATGCCAACTACGGCACGGGGAAGATCATTTTCGGCATCGCAGACGACGGCACGCCCGTCGGATTGACCGATCCGCAAGACACCTGCCTTCGCGTCGAACATGCGATTAACGACTCGATCGATCCAGTGCCTCGTTTCGAGCTGTCCATCGAAGAGGACACAAGAACAGTCACACTAACGGTGCATGAAGGCCCCGACAAACCCTATCTTTTCTCTGGACGCGCCTATCGTAGAGCCGACACCTCAACCGTCGAAGTGAGCCGCCTTGAGTACGGCAGGCTCGTCTTGACGGGTGAGCATGTCAGCTTCGACGCCCTCGTCGCAAAAGAGCAGGACCTCGCATTTGGCCATCTCGAGAAGGAGCTCGCCTCCAAACTGGGGCTCAAACCCCTCGATCAAAATTCCCTTATTTCGCTTGAGCTTATGACACCTTCCGGCGAATACTGCAACGCGGCCGCCCTTCTCGCCGATAGCAATCATTTCCCTGGCATTGATATTGCGCGCTTCGGCGAGAGCATCAACATCATCAACGCCCGGCACACGTTCGAGCACATGTCGGTTCTTGAGCAGATGCAACGCACGCTAGAAGTGTTCGACACCTACTACGCCTACGAAGAAATCGTCGGATTCGAGCGCATAGCGAAGACGCTCGTACCGCGGGAGGCTTTTCGGGAGGCTATCGCCAATGCGCTTGTCCACCGTTGCTGGGACGTTCGCGCCAACATAAAAGTGGGCATGTTTGCCGATCGCATTGAAATAACCTCGCCAGGAGGACTGCCTGCCGGAATCACAGAGGAGCTCTACCTCGCAGGAGGCCCTTCAGTGGCTCGCAACCCAATCCTTGCGAACGTTTTCTTTCGACTGGGACATATAGAACGGTTCGGTACGGGCATCCCGCGCATCCTGGACGAATACGCCCATGAAACAGTATCGCCCTCTTTCGCTCTGCGCGATAGCTCGATTACGGTGATGCTTCCCGTGACAGTGCTTGAGAACGTAACACTCGACGAGGAAGCCATACTTGCCGTGCTCGCCAAGGGCTCTGCTCTCACACGATCCCAGATAAGCGAAAAGACGCAGCTATCGAAAAGCAAGGCTATCAGAACTCTGAATGCATTGGTTGAGAAAGGACTCGTAACTAAGGTCGGCGAAGGCCGCTCCGTCCGCTACGAGAGAAACTAGCGGGAGAAAGCCCTTCGATATTTCTCTGTAACACCAAACCGCATCCTCCTCGCAACGAGCAGCTCAACGGTCACAATCCCATTGCAGCCGTCTCGCACGCCGATGGCATAATCGTGGGGCGCGGCCGTGGCGGCCGCGTTATGATTCGCTCGTTATGGAATCTTTGCAGCGAGACATATCGGATGAGAGGGACGCGCGTCGGCCCGATGGGCGCGACGAGCTCGACAAGTCAAACAGCCCGGCCACCCGCCCTAAGCGAAATCGACGCGATAAGCGCGACAACGGCATCGATATGCTCAACGGCCCCTTGCCGGGCAAGATTCTGCGGTTCGCCATTCCCCTGGCGCTGAGCAGCATCCTCCAGCAGTTGCTGAACTCGGCGGATGCCTCCATTGCCGGACAGTTCGTCAGCAGCTTCTCGCTCGCGGGCATCGGCGGCGTGAACCCGGTGACGGCTATGTTCGTGAACCTGTTCGTGGGGCTCTCCATCGGCGCCAACGTGGTGGTGGCCATGCATGTGGGTGCCGGCGAGTTCCACAGCATCAAGAAGAGCGTCCACACGGCCATGGCGCTCTCACTCATCGCCGGGGTGGTCCTGGGCGGGGCGGGGCTCGCCCTGGCCCCCTGGGTGCTAGATGCCATCGGCATGCCCGAAGACTCCCTCGCCGACGCGCTCACCTATGTGCGGCTTTACTTCTGCGCCATCCCGTTTCTCACCATCTACAACTTCGGGTCGGCGCTACTGCGGGCCCACGGCGATGCGAAACGGCCGCTGTACGCCCTCGCTGCCGCCGTCGTGGTGAACTTCGTCCTCGACCTCGCCTTCGTGCGCCTGTTCGGCTGGGGCACCGCCGGCATCGGCATCGCCACCGTCATCGCCGCTGCCCTGAGCGCCGTCATCGTGGTGGCGTTCCTTATGCGCGAGGAAGGCCCCTTCCGCCTGCACCTGCGCGAGCTGCGCATCTGCGGCCCCGAGCTGGCCGGCATCCTGCGCATCGGCATTCCCGCCGGCATTCAGGGCGCCGTGTTCTCGCTTTCCAACACCGTCGTTCAGGCGACCATTAACGGCTTCGGCTCGGCGGCCATCGCGGGCTCGGCGGCCACGTTGAACTTCGAGTACTACACCTACTTCTTTGTGAACGCCTTCGGTCAGACCGCCGTCACCTTTACCGGCCAGAACTTCGCCGCGAAGAACGCCGACCGCTGCCGGGCCATCTTCCGCTGGTGCGTACTGTTCGGGTTCACCTCGTCGCTTATTTTGGGCGTGACGTTCACGGCGTTGGGCACCCGGGCGCTAGGGCTGTTCACCACAGACGCGGCCGCCCTCAGCTTCGGTCTCGTGCGACTGTGGTTCGTGGAGCTGCCTGACTGCCTGACCACCTTCTACGAAGTGCCCGCCGGCGCCATGCGGGGCATGGGCTGGTCCACCCTGCCGGCGGTCATCACCATCCTCGGTTCCTGCGTGCTGCGCGTGGCGCTGGTGACCTGGGTGTTCCCGCTTTCGGGCACCTGGGACACCCTTATGGTGATTTATCCGGTCACCTGGTCGTTCATGATCGTGGCCATGCTCGTCTCCTATTTCATCGTGCGCCGCCGCTGCTACCGGTCTATTGAGCCTGCGGCTGCGTAGGACGGCGTGCCCCATTGGATCCGTAGCGGCGTGGGACGGTCGCGCCCCATCGAACCCGCAGCGGCGTAGGTCGGCATAGGTCGACGGTTTCCCGTATAATGGGCTCAACGCCGAACCCTCAGCCCCAACGTCCCGCGTCCCAAGTCGCGGCGCCCCATGCTCCGAAAGGCGGTGAACCTCGTGACCCTTGCCCATTACGTGCTCATGAACAAAAACACGCCCGTGTTGTCGTTCGACTACGACCTGGGTGACCACAAGGCCGTGCGCATCCGCGAGGTGTTCGCCCCCGAGGCGGCGCCGTTCGGGTTCGTCGATCGCCGGGGCGACATTTCCAAGGCCGAGTTGAACTACTGGTGGCGCCACCGCGCCATCCCTGCTTCCCGTGCGCATGTCAAACGTCTTCTGGAGAACCTGCAGCTGGAAAGCACGCTGGTGCTCGCCGAGAAGAGCTTCGGGCTGTCGCTTTCCGACCGCTACTGGCTGAACGACGAGGACGATCCCGCCTCGTGGGACGCCGTCAACTTCTTCGACAACGACTTCTCTGATGACCTGGGATTTCTCACCTTGGGCCAGGACTTAGCGGGGTCTTCCCCCGATGCGCCGGACTACCGCACGGTAAGCCTGTCCTCCCCCAACAGCACCTTGGGAGGCGACCTTCTGAAGAAGTGGAAGATCGTAAACGGCGAGCGCGTGCTGCTGAAGTCAGGAGTGGGCTTCGTGAATCAGGAGCCCTACAACGAGGTGGCCGCTACGGCGTTGCACCGTCGGTTGATGGAACCCGGCGAGTTCACTCCCTATACGCTGTTCGAGGACGGACGCCGGGTGTACTCTGCCTGCCCGAACCTGCTGGGGCCCGACGAGGAACTGGTGGCCGCCTGGGACGTCATCCGCAACGTGAAACAGCCGAACAACTTGTCCGATCTGCGCTTCTACGTGAAGCACCTGGAGGATCTGGGGCTTGACGCCGACGCCACCATGACCTCGCTGGCCAAGATGTTCGCCGGCGACTTCGTGCTGGCCAACCGCGACCGTCACTACCGCAACTTCGGCATCATCCGCAACGTGGAGACGCTTGAGGTGACGGGCATCGCGCCGGTGTTCGACTCCGGATCGTGCTTGTGGTCCGACGCGGAGTTCCTGGAAGTGCCCGGCGATTTCCTGTATATGGCCAAGCCCTTCAAAATGAACGGCATGAAGCCGGTCGACCAGCTGCGCCTGTTCGACGGCTATTTCGACTGGTTCGACCCGGTCATGCTGGACGGCTACCCCGAGGAAGTGGGCGCGATCCTCTCCCAGAATCCCAATATTCCCGAGCGACGCGTGGCCACTATCGTCGACGCTGTCCGCAGCAAGGTGGATCTGCTCACTCGCATCGCGCGATAGCGTCTCTTCCCTACCGCGTCGCCTTCAGACGGCTGAGCACCTTGCGAGCCTCATTCAGGTTCGCCTCGATATCGGCGCCCACCACGTCCAAGTTTTCGGCGGCGGCGAAGCGCGTCTCGGGAATGCCGAACATGCTGGCGATGCCGCAGAGGTACTCGTAGCCGTAGTTCATGGCGCTCACCTGACCGCCGCCCGTGGTGATGTAGGTGAGGTGCTTGGCGCGGCACAACCCCTCGCAGCGTCCCTCCTCCGTGTAGTGGAAGGTCATGCCCATAACGGCCGCGTGCTCGATGTATATCTTCAGCGCTGCCGGGAACGACAGATCCCAGTAGGGAGCGCCGATGACGATCTCATCCGCCTCGGCGAAGTCCTTGCCAATGTCGAACATGGGGTCGTCGAACAGGCCCTTGGCCTCCAACTGGGCGCGATAGGCCGCCGAGTCGCCGTAGTAGGGCTCGAGGCGCATCTCGGACAGGTTCACTTCCTTCACGTCCTCGATACCTTCCAGATACTCGCGGCACAGCGTAAGCGTGCGCGACTCGTCTCCGCGCAGGCAGGCATTCACGAACAGCACGGTCATGGCGTTCCTCCTTTTCCCATTGAACGACGCCATTGTACCGCGAGCCGCCACTCACCTCGCGCCACCTTCAGCCACGAATCGACATCCGCAGCGTCAGACACCCTCATTCGGATGCCTCAGGAGACGTTCGCAGGGCATCCGCGCAAAAACAATCGGCAAATCGGGGATGCTGACGAAAACCTGTCCCGAATCATCACGATTTGGAGGTGGAGATGTACTCGAGAGAAGAGAAGCTGAAGGCTGTGGAGTTGTTCATCAGATACGACAAGAGCCCCGCTTCGGTGATAAGGGAGATCGGCTATCCGTGTCGCGCGACCCTTTATGCATGGTACGAGGAGTACCTGGCGAACGGATGCGACATGCCATCGGTCAACAACTATCGCAGATATACCGAAGAGCAGAGAAGGGCAGCGGTCGATCATTTCTTCGAGCATGGCCAGTGCCTTGCGCGCACGATGAGAGCGCTCGGGTACCCTTCACAGGAACTGCTGGCAGCATGGATAGACGAGTTAGAACCCGGCCGCAGGCCGAAACGCTCCGACGCAAGGCGAGTCTCCGATGAAGTCAAGCAGAAAGCCGTCATCGACCTCGTCGTCAGAAAAGGAGCCGCGAGCGACATCGCCGATGGACTCGGCGTCGAGAGAGCGACCCTCTACAATTGGAAGCGAAAGCTTTTGAGCGAGGAGGTGCCCTGCAAATTGCCGAGGAAAAGAGACGATAGAAGCATCGAGGAGCTCGAGGAGTACGCAGAGTCCTTGAGACGAGATATAGACAGGTTGGAACTTCAACGTGCCATCCTGGAAGGGACGGTGGAGCTTCTGGGAAAAGACCGAAGCGTCGATCCTGCAATGCTCACGAACAAGGAGAAGACGATCCTTGTGGAGAGCCTGAGGTCGGCGCATAGGCTTGGCGCGCTGCTCGAAGCGGTGGGAATGGCGAAGAGCAGCTACCTCTATCAGAAAAGGGCGCTCCTAAAGCCGGACAAGTATGCCGATCTGCGCATTCTCATAACGGAGATATTCCACGGCAGCGACGGGCGCTACGGGTACCGCAGAGTGCACGCCGTCCTCGGATCTGATGGAGCCATCGTATCGGAAAAGGTCGTCTGCAGAATCATGAAGGAGGAAGGACTCGTCGCCAAGCGCCCTGCCAAGCGCAAGTACAGTTCCTACAAAGGCGAGATCAGCGAGGCGCCCGAGAACCTAGTGAAGCGCGATTTCCACGCTCAAGCTCCCAACCAACTTTGGCTCACCGACATCACCGAATTCTCCATCCCCGCCGGCAAGGTCTACCTGAGCCCCGTCCTCGACTGCTTCGACGGGATGTGCGTCGCCTGGTCGCAATCGACCTCGCCCAACGCCGACCTCGTGAACTCCATGTTAGATGCTGCAGCATCCAGATTGCATGAAGGCGAGCATCCTGTCGGTCACAGTGATCGCGGTTGTCATTACCGCTGGCCCGGCTGGATCGAGCGATGCGAGAGATACGGCATCGTCCGCTCCATGTCGAAGAAGGGCTGCTCTCCGGACAATTCAGCGATGGAAGGCTTCTTCGGGCGGCTCAAGGTCGAGTTCTTCTATGGGCGGGACTGGTCGGGATGGTCGACCGAAGAGTTCATGGATGCTCTCGATGATTACGTCCGCTGGTACAACGAGGAGAGGATCAAGCTATCATTGGGAGGGATGAGCCCCGTGCAATACAGGAGAACCTTGGGGCTTGCAGCATAGGTTTTGGGACGGAAAAACGTCAGCATCCCCGTCTGTTAAATGTGGAGACGAAAAAGCAGAAGCGTTCAATGCAAACGGTGCTTTCGAGTGCTCCGCTTCGAAAGCCGTCCATAGTATTGTGATAGTATTGCAAAATGTCGGCGATGGCCCCGCAAATAATTACCATTGGGAGTTGGATGGTTTTGGCGTATCTCCCGATGCCGAGTTGGAACTTAGTTGCGTTCCGTCAGCCTGCTCGAAGTCCCAGATGGTCCGTGTGCCTCAGGGCAACGATGTTGTAGTGAATGTAGTGAAAAGTCTGGAATACGAGAACATACTGGGATGCAAGTACCGGCAACAATTCAGAATGACCTGCCGACTTAGTGTGGTTAGGGATATGGTCGATTCACACGCTCTCGGGGCCGAGCGACAAATATTCGTTCAACCGCTTGGGCCTCAGAAGGTGCTGAAAGACTAACCGTTCCTTTGTATGGTTGGCGGTATAATGGCCTCGACCAAAGAAAGGAGCGCGGGCTATGGCACTTATGACGGTGTACCACGGTAGCGGAGACGTCGTTGCCGCGCCCGAGATTCGAGTCGGGCGCTACACGAAAGACTTCGGACCGGGGTTTTACTGCACCGTCATCCGTGAGCAGGCCGAGCGCTGGGCGCAGCGCATGCCGGTGCCGCGCGTGAACACCTACGTGGTCCGCTTCGCCCAAGGCCTCGACATCCTGGAGTTTCCGGAGATGAGTGAGGAGTGGCTCGACTTCATCGTCGCGTGCCGCCACGGCGAGTCCCATTCCCACGACGTGGTCATAGGCGCCATGGCGGACGACCAGATATACAACTACGTTTCCGAGTACATCGAGGGTGCCATCACGCGCGAGCAGTTCTGGGCTTTAGCGAAGTTCAAGTATCCAACGCACCAGATCGCCTTCTGCACCGACAGGGCACTTGAATCACTGGAGTTCGTCAATTGCGAGGAGGTCGGAGATGGAAGGGCGTGAGAGCCGCCGTGCGAACGATATATTCTTCGTTTGCAGCCTGGTCGATTATATCGCGCGCAAGACGAAGAACCGCCGGTCGGATGTCGTGGAGGCGCTCGGGCCGCAGCGTCTGGGGCGCATTGTGGAGTTGGCCGATGTGTACCATAGCGACAACATCGACGCGGTGAGCGACCGCTTCATCGAGGAGGCCGGCATCGGCGAAGGCGTTTTCGACAACGTCGCCGCCGCCCGCTACGCCGTTCCCTCCCACTGGGATATAGGCAAGGTGTACAAGCGGCTCGTCCTCGCCATCGCCGACCGCGAGGGAACGACCGATGTTGGGGCGATCCTGCGCGCCTACCGTTCGCCGGTCAGCGCTCTCATCGACAATTACAACGGCAGTTTTTACTACGATTCGCCCGAGGCCATCTACGATGCCTACGCCACGGGAGAGCTGGAGTAGCGGTTTTGCGGCTTTCACCTGGGATGCAATATTTCGATAAGAATTCTCTAAGGAAAAATGAACCAAATACCCATGGAGGCTCCATGCTCGCGCGCGTAGACTTACTTTCCGAGCGAGGGCCCGGCTTCCATTTCGGGCCCCGAACAAGAAGAGGAAAGGGGAGTCTATGGGAAAGACTGCGCAAACCTTCGGCAAGATCAGCCGCCGGTCGTTTCTCGGCCTGGCCGGGGCAACGGGAGTCGGTGTGGCGCTGACCGGCTGCGCGCCGGCCGCCAAGCAGGAGGAGCCGGCCGCAGACAGCCTGCCCGTCACCGGCGGGGATCCGCTTGACTACGACACCGTTAGCTGGTCGTCGTGCCACGTGAACTGCGGCAGCCGCTGTCCGCTGAAGGCCTACGTGAAGGAAGGCCAGGTCGTGCGCATCGACATCGATTCCGACGGCGATGACGAGTTCGGCCCTGGCAAGATCTACCAGATGCGCTCCTGCGTGCGCGGCCGCACCAACCGCCAGCGCATCTACAGCCCCGACCGCATTCAGAAGCCGCTCAAGCGCGTCGAGGGCACTAAGCGCGGCGAGGGCAAGTACGAGGAGATCACCTGGGACGAGGCCATCGATCTCATCGCCACCACCATGAAGGAGATCAAGGAGGAGTACGGCAACGACGCCTTCTATATCCAGTACGGCACCGGCGTGCTGGGCGGCACGGTGTCGAAGTCGTGGCATCCCGATCAGACCATGTTCGCACGCCTCATGAATTTGTGGGGCGGCTACCTGCGCCAGTACGCCGACTACTCCACCGGACAGATCACCTGGGAGATGCCGCTCTTTAACGGCGACGCCTGGTCGAACAACGAGGTGACCGACCTCGTGAACTCCAAGAACATCGTGCTGTTCGGCAACAACCCGGCCAACACCCGCATGTCCGGCTCGGCCATGCAGTACCTGCTCACCCAGGTGCGCCTGCAGAACCCCGAGGCCACCATCGTGGTGGTGGATCCGCACCTGTCGGATACCGCCGTGGGCGTGGCCAACCGCTGGATCCCCATCCGCCCCGGTACCGACATGGCGCTCGTGGCCGGCATGATCCAGTACCTGTTCAGCGCCGGCAAGCTGGACGAGCAGCTCATCCGCGACAAGTTCGTCGGCTTCTTCTCCGACAGCTTCGCCGACGACGTGAAAGCCGCCGAGCCCACGAGCACCGCCTTCATGGGGCTCGACAAGTCCGGCAAGCTCACCATCAAGGAGGACATGTCCTACGAGGCCTACCTCGCCGGCACCGGCGCCTACAAGGGCACCGGCGAGAAGACCCCCGAGTGGGCCGCCGGCATTACCGGAATCCCGGCCGACACTATCCGCGAGTTGGCCGACCTGTACATGGACGGTCCGACGGCCACCATTCAGGGCTGGGGCCCGCAGCGTCACTCCAACGGCGGCAACAACTCCCGCGCCATCGCGATGATCGCCGCCATCACCGGCAACGTGGGTATTTCCGGCGGCGGCACCGGCGCCCGTGAGGGCGTGGGCGGCGTTCCGTTCGCTACCCCCACGGCCATCCCGTGCTTCCCCGAGAAGAACACGGTGGGGGTGTGCGTGTCGTTCTTCGACTGGTACCAGGCCATCGAGGACTACACGGTCATGAACGACGCCACCTGGGGCATCCGCGCCATCGACGAGACCGGTGTCACCAGCTACGCCGAGGAGCCCGGCACCCTGAAGCTGAAGGCCCCCATCAAGTTCATCTGGAACTACGGCTCCAACGTCATGATGGGCCAGCACGCCGACATCAACGATTGCCTGCGCATCTACAACCTGCCCGACGAACAGGATTCCGGCGTGCGCATGATAGTGACGGTGGATCCCTACCTTACGCCCACGGCGCTCATTTCCGACGTCATCCTTCCTTGCACCACCGCCTTCGAAGAAG
>ERZ857750.1740-NODE-1740-length-22955-cov-16.774323_pt1 | contig 22955 bp, 19 predicted proteins | sample MGYA00519915_ERZ857750 | MGnify/ENA primary metagenome ERZ857750 (study PRJEB31778, sample SAMEA3449358) | human gut metagenome | biome: human gut; feature: human-associated habitat; material: faeces | place: United Kingdom | collected 2010/2012 ... | reverse complement strand
GCGGGCGGAGCCCCCTCGCAGAGGGGGCCAAGGGGTGAACGCACCTTTTTCGACAGTCTGAGGCTTCCCCCTCTGGGGAAGCCTTTTACTTATATAAAACAGGAGCCTGACCGGCTGTGGTCAGGCTCCTGTTGGTTTATTTCAGCTTCACGCTCTTGTGGTATACGACCATTGAAATGCCCGCCGTGATGACCTCGGTCACCCAGAAGGCGTTCCAGATGCCGTCGGCACCCAGCAGGCGGCAGAACAGCCAGGCCAGCGGCATGATGACAACGATGTAACGGCACAGCGAGATGACCAGTGACTGCACGCCCATGCCGAGACCCTCCAGCGAGCCGGAGGCGACGACGGAAATCGTCGAGACGATGAAGCCGACGCAGATGATGCGCAGGGCCGACGTGCCGATGACGATGGTCTCGGCGTTCGAGCTGAAAAGCCCGATCAGCTGGCCGGACAGCGCCAGACAGAGCACCGTGCCCGCGGCCATGATGGCGGCGCACATGCCCATGGACGTGCGGTAGAGCTTTTTGACGCGGTCATACTTCCCCGCGCCGTAGTTGTAGCCGATGATGGGGCGCAGACCCTGCACAATGCCGTTGGCGGGCAGGTACAGGAAGGTCTGCAATTTATAGTAGATACCCAGCACGACGACATAGCTTTGAGAGTAGACGGCCAGCAGCGAGTTCAGGAAGGTGATGAGCACCGAGGGCAGCGCCAGATTCAGGATGGCCGGTACGCCGATGGAATAGAGCTGCAGGGCCATTTTGGCGTCCGGCTTCAGGCAGCCGGAGCGCAGCCTGACCGGGATAGGGCTGACGAAGTAGACGATCAGATAGAAGATGACGGGAACCATCTGGCCGATGCCGGTAGCCAGCGCCGCACCGGCAATGCCCATTTTGGGGAATGGGCCGATGCCGAAAATCAGCAGCGGATCCAGAATGATGTTGCAGACCGAGCCGCCCATCAGGCCGATCATCGTAATGTTCATCCGGCCTACCGCCTGAAAGATCTTCTCAAACGCCATGGCGGCCATGATGACGACGGCGAACATAAAGGCAACGCGGGAGTAGGTCACGCCCATGGCAATGACGGTTTCGTCGCTGGTGAAGGAGCGCAGGAACCGCGGCATGATGGCGGTGCAGACGATGGAAATCACGACGCCGTGAATCAGCGAAAGCACCATGCCGTGGGTGGCGGCCATATCAGCCTTTTCTTTGTTGCCTGCACCGAGATGCAGCGAGATCAGCGCGGCAATGCCGATGCTGAAGCCGATGGCAATCGCGTTGATGAGGTTCTGCACCGGGTAGACGAGGGACAGCGCAGTCATGGCTTCCTCACTGATGCGGGCGACAAAGAGGCTGTCCACGATGTTGTACAGTGCATTGACCAGCATCGAGACGACCATGGGCAGGGCCATTGAGGTCAGCAGCGGAAAAATCGGCTTTTCTTTCATGAAGGTATCGTTCATGGGCTCCTCCTTTTGACACAACAAAAACCACACAACGCTTTCCCGGAAAGAAAGCGCTGTGTGGCGAAAAGTAGTATCAGAACTGTAAAAATCCACACCTTGTTTTAGGTGTTCCTATTATACAAACCGGCGCGGAATTTGTCAAGCCGCTTGCAACAGCTGCGCAAAAACGGTACAATAAAGACAAAAATCGTATTGCGAGGGAAAAGACATGAAAAAGCTATTGGTCTCCGGTGCGGGCGGCCTTGTGGGGGCGCGCATCATGACCCAGCTGGCGGGGCGGTACGAGCTGTACGCCTTCCCCAAAGGAATGCTGGCCGCAGCGGATGAGCAGACCGTGGCCGACTGGGTGCGGCGCGAGCAGCCGGATGTGATCGTACACACGGCGGCGCTCTCCGACACGGGCTACAGCGAAAAGCACCCAGACGAGTCCTACCGCGCCAACGTTCTGCTGCCGTGCTGGATGGCGGCTGCAGCGCAAAAAAGCGGCGCAAAGCTGGTTGCGTTCAGCTCTGACCAGGTCTACACGGGCCTTACTGAGCACGGGCCGTTTGACGAGGATACACCGCTCTCCCCCGCCAACGTCTATGGCCGCCACAAGCAGGAGATGGAGCAGCGCGTGCTGGATATTTTGCCCGATGCCGTGCTGCTGCGGGCGGCCTGGATGTACGACCTGCCCGGGTACGGCCTGCCGATCCGCGGTAACTTCCTGCTGAACCTGCTGACCGCTGCTATGCGGCAGGAGACGCTGCGGTTTTCGGCGCGGGACTACCGCGGCATCACCTATGTGCAGGAGGCCGTGGAGCGGCTGACCCAGGCCATGGAACTGCCGGGCGGTGTGTACAACTTTGGCAGCGAGAACGACTGCGACATGGTCACGACGGCCCGGCGCACCTGTGCGCTGCTGGACATCCACCCTGTCATAGAGACGGCAGACTGGCCGCGCAGCCTGCTGATGGACGGCGGCAGGTTCCGTGCGGCAGCGGGTGTCGGCTTTGACGATACCCTGACGGGTGTACAGCGCTGTCTGCGGGATTACGGTCTGCTGAAATAAAGCTGCAATAAAAAACCTGTACCGGCAAAAGCGGTACAGGAATTTTTTTACATCTCGCCGCGTCCGGCCATGGCACGGTACAGCGTCGTCTCATCGGCGTATTCCAGACTCGAGCCGACGGGCAGGCCATAGGCCAGGCGGGTCGTTTTGATGCCCAGAGGTTTGATGAGCTTGGCGATATACATCGCCGTGGCCTCGCCCTCCACCGTCGGGCTGGTGGCCATGATGACCTCCTTGACGGTGTCATTCAGACGGGCCAGCAGCTCCTTGATGCAGAGCTGATCTGCACCGATGCCATCCATCGGCGAAATCAGGCCGTGCAGCACATGGTACAGGCCGTTGTACTCGTGGGTGCGCTCAATCGACTTGATGTCGCGCGGGCCCTCGACCACGCAGATGATGCTGCGGTCACGCTTCTGGGAGGCGCAGATCTTGCAGACATCGCCGGTGGTGTAGTCCTGGCAGATGCGGCAGCGGTGCAGGTCACTTTTGGCGTGCTCAATCGCCTTGGCCAGCTCCATGGCCTGCTTGGGCGGCATCGACATGACCTGATAGGCCATACGCACCGCACTTTTGCGGCCAATGCCGGGAAACTGGGCAAACTGGTCGATCAGATTTTCCAGCGGCTCAACATTGTTGTTGAACATAGGCAGCCTCTTAGCCCAGACCGGGGATGTTCAGACCGCCGGTCATCTTGGACATCTCCTCCTCGGAGTCCTTGTCAACGGCAGCGGCGGCGCTGTTGACGGCGGCGGCAATCAGATCCTCAAGCATTTCAATATCATCGGGGTCGACGGCCTCGGGCTTGATCTTGACGGCGGTGATTTCATGCTTGCCGTTCATCGTGACAGTGACCATCTCACCGCTGGCGGTGCCGGTGTACTCCTTGGCTTCGAGCTCCTCCTGCTTGGCGCGGATGTCGTCCTGCATCTTCTGGACCTGACGCATCATGGCGTTGGGATCGGGTCGGCCATAGCCCTTGGGCAGTCTTGCTTTCATGGTTGTATCCTCCAAAAATAATTATTTATCAACGATTTTCAAATCGACACCAAGCGCCTGCATCGTGTGCAGGGTCTCATCCAGGCTGACGGCAGCGGTGGTGTCGTCGGTCTTTGGCTCCTCATAGGGGCCGATACTGTACTTGGTGCGCGATACACGGTAGATAGTTTCCTTAAGACGCTTGCTGACCTCCCGGTTATTGCGGATATAATCGCGGAAGGCGTCGCTGCACTCAAACAGCACGCGCTTGCCGTCGCAATAGGCCCGGGTGCCGCGCAAAAAGGAGATGAGCATTGCATCATTCTCCTCCAAATCGGCCAGCACGGCGGGCCAGAAGGCGAACGGCTCCAGCGGGCCTGCCTGCCGCGGCGGCTCGGCCTTACGCGGGGCCGGGGCAGCGGGTGCTGGCGGTACCGGCGCGGGAGTTTGCTGCGGGGCGGGCTTCAGCTCCGGCTGCAGGAACGGCGGGTCATCGTCAATGGGCGGCGGTACATCATCCGGTGCAGCGGTGGGAACGCTCTGCGGCTGTACCACGGGCGGCACTACAGAGGACGCAGCCTGTACCGGCGGCGCTGCCGTGTAGGCGCGCGGCGCGCTGGCGAACGCCTGAGGCGCGGCGGGTGCTGCCGGGGCGGGCTGCTGGATGATAACAGGTGCAGCGGCAGTCTCGGGCTGAGTCAGCGAGAAAATCGCCAGCTCCAGCTCAATGCGCTGGTCAGTGCCGCGGCTCATTTTCTCAAGTGCCGAGCCGAACGCAGTGACCGCACGGATGGCCTCCCGCTGCGGGAAGTCCCTGCGCTGGGTGTAGGCGGCCTCCTCCTCCGGCGAGATGCCGGTCAGAAGTGACGTGCCGCCCGGCAGCGCACAGAGCATCAGATTGCGGTAATGTCCGGCCAACTCCATGCAGAGGCGGCGCATATCGACGCTCTGCTGGCGCAGCTCGGCGATTTTTTCCAGTGCAGTGACGGAGTCCCCTGCCGCGATGGCGTCGCTGATCTCAAACAGGTAGCCCCTGTCCGTGACACCGGCCATACGGCGGACGAGCGCCTCGTCCACGTGGTTGTCGACACCGGCGCAGGTGTCCAGAATGGACAGCGCGTCACGCATGGCACCGTCTGCCAGACGGCCAATCAACTGTGCGGCGTTCTCGTCCAGCTCGATCTTCTCCTGCCCGGCCACGTAGAGCAGCCGCCCGGCAATGTCATCCGCCGTGATGCGGGTGAAGTCATACCGCTGGCAGCGGCTCAAAATCGTGACGGGAACCTTCTGCACCTCGGTGGTGGCTAAGATAAAGATGACGTGCTCGGGCGGTTCCTCCATCGTTTTGAGCAGCGCGTTGAACGCCGCGGTGGAGAGCATGTGCACCTCGTCGATAATGTAGACCTTGTACTTGCAGACCGACGGCAGATAGGCCACCTCGTCGCGCAGGTCGCGAATGTCGTCAACGCCGTTGTTCGACGCGGCATCCATCTCGATGATGTCCATGACGGAACCGGAGTCAATGCCCTTACAAATTTCACACTCGCCGCAGGGGTCAGGGCTGGAGGTGTCCAGACAGTTGACCGCCTTGGCAAAGATCTTGGCGCAGGTGGTCTTGCCCGTGCCGCGCACGCCTGTAAACAGGTAGGCGTGGCCAACGCGCCCGGCGGCCACCTGGTTGCGCAGCGCGGTCACCGTGCCGTGCTGGGCCACCACATCCTCAAACCGCTGGGGTCTCCACTTGCGGTACAACGCGCGATACATCCGGCTCTCCTCCTTTGACAATAAAAAATCGGACAGCGCTGACGGGGTTTGACCCCCGCCTTGCGTAACTCGGCATACGGATGCAGGCTGACTGAAACGCACGGGACACACCGCTTAAGGCTGCTTGGTTCCCCACCTGACCTGGTTCACAGCGGCCCCATCGTACAGGGCCCGCATCCGTATGCCGAACCACGCAGCAGGCGCTGTCCGGCATGGCACATTTTGTGCTTGATTATTATAGCATGTTTTTGGGGAGATTGCAAGCCCCGGCAGCGGGCTCGCCCTCTCAGGCGCTTTGCGCCAGCTCCCCCAAAGGGGGAGCCTTTGGCAAAACCATCAAACAACATGCAAAACAAAAGCCCCTTCCGGCATTACACCAGAAGGGGCAGAGTGCTGAATAAAAGTTAGGACTGGCAGGCAGTGATCAGGCTCATCTTGTAGACCTCGTCAGCGTTGCAGCCACGGGACAGGTCGTTGATGGGTGCGTTCAGGCCCTGCAGAATGGGGCCGTAGGCAGCGTAGCCGCCCAGACGCTGAGCGATCTTATAGCCGATATTGCCGGCCTCGATGCAGGGGAAGATGAAGGTGTTGGCCTGGCCAGCGACCTTGCTGCCCTTGCACTTGACCTGTGCAACTTCGGGAGCAACGGCAGCGTCAAACTGCAGCTCGCCGTCCACAGCCAGCTCGGGGTCCATCTCCTGAGCCTTGATGGTAGCGTCATGGCTCAGAGCAACGGTGCCGCCCTTGCCGGAACCCTTGGTGGAGAAGCTCAGAACTGCAACCTTCGGATCGATGCCGAACAGCTTTGCGGTCTTGGCAGTCTCAACGGCCACCTCAGCCAGCTTTGCGGATGCAGCGATCTTGACCTCGCCGGTAGCCTTATCAACGGTATCGGTGTAATCAATGTTGACAGCGCAGTCGCCCATGGCAATGCGCTTCAGGCCCTCTTCGCCAAAGTCACGGTCCAGAATGAAGCAGGAGCTCACCAGGTGTGCGCCCTTCTTGGTCTTGACCAGCTGCAGAGCGGGGCGGATGGTATCGGCGGTGGAGTAAGTAGCGCCGCCCAGCAGGCAGTCAGCCTTGCCCATCTTGACCAGCATGGTGCCGAAGTAGTTGGACTTCTTCAGCATTGCGGTACACTCTTCAGCGGTCTGCTTGCCCTTGCGCAGCTCGACCATGGTGTTCACCATCTCGTCGAAGCCTGCGTAGTTCTCAGGGTCAATAATCTCAGCAGCGGAAATATCAAAATTGCCTGCGGCAGCAGCGGCCTTGCACTCAGCCTCGTTGCCCACCATGACAACCTTCAGAACGCCCTCGGCCAGCAGCTTGCTGGCTGCCTCCAGGATGCGGGGGTCATTGCCCTCGGTAAAAACGATCGTCTTGGGGTTTGCCTTCAGCTGTGCTACCAGCGGTGCGAACATATCAGCCATTGTTGATTACCTCCGAATTAACTATCCAATATTCACATCCGGGTGCCTGTTGGACACAAGGATGCCTTTCTCTTTTATTCTAGCACACCCGGCAAAAAGTTCAAGACAAAATTGGCTTTTTGTGCTATTATTTTAGGAGAAAACCATTTTTGATTTGTGAATAAATTATCATTCAGCTGCAAGGAGATCAAACTGCTATGGATTGGGATACATTAAAGGCCGAGTGCCTTGCCTGCCGCAGATGTGAGCTGTGCACTGACCGCACCCATGTGGTGTTCGGGCAGGGTGTCCAGACTGCTGAGGTGCTGTTCGTGGGCGAAGGCCCGGGCCAGAGCGAGGACGAGCAGGGCCTGCCCTTTGTGGGCCGCAGCGGCCAGCTGCTGGACAAATACCTGTTTGCCATCGATCTGGACCGGAGCAAAAACTGCTACATTGCCAACATCGTCAAGTGCCGCCCGCCCCAGAACCGTGACCCGCTGCCCACCGAGAGCGAGGCCTGTATGCCCTGGCTCCGGGAACAGTTCAAGCTGCTGCAGCCAAAGATCGTGGTCTGCCTGGGCCGCATCGCCTCCCAGCGGATGATCCGCACCGATTTCTCCGTGACCAAGGAGCACGGCACCTTTGTGCAAAAAAACGGCGTATGGTTCATGGGCACCTTCCACCCCGCCGCCCTGCTCCGGCAGGCGCAGAACAAACCCGCCGCCTTTGCGGATTTTGTGGCTCTGCGGGATAAAATAAACAAAGTCTGTCTGCATACCTATTAACCCCTCCGTCCAAGTATCATCTTCCTTCATTTTTGCATACCCTAAAGCAAAAGTGAGGTGTTCTGATATGAAAACGATCCAAAGCCGTTCTCCCGATTTCTTTCTGGGGGCCACCACACCGGCGGGCTTCAAGGGTTATTTTGAACCGCTGCGCCGGGAGCCCGGGATGCAGATGCTTCTCATCAAAAGCGGGCCGGGATGCGGCAAATCCACCTTGATGAAGCATCTGGCCCAGGCCGCCGAGCAGCAGGGCCAGCGCATCGAAAAGATCCACTGTGCCAGCGACCCGGACAGTCTGGACGGGGTCATCTTCCTCGACCAGAAACGCGCCATCATCGATGCCACCGCGCCCCATGTGGTGGAGCCGGACGCGCCCGGGGCTGATGAGCTGGTGGTGAGCCTGTACCACACCATCGATGCCGGAAAGCTGGCTCCCCACCGGGACGAGATCAAGGCCCTGTTTGCCCGGAATGCCGCTCTGCGGGGCCGGGCGGCCCGGTATATCGCATCGGCGGGCAGCCTGATGCTGGACAGCCGCCGGGCCGAGGCCTGCAGTGCCAACTTTGAAAAGGTGCGCCGCTACGTCAAGCGGCTCTGCACCCGGCTGCTTCCCCGCACCGAGGGCACCGCCAGCGAGGAGCTGCGGCTGCTCTCAGCCATCACCCCCAAGGGGATGGTATTCTACCGGGGCACGGTAGAAGCGCTGGCCGACCGGTATGTGGTATTCCGGGATGATTACGGGGCGGTCTCCCGCCTGCTGCTGGAACTCATCCGGGCCGAAGCGCTGGCCCGGGGCTACCACATCATCACCTGCCCCTGCGCCATGCACCCTGAAGATCAGATCGACCACATCTTCATTCCGGCCCTGCGGCTGGCTTTTTTGACCGACAACCTCTGGCATCCCATCCAGCTGCCCGGCGTGCAGGCCGTGCGCTGTACCCGCTTTGTGGACCGGGAGAATCTGTCCGGCTTCCGCGCCCGCCTGCGCTTCAACGACCGTGCCGCCTCCGAGCTCATCGACCAGGCTGTCGCCCTGATGGCTCAGGCCAAGAACTGCCATGATGAGCTGGAGACTTATTACCGGGCCGCCGTGGATTTTGACCAGGTGAATGCTGTTGCAGCAAATTGTCAAAAGATCCTGGGTCTCGGGTAGGCCCTGCTGTTAAACCCCACCGTCAGCCCTTTGGGCTGCCACCGCCCCTAGTAGGGGCGGCCTTGGCAAAGCGATGTAGTTTGTGCGTAAAGGGGAACCCCAAAAAACTTTACGTAACGCCAGAGGCCCCACTATTAGGGGGGCTGGCGAGCGATAGCGAGACTGAGGGGTTTAGTTTCCCAACATACTGTGCACAACCTGAAAGGAAGTGAACCCCATGCCAACCATCCGTCTCTCTGTCCGGGAGCTGGCGGAGTTCCTGCTCCGCACCGGCAGTATCGACAGCCGCTTTACCGGCTTTGACCGGGCCAACGAGGGCGCACGCATCCACCGCAGGCTCCAGAAGGCGGCGGGTGAAGGCTACGCCGCTGAGGTGTTCCTCACGGCAGAGCGGACGATGGAGGGAATCGGGTTCACCATCGAGGGCCGTGCCGACGGCATTTTTACCGATGAGGACGGCACGGTGGTCATCGACGAGATCAAGACCACTGCCGCGCCCACCGATGCCATCACGGAGGACATGAACCCCTGCCACTGGGCGCAGGGCATGGTCTACGGGGCCATCTGCGCCGAGCAGCGGGAGCTGGAAACACTGGATGTCCGGCTGACCTATTACCAGATCGACACCGATGAGATCATCCGCTATACCCGGCACTTCTCCGCCGCTGAGCTGGATGCGTTTCTCAACGACTTACTGCGGCAGTATCTTCCCTGGGCACGACGGCAGCTGGACTGGGTGGAAGCCCGGAACCGGAGCCTTGGGGCCCTGCAATTTCCGTTTCCGGCCTACCGCCCCGGGCAGCGCGCCCTTGCCGGGGAGGTCTATCGCGCCTGTGCTGCGGGCAAGGCAGAGCAGAAGGGCGGTACCCGGCTGTTCTGCCAGGCACCCACCGGCATCGGCAAAACGATGAGCGCCCTCTTCCCTGCCCTGAAAGCCATGGGCGAGGGCAAGGGGGAAAAGATCTTCTACCTGACCGCCCGCAACACGACACAGGCCGCTGCTGAGGATGCACTGGCCCGTCTGCGGGCGGCAGACCCGGCGCTTTCCCTGCGCAGCGTGACCCTTTCGGCCAAGGAGAAGGCCTGCCTGTGCAAGGATGCTGAGGGCCGTCCCGCCTGCCTGCCGGAAGCCTGCCCCTACGCCAACGGCTACTACGAGCGGCTGAAGGGTGCGCTGGCCGACCTGCTGGACAGCGCCGTCCTCTATGACCGGGCCGTCCTGACCGAGACTGCCCGGCGGCACAGGGTCTGCCCCTTTGAGCTGGGGCTGGACCTGAGCGAGTGGTGTGATGTGGTCATCGGAGACTACAACTATCTGTTCGACCCCACCGTGCACCTGCGGCGCTTTTTCGATGCGGCGGGCGACTACATTTTTCTCATCGACGAGGCTCATAACCTGCCGGACCGGGCCAGAGCCATGTACTCGGCGCGGTTCTGCAAGAGCAGCCTGACCGATGCCAGACGGGCCATCGGCAAAGGAAAAAGCGCACTGAAAACCGCGTTGACAAAGGCAGACAAAGGCTTTCTGGAAGCACGGCGGGCAGTAACGAAGCTGGCCCCCCGCCGGGGTTCAGCGCCCACCGAATCGCCGGCAGAGGATCTCACCCAACAGACCAGCCTTCTGGACACCGAACCGGCAGAAGCCGCCTTCCCGCTGCCGGAGCCTTTGCTGGCGCAGGATGGCACGGTCTTTTTGCAAGAGCTGCCGAAGGAGCTGCTCCGACTGCTGTTCAGCCTGCAACCTCCCCTGCAGGACTGGCTGGAGGCCAACCCGGAGGCCGATGCCCACGCCCAGCTGCTCGAGCTCTACTTTGCGTTGCAGGATATCACCCGGGCGGCAGAGCGGTACGACGCGCATTTTGTCACCCAGCTGACAGCCCGGGGCAGCGAGCTGGAATGGGAGCTGCTCTGCCTTGACCCCGCCCCCTTTGTGGATGCCAGCCTTGCCGCCGGGCGGGCTGCGGCACTGTTCAGCGCAACGCTCACCCCGCCGGGCTACTATCGCTCCGTTCTGGGCTGCCCCGATGCCCGGGCCGTGGCTCTGGAAAGCCCGTTTCCGCCCGAACATCTGGGGCTCTACTGCCTGCCCGGCATCTCCACCCGCTACCGGGATCGGGAGGCCAGTGTGCAGGCCGTCTCGGATGCGCTGGCCGCACTGGCCCGGGCCAAGGTGGGCAACTATCTGGCCTTTTTTCCCAGCTACGCCTATCTGCGGCAGGTGCACGAGGACTTCACCGCCCGTTACCCGGACATCGGAACGCTGGCCCAGGAGAGTGGTCTGGACGACGCGGCCAGGGCGGCCTTTCTGGAACAGTTCGGCCCAAGCCCCGCAAAAACGCTGCTGGGCTTCGGGGTCATGGGCGGCATCTTCGGCGAGGGCGTGGATCTGGTGGGTGACCGGCTCATCGGGTGCGCCATCGTGGGGGTGGGCCTACCTCAGGTGAACCCCCGGCAGGAGATCCTGCGCCGCTACTATGACGAGGCGGGCGGCACCGGTTTCGACTACGCCTACCGCTTTCCGGGCATGAACAAGGTGCTGCAGGCGGCGGGCCGGGTCATCCGCACGCAGGAAGACAGGGGCGTGGTGCTTCTGCTGGATGACCGCTTTGCCCGCGCCGAATACACCCGCCTGTTCCCCCGCCACTGGCACCAGCTCCAATACCTGCGCAGCACCACAGAGCTGGAGCAGCAGCTTGCCGCCTTCTGGGCACTGAACCAATAGAAAAAAGCCTGTCAGTGCAAAAACTGACAGGCTTTTTCTCATGCTCCGGACATTTTCCGGCTCTTACTTCTTTCTGGGCAGAGATCTGCGCAGTTCATCCCAGGCAGTCATCTCCACCAATGTGGTGGCGCGCAAGGCGGCAAACGCTTCATCCAGATACTGCATCTCGCTCACCGCACGCATAGCGTGATCCGAAATGCACCACTTCCCAACGACCGTCTGCGCCATCCAGTAGACCATCCGCTCGGTCTTTTTCCGCTGTTTGGTGCTCTCGCGGTAGCGGTCGGTGTTCTCCGCATCGTTCACGGGAACACCTGCCGCTTTCAGCATCTCACAGCACTCCCAGGCGGCATCCACGATCATCCTGCGCTGTTCCACTGTGGTGCGGGAAAGTTCCCCATCCACCGCATAGCAGGCATAGGCGCAGGGCAGGATAAAGGCGATGTGGCTCTTGAGCCACTCGTCCATATCGCTGTAATAGGTCAGCTTGTAATGAGTCCCCTCAAAGGCAGCTTGCAGCCGCAGGCGGAACGCGCCGGACAGGGGAGCGGTTGCGCCGCCAACGGTCATTCCCATCCCCATGTGCACACTGACCAGCCGGTCATGCTCCCGGCGGCCTGCATTGTTCTGGAAGCCAAAGGCGATCTTATCCACCGGGCGCTGCATGGCCTGCAGCATCTCCTGCGCATAGGGATCATTGCCCACAAAGATGAAGTACTGGCTCCGGTTTGCCTTGAGGATGGGCAGCACATCGGCCAGCTGCCCGGCCTGCACCGTGACAAACACAAGGTCATACACATCCTCGGGGGCCAGCACATCTGTTGTCTGCATCCGATCCACCGTTGTTTTCCGCTGGAGCATGTGGCGGATGGTCAGGCCCTTCTGGTCAATGACCTCCTTCCACTCGCCCCGGGCCAGCAGGGTGACCACATTTTTCTTGTTCTGTGCCAGACTGTGGGCCAGCTGACAGCCCTGAACGCCTGCGCCGTACACCAAGATCCTCATAACGAGATACCTCCTGTTTTGCATGATCAGCCCGGCCAGAAACACCGGGCTGTTACTTTTTCAGGAACGAGAAGAAGCCCTTTTTCTCATAGGGCCTGGTCTGCACGCCGGTCACGGTGTAGCCCGTTTCGGCAATGGCAGCCTTCAGCGCCTCCACATCCACCGGCTGCTCCGAGACGATGACCGTCTCGCCCTTGGTGTGGGAAGAAGTCACCTTGTTCACCCGGGCGGTCTTGCGCACCACATCATTGATGTGGCTCTCGCACATACCGCACATCATACCATCGACCCTCAGGATCGTTTCTACCATCGTTGTCCCCTCCATACTGTATCTGCGGGCACCCCTGTCAAACTGCACAAGTCCAGCCCGCTGTTTTCGTCATTTTGTTAGTTTTGGCTAACTCATTGCAGAAACAAAAAGGCTCCTGCCCCGCACAGCACTGCTCTGCGGAACTTTGCCGATCTGTTTTCAGTTTTATCATACCATACCGGTGGGCAAATTTCAAGCTGCCCGCAAAACCGGCCGGCGGACTTTATCAAAGGGTCAGTTCATGGAAAACAGCGCTGCTTTCCAGCTCTTTCCATTGCATCGTGTTTCCTTCCAGGGTCATGTAGCTGTGGGGGCTGTTCTCCTTGGGGATGCTCACAGAACCCGGATTCAGGTAAAGATTTCCCTGCCCGAACTCTGTCCAGGCCGGAACATGGGTGTGCCCATGCAGCAGCACATCTCCCGGGGCCAGCGGCGGCAGATTTTTCACATGATAGATATGCCCGTGGGTCGCATAAATAAGCCGCCGCCCCACCGGAAGCACCGCATAATCGGCCAGCACGGGGAATTCCAGCACCATCTGGTCCACCTCGGCATCACAGTTGCCCCGCACGCAGAGCAGCTTCTCCTTTTTCCCGTTCAGCAGGGGGATGACCTCCTTGGGGGCGTACTCTCGGGGCAGGTCGTTGCGGGGGCCGTGGTAGAGCAGGTCGCCCAACAGGAACAGCCGGTCGGCTCCCTCCCGTTCAAAGGCCTCCAGCATTTTGCGGCAGTAGTAAGCCGACCCGTGCAGGTCTGACGCGATCATCCATTTCATGGCAGATCCTCCTTTTGTGCGTTCTGTTCTTATTTTACCGCCGCCGCGCCCCTTGTCAAGGGCAAGGGCCCGCTGTAAAAAGTCATACTTTTATTTCAAAAAGTCCTTGACAAGTATCCCTGTGATGTGGTATCTTTGAATCAATAAAATATCGTGTGGATTTTTACAGCATTCTGCAACTTTTCGCCACACAATGGTACAAAAGCCATTGTGTGGCTTTTGCTTTGCCTTCAAATCCAAATCTGACCCTCAGGAGCAATGAAAATGAACGATACTTTTATGAAAACCAGACCGGTGTTCCCGCTGCTGCTCTCCATGGCCCTGCCCAATGTCATCTCGATGCTGGTGAACAGCCTGTACAACATCGTGGACAGCCTCTTTGTGGCCCAGATCAGCGAGCAGGCCATGACGGCGCTTTCGCTGGTGTTTCCCATCCAGAACTTTGTCAATGCAGTGGCCATCGGCTTTGGCATCGGCATCAATGCCCAGATCGCGCTCTACCTCGGCGCAGGCGACCACGAAAACGCCAACCGGGCCGCCACCCACGGCATGATGTTTTCCCTGCTGCACGGCGTGCTGGGCATGGTCCTCTGCATTGCCATCATGCCCGGCTTCCTGCGCCGCTTCACTACCGATCCCACTCTGGTGGACATGGGCGTGACCTACTCTACCATCGTGTTCCTGTTCTCGCTGGTCAACATGGCAGACCTCGCCTTTGAGAAGATCTTCCAGTCCGTGGGCCGGATGAATGTTGCCATGGTGGCGCTGATCACCGGCTGCGTGACCAACATCGCCCTCGACCCCGTCCTCATCTTCGGCCTTGGGCCGGTGCCCGCCCTGGGCATTGCCGGTGCGGCCCTTGCCACCGGCATCGGGCAGGCCGTTTCCCTTGTGGTCTACCTCTATGTCTACTGCACCACCGAAGTCGCCGTCCGCTTCTCCCGCCGCTGCCTGCGGTTCGATGCCGCCCTTGACGGCAAGCTCTATGCCATCGGTGTACCGGCCATCCTGAATCTGGCCCTGCCCAGCCTGCTGGTTACCTTCCTGAACGGTCTGCTGGCGGTCTACTCCCAGAGCTATGTGACGGTGCTGGGCATCTACTACAAGCTCCAGACCTTCCTTTACCTGCCGGCCAACGGCATCGTGCAGGGGATGCGCCCGCTGGTGGGCTACAACTACGGTGCCCGGGAGCATGGCCGTGTGTCCAGGCTCTACAACCTGACACTGGGCCTGAGCGCTGGGATCATGGCCATTGGCACCCTGCTCTGCCTGACCATTGCAGGCCCGCTGATGGGTCTGTTCACCTCCAACCCCGAGACCATCGCCATCGGCCAGACCGCCCTGCGGATCATCTGCCTGGGATTCATCGTCTCGGCAGTGTCTACCACCTCCTCCGGCGCACTGGAGGGTCTGGGCAAGGGCGTGCCCTCGCTGGTCATCTCCCTCTGCCGCTACATCATCTTCATCATGCCCATTGCGTGGGTGCTGTGCGGCCGCATGGGCCCTACCGGTGTCTGGCACGCCTTCTGGATCACAGAGGCCCTCTCTGCCGTGATCGCCTACGCGGTATATCACAAGGCAGTCCATCAGAAATAACTCTCTCTAACAAAAATTCCCGCTCGATGGAGCGGGAATTTTTTGTTATCATCTCTTCTTTTGTGGAAGCCTGCTCTCAGATCAGGCCCAGAGTTTTGAGCTCCCTTGCCACGCCGTCCTCCGTCACAGCCGGGCAGATGCGGTCGCAGAGCTTTTTCAGGTTGTCAGAGCCATTGGCCATGCAGACGCTGATGCCTACCACATCGGTCATCTGCAGGTCATTGTCGCTGTCGCCAAAGCCGATGGTATCGGCCAGCAAACACCCCAGCTCATCACAGATGGCCTTGATGCCGGTGCCCTTATTAAACTTGCGGTTGATGAGTTCCCCGTTGACGATGGCTGACGGGGTATCCCCCAGCCGGGACTCGCAGAAGATGAACTGATCCTCATACAGCTGCTTTGCCTCGGCAAGGCAGGCCTCGTTGGGGGCGATGAACACCACCTTGTAAACCGGCTCTCCGTGGTATTCCTCAATGGGCCGGATGGTCATGCCATACTCCATCGTTTTGCGCCAGCGCTCGGCCTCGCTGTTCAGCTGCCCCGGCTTACGGGGGAACAAATGGGCGAATCGCTCGATCATCTTGATGCCGCCGTAAGTATCGTCCCGGGCTTCCAGGGTGCACTCGGCACCGGCACGCCCCAGCACCTCCCGCAGGCCCTCGACCTGCGCAGGCTCCATGGGAAGATCCACGAGAATTTTCCCATCACAGCCTACATAGCCGCCTGCAGAGCAGACAAAGCCATCGAAACCGTAGGCAAGCAGCGGCTTCGTCATGCGCAGGTTACGGCCGGTGCACAGAAACACCTTGTGGCCGTTGGCCCGGGCCTGCCGGATGGCCTCCACGGCACTGGCCGGAACGGTCATCTCACCGGGCGGCAGCAAAGTGCCGTCAATATCCAGAAAAATCAGTTTTTGCTTCATAGTTCCCTCACTCTTTCACTGCCAGTTCATGGCAAAGCCGCGAATCAGCAGACCCACGGCCAGGATCGCCAGCAGCACCAGCAGAACGGTGCGGTTGGCCTGTTTCTGCTTCTGCCTGGCCCGGGCACGGCTGTTCCGGCTGCCGCCCTGCTTCCGGTTCTGGGATTTGCCGCCGGAGCTGCGGCCGCTTGTGTTCTGCTTTGTGCTGCTGCGGCGGGAAGCACTGCCGGAAGTCCCCTCTTTTTTCCTGCCCGCAGTGCTCTGGCCGGACTTTGCCGCGCGGGGGGCTTTCTCTTCCGGGGCCGCCGACGCAATGGGCTTTTTGGCCCCGCAGCGGCTCAGATAATCCTCAGCCAGCCGGTAATACTGGCCCAGCTCACTGGTGCGCAGGGGCGCGCCTGCATAGCCTTCTTCCAATGCTTCCACGGCCTCGTTGAAGAGGATCGCCGCCTGCGCAGCCGCCGTGCGGTCAGAGGCATGGGCCGCTTCGTTGCGGGCGGTGCGCACCGCGTTGCAGGCTCGGCGGGCAGCAGCGGGGTGCTCCGTATTGCCCAGCAGATCCAGCGGGCGGGCAGCATCCTTTTCAGGGTCCAGCAGCACCCGCATACACAGGGTGGTATCCAGCTGCTGCCAGCTGTTTCGGCCCGCCAGATCGGGCAGACGGTCATAATATTCGGGGCTCTCCTGCTGGCGGGTGCGGATGTGATCCAGCAGGGCTCCCAGGCTGTGCTCCCCGGGTTTGTTCTCCCAGTGCCAGCGCAGCAGCTTGCGGCTGATCTCATCGCAGGTAGTTTTGATCTCAAAAGCGGTTTGCAGTGCTTCGTCGGGCATAACGTTTCTCCTTCGTACAACCAAAAAACGGAGGAAGCGCAGCCTCCTCCGTCATTCATTTACATCATAAACTGATAATAGACGAAGCCCCACAGCGCAATGCCTGCGCAGACGATGGCGGTGATGGGCGGGACCCAGCGGACAAGGATCTCGGCAATGCCGTCGCGGCTCTCTTCCGCATCGTCCTCCTCATCGTACTGCTCCACCTCGGGTTCCGGCTGGCGGGCCGGGGCGGCACGGCGGGCAGCAGCAGGCATCACACGGGTGCCCTCGTCATCCACAGCCGCTGCACCGCTGCCGGGGAACGCCGCGCGGGTGGCGGCATCCAGCACCCGGGTAGGCTCTGCTTCCGGAACAGGGGTGTGTTCCACCGGCGGTGCAAAGCTGGTCGGAGCGCCGACAGGCTCTGCCGGGCGGGCCGTCGAGATGACCCGGGTGGGCTCTGCCTGCACCGGCGCGCTGGCCACGATGCGGGTCGGCTCTTCCTGCGGAGCGGCGCTCACCACGCGGGTGGCCTCCGCCGCCGGGGCCTGCTCTGCAGGGGCGGCCTTCTGGCCGGGCTGCAGCAGGGTGTTCAGGGCGTTCTGCAGCAGAATGCGGTCACAGCCGCACTCGGTGCAGTAGACCGTGTCCTCTTCCTTCGGGTGGAAGGAACCGCAGGCACAGTACCAGCCGTTCTCGAACACCTGCGGCATATACTTGAGGCCGGTGCGGTTCATCCGGCTTTCCAGTGCCTTTTCCAGCTCCGGACTCAGGCGGCGCGGGGCCGGCAGGCGGACGCGCTTGATGGCATCCAGATGCACGACCTTTTTGCCGCTGTATACATTCTTCAGGACCACATCCACGCTGGTGATGGCCTTCTGGGTCACGAACACGGCATCGTCCATGCCAAAGCTCTCACCAGGCTTGACCTCGATCTCGCGGTATTCAAAGGCATCCTCACACAGGATGATACCGTCCACACCCTTACACTTGAAGTGGATCTCCAGTGCAGTCAGGGTAACCTTGGAGATGTTCTTGAAGGTCAGGCAGACTGCGTTCTCGCCGCTGAGTTCGCCCTTGAGCAGTTCCACACAGACGAACTGCACCGGGCTGCCCGGGGTATAATAGTTGGCCCGGGTGCGTGCGACCGGGTTAAAATTTTCCTCCACGACACTCGCTCCCTTCGATCATTCGTTTTCCCGCGGGGCATCCTGCGCCGGGTCGGGCATTTCCTCGCCCAGCACGGCCTGCTCCGCCTGTTCAGCGGGCTCTGCACTCTCGGCAGGTTCTGCGGTCTCCACAGGGGCCGCCGGTGCGGCGGGTTCCTGTGCAGGCTCGTCACCGTCACGCGGGGGCAGCTTGCCGCCAGCCATCACGGTGTTGAACTCCTTCTCGTTGAGCTTTTCGCGTTCCATCAGAGCCTGTGCCAGCGCATGGAGCTGGTCGATGTGCTCCGTCAGGGTGCGGCGGCAGGTCTCGTAAGCCTCATCGATGATATCCCGCATCTCGCCGTCGATCTCGGCAGCAGTGCTCTCGCTGTAGCCCTTGCCCTGGGTGAAATCACGGCCCAGGAAGGTCTCCTCCTGCGAGGTGCCGTAGACCACAGGGCCCAGGCGCTCGGAGAAGCCGTACTTGGTGATCATCTGGCGGGCAATGTTGGTTGCCTGCTGCAGGTCGTTGGAGGCACCGGTGGAGATATCCTCCAGGATCAGCTGCTCGGCCACACGGCCGCCCAGGCTGGAAACGATATCCTCGAACATCTCGCCCTTGGTCACGTAGCTGCGATCCTTTTCAGGCAGATACATGGTGTAGCCGCCAGCCTGGCCGCGGGGAATGATGGTAATCTCATGCACACGGGGATGGTGCTTGCAATAGAAGCCTGCCACGGCGTGGCCCGCCTCATGGTAGGCGGTCAGCTTCTTTTCCTCGGCAGTCACAACGCGGCTCTTCTTCTCAGGGCCTGCCATGACCTTCATGGAAGCTTCCTCGATGTCCTCCATGGTGATAGCCTTGCGGCTGCGGCGGGCAGCCAGCAGAGCGGCCTCATTGACCAGGTTCTCCAGGTCAGCACCCGCAAAGCCTGCGGTGCGCTGTGCGATGACTCTGAGGGAGACATCGGGAGCCAGAGGCTTATTCTTGGTGTGGACCTTGAGGATCTCCTCGCGGCCCTTGACATCAGGCAGGCCCACATAGACCTGACGGTCAAAGCGGCCCGGACGGAGCAGTGCCTTATCCAGAATGTCGGCACGGTTGGTGGCTGCCATCACGATGACACCATCGTTGGCCTCAAAGCCGTCCATCTCGACCAGCAGCTGGTTCAGGGTCTGCTCCCGCTCGTCGTGGCCGCCGCCCAGACCTGCGCCGCGCTGACGGCCCACGGCATCGATCTCATCGATGAAGATGATGCAGGGCATGGTCTTTTTGGCCTTATCAAACAGGTCACGCACACGGGACGCGCCGACACCGACATACATTTCCACGAAGTCGGAGCCGGAAATGGAGTAGAAGGGCACCCCCGCCTCACCGGCGCAGGCACGGGCCAGCAGGGTCTTACCGGTACCCGGAGGGCCCACCAGCAGAACGCCGTGGGGGATGCGGGCACCCAGCGTGTTGAACTTGTCGGGGCTCTTGAGGAACTCCACGACCTCCTTCAGCTCTTCTTTTTCCTCGTCCTCACCGGCAACGTCGGCAAAGGTCGCGGTCTTTTTGTTCTCATGCTCGTCCTTCACCTTGGCCTTGCCCACGTTCATAATACCGCCGCCGCCAGCGCCGCCGCGCATCATGGAGAAGAGCAGGAAGCCGGTGCAGCCCAGCATTCCCAGGTAGAACAGGATCTCCATCCAGGGGATGGACTCCTTCAGGGTGGTGTAATCGTACTCCATGGGCGCGGTCGGGTTGGCTGCGTCGTAGGAATCGATATACTGCTGGACGTTCTCGATGAACACATAGGCGTAGGGCAGCTTGTAGCGCACCGTCACCGTGCCGTCATCGTTTCTGGTTGCCCCCACGGAAGAGGTGGAGGAGGAGAACAGATTGCTCAGCAGACCGCCGGAGGCCTGTGTGGCAGCGGTGGCACCTGTGGTTTCGGGCAGCTCCTGCTTGCCCTCCTTCAGCGTCAGGGTGATGATGCTGGTGTTGCGGTCCAGCGTGAAGGCTGTGACCTGATTGTTCTCAAAGTAGTGCACCACAGTCGAGTAGCTCATGGTGGAGCCGCCGGTACTGCTGTCGCTGGTGCCCAGCACCGACCAGATCATCAGGACACCGGCCAGTGCCAGCGCCAGGATCAGGGGATTAAAGCGAGGTCGTTTCGGTTGCAAAAGGGATCAACTCCAGTTCTAATTCGTTTTTGTTATGCGTAGATTTCCGGTTTCAGCACACCCACATAGGGCAGGTTGCGGTATTTCTCATCGTAGTCCAGACCATAGCCCACCACAAACTCGTCCGGCACCTGGAAGCCCTCGTAATCGGGCTGGATGTCGGCCTTGCGGCGGCTGGGCTTGTCCAGAATGGTGCAGATCTTCACGGAATTCGGGTTGCGCATCTTGAGCATGGGCACCAGCTTGGAAAGGGTGACACCGGTATCCAGAATGTCCTCCACGATCAGCACGTCCTTGCCGGAAAGGTCGCCGTCCAGATCCTTGATGATCTTGACCAGACCGCTGGTGGTGGTATTGCTGCCGCCGTAGCTGGACACGACCATAAAATCAATATTGCAGGGGATGGTCACAGCCCGCATCAGGTCGGCCATAAAGACCACCGAGCCCTTGAGGATGGAGACGAGGACAAGGTTTCTGCCCTCGTAATCCCTGCTGATCTGTGCACCCAGTTCGGCAACCTTGGCTTTCAGTGCTTCCTCACTGACCAGGATGTTCTTGATATCGTCATTCATGCTCATGGGTTGTTCCTCCATTTTCCAATTCCAACTGCAAGACCTGTTCGGTCTCCTCGTCCGGGGCCAGCCCCTCGGCAAAGCCCTCCCCACAGACCCACAGGATCTCGCTGCCCGCCGCCAGCAGCGGCAGGCCCTCTCGTATTCCGGCAGGAATGCCTGCCTCATTCATCCATTTGCGCAGGGGCTTGCTCAGCCCCCGCCCCGCAGGCCGGAACCGGTCTCCCGGTTGACGGGTGCGCAGCGTAAGGGCAGAATATAACAAGGTTATTCTAGCATAATCCGCCCGATTTTTTAAGTCTTTTTTATGAACACCCTGTGTTTTTTCTCGAAAACCGCTTACAAAAAGCCGTGTTTTCAGGGTTTGGCCCCCGGGCAAGGCAAATTCTGCCCCATCGGCAGGGGCAAACGGCAGCGAAAATGCAGGGGCCGCAGCCGCTTCCGGCCGGTCCTCTTCCTGCCAGAGCATCCCGCTGCCTGCGCAGAAGCGGACCGTATCGGTCAATTGCACCGCCCCGCTCCCCTGCTCCACCAGCTCTGCCAGCAGGCGGATGTACTTTTCCTCGGCATCCCGCACCGGGGCAACAAGGCTGTGGAGCGCTGCCCCAAGAATGAGCGGGTCAGCGCCCTGCAGCGGCTCCAGCCGCCACGCCGCCTTGGCTTTCGGGGCCTTGCGGGCAGTCTGGGCTGCATCCAGACGTGCGATGGAAAGCAGCTGTTCTGCCTGCCGGGCAAAGTATGCGTCCGCGCGGGCCGCCTTTTCACAGAAGCGGGCCAGATTTTCCTCTGCCGCATCGTTGACGCTGCGCAGGGCCGGAACAGCCCCATGGCGCAGACGGTTGCGGGCGTAGGCATCGGACTCGTTCGTCTCGTCCGTCACCCAGCCCTGCCCGAAGGCGGCGCAGAGCGCTTCGGTCTCGGCCCGGGTCAGGCCCAACAGCGGGCGGCAGTAACCGGGCCGCCTGGGCCGGATGCCCCCTGCCCCATGCAGTCCGGTGCCCCGGGCCAGCCGGAACAGCAGGGTCTCGGCCTGGTCAGTAGCAGTATGGGCCGTTGCAATGCAGTCTATCCCGCCTGCCAGCAGTTGGGCAAAGCAGGCATAGCGAAGTCTGCGGGCCCAGTCCTCCCCGGCATGGGGCGGCACAGCCATTCCCACATCTGCCGGGCGGAAAACTGTCAGCGGCACCCCCAGCCGGGCACACTCGGCCCGGACAAAGGCTTCGTCCCGGTCCGCAGTTTCACCCCGCAGGCCGTGGTTGACGTGGCAGGCCGTAAGGGGATACCCAAAAGCTTCCCGCAGTTCCAGCAGCACCCGCAGCAGCGCCATGCTGTCGGCTCCGCCCGAAACGGCGGCGCACAGGTGCAGAGCCCGGCCCGGCTCCGCAGCCGCAAACAGCTGCTCCTGCCGGGCAAAGCGTTCTACTTTTGCGATCAATTTTGATGTTTCGTCGTTCATCAGCGTTTGAAGTCCACATCCATAAAGCGGGTGTGTGCGCCATCCCAGCCCAGCGGCACCGTGCTGGTCTCGCCGTGGCGGTTCTTTGCCACGATGCACTCCGCGGTATCGGCATCCACCTCGGCCCCATCGGGGTTCTGGCTGGCGTAGTAGGAATCACGGTAAAGGAAGAGGACGCAGTCAGCATCCTGCTCGATGGAACCGGAGTCACGCAGGTCCGACAGCTGGGGCCGGTGAGAAGAGTTGTTGCCCTGCTTCTCCACCGCACGGGACAGCTGAGAAAGCGCGATGATGGGCACATTCATTTCCTTTGCCATGATCTTCAGGTTTCGGGTGATGGAGCTGATCTCCTGCACACGGTTCTCGCTGCGCTGGCCGGTGGTCATCAGCTGCAGGTAGTCGATGACGATCAGGCCCACATTGGGGCGGGTGGGATCCTGGTTGACCCGGCGGATCTTCGCCTTCATCTCGGTGATGGTGATGCCTGAGGTGTCGTCCATATAGATGGGGGCATCGTGGAGCTTTTCCGTTGCCAGTGCCAGATACTCCCAGTCCTCACTGCGGAGGGCACCGGTGCGGAAAGCCTGGCTGTCGATGCCAGCTTCCGCCGAAAGGATGCGGTTGGTCAGCTGCTCCTTGGTCATTTCCAGGCTGAAAATGGCCACCGGCACCTTTTGCTGCATGGCAACACGGGTGGCGATGTTCAGCGCAAAGCTGGTCTTGCCCATACCGGGGCGGGCAGCCAGAATGATGAGGTCGCCGCGGCCAAGGCCGGTCAGGACGGTATCCAGCAGACGGAAGCCGGTGGGGATGCCCTTGTACTTGTCGGCATCCGGGCCGCTGATCTTCTGCAGGT
>ERZ857750.1731-NODE-1731-length-23027-cov-4.113921_pt1 | contig 23027 bp, 19 predicted proteins | sample MGYA00519915_ERZ857750 | MGnify/ENA primary metagenome ERZ857750 (study PRJEB31778, sample SAMEA3449358) | human gut metagenome | biome: human gut; feature: human-associated habitat; material: faeces | place: United Kingdom | collected 2010/2012 ... | reverse complement strand
GACTTTGGAACGGCCTGCGGTCCGTTCCTGCTTGTCGGCGAAACTGTAGTTTCGCCGACAGCCTAAGCCTGAACGGTGCGTTCAGGCTTTCGGTATATCATACTGCAGCATCGTTAAAGGAGGGGATTTATCGTGCAGACGCAGATTTTTATGGTGCATAAGCGGCATCTGGGACTGCGGGCGCCGACGGTGCTTGCCGTCGGCTTTGCGCTGACGATTCTGGTGGGTGCGCTGGTACTGATGCTGCCGGTTTCGGCGGCAGACGGACAGATAACGCCGTTTCTCGACGCGCTGTTTACAGCAGCCTCGGCGAGCTGTGTTACCGGACTCGTCACGGTCAGCACGGCGGTGCACTGGTCGGTATTCGGCAAGTGCGTCATCCTGCTGCTGATTCAGATCGGCGGACTCGGCTTTATGTCCGTCGCGGCTATTGCGTCGTTTGTCCTGCGGCGAACGATCACGCTGCACGAGCGCATGGTGATGAGCGCGGGGCTTAATCTGTCGGACGGCGGCGGCATTGTCCGTCTGACACGGCGCGTGCTGTTCGGCACGTTCATCATCGAAGGGACGGGAGCGGTTCTGCTGTCCTGCCGGTTCGTGCCGCATTACGGTTTCCCGAAGGGAATCACAATGGGCGTGTTCCACGCGGTTTCGGCATTCTGCAACGCAGGCTTTGACCTGATGGGCACACCGGACGATCCGTTTCAGTCGCTCATCGGCTGGGCGGAGGATCCGCTCGTGAACATTACGGTGATGGCGCTCATCGTGCTCGGCGGTCTCGGCTTTTTCGTGTGGAGCGACGTGTGGGACAAGCATAGTTTCTGCCGTCTGCGCCTGCACACGAAAATCGTGCTGACGGCCACGGCAGGTCTGCTGCTGTTCGGCTTTGGCTGGACGCTGCTGTTCGAGTGGAGCAATCCGGCAACGCTCGGTGCGTTTGATACTCCGCACAAGCTGCTTGCGGCGGCGTTTGAGTCCGTGACCCTGCGCACGGCAGGCTTCAACACCATCGACCTCGGCGCGCTTACCGGCCCGAGTCAGGCGGTGTCGTGCCTGCTCATGTTCATCGGCGGATCGCCCGGCTCAACAGCAGGCGGCATCAAGACCGTGACGGCGGCCGTGCTCGTGCTCACGGCCATCAGCGCCTTCTGCGGGCGCACAACGGTTTCGGCGTTCGGCCGGACGATTGCGCCGCGCAGCATCATGAACGCCGTAACCCTGCTCATGGCAGGCGGCGTGCTCTGTCTGGTCGGCGCCTGTGCGATCGCCGGAATCGAGGACGCACCGTTTCACCAGTGCCTGTTTGAAGCGGTCTCCGCGTTCGGCACGGTCGGTGTGTCCATGGGTCTGACACCGACGTTGGAGGCGGCTTCGCGCGTCATTCTGATCGTGATGATGTATATGGGCCGTGTCGGTGTGCTGACGCTCGGCGTTGCCGTTTTCATGCGCCGCAGAGAGCCGCCAAGGCTCAAATACCCGGACGCAGATGTGTTTATTGGTTGAGGCAGCATTCCGCAATTACATTTTCGGCATTTTGCGTGATGATGCCTTTATGGTGAAGTAGATTAAGCAGTTATCCAAAGGAGAGACAGATATGAAATCCTTTCTGGTGATCGGCATGGGCCGATTCGGTACCGCCGTTGCGAAGGAGCTGACCGAGCTTGGTCAGGAGGTTCTTGCCATCGACGAGAACGTCGAGAGCGTGCAGCGCATCGCGGATGATGTGACGCAGGTCATGCAGGGCGACGCGCAGGACGAAGCCGTGCTGGGGGCCGTCGGCGTGCGCAACTTCGACTGCTGTATTGTTGCGGTAGGTACGGATATGGAGGCGAGCATCCTCATCACAGTCATGCTCAAGGATCTGGGCGCGCAATACATCATTGCCAAAGCGAGAAGCACTGTGCATGCCAAGGTGCTCGAGCGCGTCGGTGCGGACCGTGTTGTCCTGCCGGAGAGCGAAATGGGCTGCAAGCTGGCACAGCGCCTGGCACATACCAACGTGGTGGATTTTATCGGCGTGTCGGACGAATACAGCATTCTGGAGATACACGCGCCGAAAAGCTGGGTCGGCAAATCGCTGGTGCAGCTTGACGTGCGGCAGAAGCATAAAGTGAATGTGCTCGCCGTCCGTCATGGTGAACAGGGTGCACTGGATGCAAGTCCTAAGCCGGATAGGGCCATCGAGCCGGATGATCTTCTGTTTATCATGGGCGAAAATAAATTTGTGAGCAGGGTGGTGGAACTGCATTGATTGAGATACAGAGCCGTCAGAATGCCGCGCTCAAGCACCTTGCGCGGCTGGGACGGGAACGAAAATACCGCCGGAGCACGGGGGAAATGCTGTGCGAGGGCGAAAAAATGCTGGGAGAAGCACTGCGTTCGGGCGCGAAGCTGAAAACCGTGCTTGTGAGAGACGGCTGGGACAGTCCGCTCGTCAAAGAGGCGGAAGAGCAGGGAGCATCGCTCTATTCTGCACCGGATGCGCTGTTCAAACTCGCAAGTGAGGTGGAAACGCCGCAGAACGTCATCTTTTCCTGCGAGCAGCCGCAGTGGACGGCGGACGCGCTGGACGGAGCCGGGCAGGTGCTCCTGCTGGACGGCTTACAGGACCCGGGCAACCTTGGCACGATCTTACGCACCGCCGAAGCGTTCGCGCTCGGCGCCGTTGTGTTGTGCGAGGGCTGCGCCGATCCGTTTTCACCCAAGGTCGTGCGCTCGACGATGGGCGCGGTGTTCCGTCTGCCGTGCGTGACGCTCCCGCTTGCGGAGGCCGCCGAACGGCTGCACAAAAACGGTCTGCCGCTGTACGCCACCGCGCTACATGAGGACAGCGTGCCGCTTTCCTCGGTTTCGCTTTCCAAAGCCGCCGTTATCATCGGCAGTGAGGGAAAGGGCGTGACCGAGCAGGCGCTCCGTCTGTCCGACAGGCGCGTGATCATTCCTATGAAGGGCCGTGCCGAATCGCTCAATGCGGGCGTTGCCGCGGCCATCGTGATCTACGAAATGACAAAATGAGGAGGCGGGTACTATGCCGTCAAGACTCAGCTATGTTTGGCTTTCGCTCAAGCGCGGACTCGGCTCGCGTACAGCCGCTGAGGTACTCGATGCCTTCGGCTCTCCGGAGGCGGTGTTCGCCGCCGACCGGCAGGCACTGACAGCTGCGCCGTGTGAGCTGCGCAAGACCCATGTCGATCTGCTGTGCGACAAGGATACGTCCGAAGCAGAGCAGGTCATCCGGTCCTGCACGGAAAAGAATATCCAGATCATTACCATCGGTGACAGCGCTTACCCGGACCGCCTGCGGGCGATCCCGGATCCGCCGACCGTGCTGTATGTGCGCGGACGCTGGCCGGATTTCGACAGCGTTCCCGCCGTAGCCGTCGTCGGCACGCGCAAGGCGACGCCGTATGGCCTGAAAGTCGCCGATCAAATCGGCACAACGCTTGCCCGAGCGGGCATGATAACCGTCAGCGGCATGGCGCTCGGCAATGACGGCGCGGCACACCGCGGTGCGCTGAAGGCGGGCGGCCTGACCGTTGCCGTGCTGGCGGGCGGACCCGATGTGTGTTATCCGCCGCAGCACCGCAGCCTGATGGGCGATATCCTGCTCATGGGTGCCATCATCAGCGAATATCCGCCCGGCACCGAGCCGCACGGACGCAATTACCACCAGCGCAACCGCATTATCAGCGGCCTGTCGGTCGCGTCCGTCATCGTGGAGGCGAGCGACTGGCGTTCGGGTGCGCTCATTACCGCGCGTCACGCGCTTGATCAGGGACGCGATGTGTACGCCGTGCCCGGTCCGATCGACGCGCCGCAGTCGCAGTCGTGCAATGAGCTGATCGCCAAGGGCGAGGCTGCGCTGCTGACCAGTCCGACCGTGCTCGTGCGCGAGTACAGCGGCATGATGCCCGAACAGGCGGTACAGCAGGCGTTCCGGCGCCAGACCGGCGAGTATCCGGAACCGGCGGCACGGAGCGCGTGGGAGGACATTCGCAGGCGCGAGCAGCAGGCCGAACAGCGTCGCGCCGCTGCCGCAGAAAAGGCGAAAGTCGAACCCAGACAGCAGTCTGCGGCCGCAAAACCGCTGCCGGACGGCTTAAATGAGGATGAAAAGACCATCGTCACGCTTGTGCGGGACGGTGTGAGCACGCCCGAGGAGCTGATCGACCGCTGCGGTCTGGCAGCACCGCGGGTGATGAGCCTTGTCACTATGCTGGAAATGGATGGAATTCTGCGCCGTGAAAAGGGCAGACTTATCCTCGGCACCTGGTGATAAGCAGGAGAGAGAAGAAAAGAAATACACGCATTCCGCACCGTAGGGTGCGCATTCAATAGAATTTCCGCAGGAAATTCATAAAAAGGGGGAGCATGTATCACCCTTTTTATACAAGTGCGGAGAAAAGTTTCGACGAAGGAGGAACTTTTCGCAGCCTTGGCCATATCCGAACAGAGTTTGGTATGGCCTTTCGATTGCAAGCGTGGCTGCAATCGAAGTAAGTTTTTGGAGGTTTTTATGTCTAAGTTAGTCATCGTGGAGTCACCGGCCAAGGCAAAGACGATCGGAAAATATCTCGGTTCGGACTATGTCGTCAAGGCTTCGATGGGACATCTGCGCGATCTGCCGAAAAAGAAAATGAGCATCGATATCGAGCACGATTTCCAGCCGGAATATGTGCCGATCGAGGGTAAAGATAAAATCATCAAGGAAATCCGCAGCGAAATCCGCAAGAGCGATTTCGTCTATCTCGCAACTGACCCTGACCGCGAGGGAGAAGCGATTTCGTGGCACATCAAGGAGCTGTTCAAGCTCAAGGACAAAAATTCCCGCCGCGTGACCTTTAACGAGATCACCAAGCAGGCGGTCCGCTCGGGTATCGAGAACCCGCGCGATATTGATATCGATCTGGTAAATGCACAGCAGGCACGCCGCATTCTCGACCGAATCGTTGGCTATCAGCTGTCGCCGTTCCTGTGGCGCAAGGTCAAGCGCGGTCTGTCCGCAGGCCGTGTGCAGAGCGTTGCAACCCGTCTGGTCGTGGACCGTGAGAACGAAATCCGCGCATTCGTGCCGGAGGAATACTGGTCGATCGAGGCTCTGCTGCAGACCGCGGACGGCGGCAAGTTTTCAGCGCGCTACTACGGCGATGCGAACGGCAAGGCCGAGCTGAAAAACGAAGAGCAGGCAATGCATGTTGTCAACGCCGTTACCGGCAAGCCGTTCACCGTCGGCAATATCAAGCGCGGCAAGAAAAAGCGCACCGCCGCACCTCCGTTCATTACCTCGACGCTGCAGCAGGAAGCCAGCCGCAAGCTGAATATGACGCCGCGCCGCACGATGAGCATCGCGCAGGAGCTGTACGAAGGTATTGAACTCGGTGAATACGGTCTGACCGGCCTTATCACCTATATGCGTACCGACTCGCTCCGTCTGGCGGACGAGGCCACCGCTGCCGCTGCGGGTTTCATTCGCGGCCGCTACGGCGAGGAATATTATCCGGGCAAGCCGCGTGCGTTCAAGACCAAGGGCAACGCGCAGGACGCGCACGAAGCCATTCGTCCGTCCAACGTGCAGCTGCTGCCTGAAGAAATCCGCAAGTACCTGACGCCCGATCAGTTCAAGCTGTACCGCCTGATCTGGTCGCGCTTTGTGGCCTGCCAGATGGCAGACGCCATTCTCGATACGGTTTCCGCCGATATCGTCTGCGAGGGTCAGGTGTTCCGCGCATCCGGTCATACGGTCGCGTTCCCGGGTTTTACTGCGGTTTACGAGGAAGGTACGGACGACGAGAAAAAGCAGGATTCCGCCGGAAAGCCGCTGCCGCGCTTCGATCAGGGCGACAAGCTGACTGCCGAGAAGATCGAGCCGTCCCAGCACTTTACGCAGCCGCCCGCACGCTACACCGAGGCCTCGCTCATCCGTGCGATGGAGGAACGCGGCATCGGCCGTCCGTCCACCTATGCGCCGACTATCTCGACCATCATCGACCGCGATTACGTCACCAAGGAGAACAAGGCGCTCCGTCCGACGCCGCTCGGCGAAGGCGTTACCGGCCTGCTGGTTGACGAGTTCAAGTCGGTTGCCGACTACGAGTTCACCGCCAACATGGAGCACGAGCTGGACGAGGTCGAAGCGGGCAAGCTGAACTATATCCAGCTGTTGCACAACTTCTATGACGGCTTTGAAGCCGCGCTCAAGCAGGCGGAGATCGATCTGGAGGGCAAGCGCATCAAGATTCAGGACGAGGTGACCGACGTTATCTGCGAGAAATGCGGACGCAACATGGTCATCAAGTCCGGCCGGTTCGGCAAATTCCTTGCGTGCCCGGGTTTCCCGGAGTGCACCAACACCAAGCCCATCACCGAGGACACCGGCGCGGCGTGCCCGGTTTGCGGCGCAAAGGTCGTGAAGAAAAAGTCCGCACGCGGCTATGTGTACTACTCGTGCGACACCTATCCGACCTGCCAGTTCATGACGTGGGACAAGCCGCTCAAGACCAAGTGTCCGAACTGCGATTCCTCGCTGTTCCGCCACACCGACCGCGATTCCAAGGAGGTCACGGACGTTTGCCTGCGTGAGGGCTGCGGCTACAAGGAGCTGGTCAAGGAGGGCCTGCCGCCTGAGGAAGCCGAAAAGCGCCGCAAGATGCGTGAAGCGCGTGCCGCCAAGGCTGCGGAACGTGCTGCCGCAAAGGAAGCCGCCGAGAAGAACGGCGAGACCGAGGAAAAGGTCAAGAAGGCAACGAAAAAGGCAACGACTAAGAAATCCACCGCAAAGAAAACTCTGCCGTGGATGACCAAGACCACCAATAAATTCAAAAAGCTGAAGGACGAGGCTGTACAGGAGCTGACTGCCAAGCAGCAGGAGCAGTACGCCAAGGCTCTGGCAAAGTATGAAGCAGAAAAGGCGGCTGAAAAGGCGAAAAAAGCCGCTGAGAAGAAAGCAGCAGCGAAAAAGCCTGCCGCTAAGAAAAAGACCACGGCAAAGGAGAGCGCCGAATGAGTGAAATGGTAACAGTAGTCGGCGCGGGACTGGCCGGCTGTGAGGCTGCATGGCAGCTGGCACAGCGCGGTATCTCCGTGCGCCTGTGTGAGATGAAGCCGGTGCAGCACACGCCTGCGCACCACTCGGACGATTTTGCCGAGCTGGTGTGCTCCAACTCGCTGCGCTCGGATGAGCTGGCGAACGCCGCCGGTCTGCTCAAAGAGGAGCTGCGCCGACTGGACAGCCTGATCCTTTCGTGTGCGGATGCACACCGCGTAGAGGCGGGCGGCGCACTGGCGGTTGACCGCGAAGCCTTCGCGGCAGCCGTCACCGAGAAGATCAAGAACCACCCGAATATCGAGGTGGTCTACGGTGAAGTGACCGAGATTCCGGAGGGCAGAGTCGTTATCGCCTCAGGCCCGCTGACCTCGGATACGCTGTTTGACGCCATCCACGCCAAGGTCGGCGGCGATTTCCTGCACTTTTACGATGCAGCCGCGCCTATCGTCACCGCAGAGAGCATCGACATGGATTCTGCCTACGAGGCGTCCCGATACGGCAAGGGCACCGCAGATTACATCAACTGCCCGTTCTCCCGCGAGGAGTACGAGGCGTTCTGGAACGCACTGACCACCGCCGAGGAAGCGCCGGTGCACGGCTTCGAGGACTCCAAGGTGTTCGAGGGCTGCATGCCCATCGAGGTTAACGCACGCCGCGGCTTTGACACGCTGCGTTTCGGCATTCTCAAGCCCATCGGCCTGCCGGACCCGAAAACCGGCAAGGACCCGTATGCCGTGCTCCAGCTGCGCCGCGACAACGCGAACGGCACGCTGTACAATCTGGTCGGCTGCCAGACCCACCTCAAGTTCGGTGAGCAGAAGCGCGTGTTCTCCATGATCCCGGCGCTCCGTAACGCCGAGTTCGTGCGCTACGGTGTCATGCACCGCAACACGTTCCTGGATTCTCCGCGCCTGCTGGACGCGACTTACGCGCTCAAATCCGACCCGCGCATCCGTTTTGCGGGCCAGATGACCGGCGTAGAGGGCTATGTGGAGTCCACCGCCTCCGGCTGGGTGGCAGGCGTGGCAGCGGCCATGGACGTGCTCGGCAAACCGATGCCGGCACTCGACCGCCTGACCGCCACCGGCGCACTGGCGACCTATATTTCCGACCATACGGTCGCGAAATTCCAGCCGATGAACGTAAACTTCGGCATTATCGAGCCGCTCGGCTATAAAATCAAGGGCAAGCGGGAGAAGAACACCAAAATCTCCGAGCGGGCGCTCGAGCAGATCGAAAAACTGAAGGGAGAGCTTTAATATGAGGATCATCGTTGATGCGATGGGCGGCGATAACGCGCCCGAATCCGCTGTATGGGGCGGTGCGCTGGCTGCGAAGGAATACGGCGAGGAAGTGCTGCTGGTCGGCAGGCCGGAGGTCGTAGCGAATGTCCTCAAGGAGAAGGGACTTTCCGATGTCAAGGGCATTACCATCATGCCTGCGAACGACTTAGTCGATATGCACGACGACCCCGCAACGGTACTCCGCCACAAGCCGGATTCGTCCATGGCGGTAGCGTTCAAGCTGCTCAAGGCCGGCGAGGGCGACGCGCTCGTTTCTGCGGGCAACACGGGTGCGCTGCTGACCGGCGCGACGCTGTACGGCGGCCGTATCAAGGGCATCCGACGCGGTGCACTGGCACCGGTTATGCCGTGCGCGAACGGTCAGGTCATGCTGTGCGATGCGGGTGCAAACACCGAATGCACCGCCGAAATGCTGCTCCAGTTCGCGTTCCTCGCTTCGCTGTATGCGGAGAAGATAAACGGTGTCGTCAAGCCGCGTGTCGGCCTTGTCAACAACGGCACGGAGGATACCAAGGGTGATCCGCTCCGCAAGGAGGCTTACGCGCTGCTGAAAAAGGCGGGCGACGAGGGCCGTCTGAATTTTGTCGGCAACGTAGAGGGCAGCATGGTGCCGCTCGGCGCGTGCGATGTTGCCGTCTGCGACGGCTTTACCGGCAATGTGCAGCTCAAGACCATCGAGGGCGTGGCGAAGTTCATGTCGAAGGAGATCAAGGGCGTGTTTATGGCGTCTGTCGGCACCAAGCTCGGCTATCTGCTGTGCAAGAAAGGTATGGACGACTTCCGCGAGGTGTTCAATCAGGACAAGATCGGCGGCGCGCCGTTCCTCGGCATCGCAAAGCCGGTCATCAAGGCGCACGGCTCGTCCAACGAGATCGCGGTGATGAACGCGGTCCGTCAGGCGATTGCGTACACCAAGTCCGGCATGATCGATGCGGTAAAGGAAAACATTCAGTACATGACGGTTTCCGAGTGATCCACAGGAAGAAGGAACAAAAATGCTGAAAATTGACTATAAATTCAAGGATGAAAGTCTGCTCCGGCTGGCGATGACGCATTCGTCTTACGCGAATGAGCATCATGGCACGCACCTGCAGTGCAACGAACGTCTGGAGTTTCTGGGCGATTCTGTGCTGGGCTTTGTCACGGCGGGTTACCTGTTCACACACTATCCCGATCTGCCGGAGGGTGATTTGACCAAGCTGCGCGCGGCAGTCGTCTGCGAGGGCGCACTGGATGAGATCGCGCACGAGATCGGTATCCCCGAAGCCATTCGTCTGGGTCACGGTGAGGAGATGGGCGGCGGACGCAAGCGTGCGTCCATTCTCGCTGACGCAACAGAGGCTCTGCTCGGCGCTATCTTTATGGACGGCGGCATCGAGCCTGCCCGTGCGTTCGTGCTGCGGTTCATCCCGCATAAGGTCGAGGTTGCGCTGGCAGGCGGTGCGTTCAAGGACTACAAGACCATGCTGCAGGAGATCGTGCAGAAGAATAAGCAGGAAACGCTGGAATATCGTCTGGCAGGCCAGTCCGGCCCGGACCACGACAAGCGGTTCACCATGGAGCTGCTGCTCAACTCCAATGTGTTTGCCGAGGGTATCGGCAAGAGCAAAAAGGAAGCCGAGCAGATGGCGGCGAAGAAGGCTTTGGAAAATATGGGATGCTGACGCTTATCGTCAGACCGCAATAGAGATAAACGGCAAAGAGGTCGAGAAATCGACCTCTTTTTTCTGCGTGACGCAGTTAGTCGTTGAAAAGATACTGCCGCAGTGGTAAAATAAAACTATCTATAATAAAGAGGTGGCATATGGTTCTCAAAAGCCTGATTTTACAGGGCTTCAAGTCGTTCCCGGATCGCACCGAGATCAAATTTCTCGGCGGCATTACGGCGATCGTCGGTCCGAACGGCTCGGGAAAATCGAATATTTCGGATGCCATCCGGTGGGTTCTGGGGGAGCAGTCCTCGCGGTCTCTGCGCGGCGCGAAGATGGAGGACGTGATCTTCGGCGGCACAGCCAAGCGCGGTCCGGTCGGCTTTGCCGAGGTTTCGCTCATTCTGGACAATTCGGCGCATGTGTTCCGCTCGGAATTTACCGAAATTATGGTCACGCGCCGGTACTACCGCTCGGGCGAGAGCGAGTATTTCCTCAACAAAAAGCACTGCCGCCTCAAGGACGTGCACGAGCTGTTTATGGATACCGGTCTGGGACGCGACGGCTATTCCAGCATCGGACAGGGCCGCATTGACGAGATTCTGTCCTTCAAGAGCGAGGACCGGCGCGAAATCTTTGAGGAAGCCGCAGGCATCACCAAGTTCCGCTACCGTAAGGAGGAAGCCGAGCGCAGACTGTCAGCCACCGAGGAAAATCTGGTGCGTATCCGCGACCTGTACGGCGAACTGGAAAACCGGCTCGAGCCGCTCGAGCAGCAGGCTGGCAAGGCGAAAAGGTTTCTGCATCTGCGGGATGAGCTGCGCGTGCTTGAGGTCTCGCTGTGGCTGCTGTCGCTCGAGCAGCTCAAGAATGACACTGCCAAGCTGAATAAAGACCGGACAACCTGCGAAAAGCAGCTTGCGGATGCAAAACAGCAGCAGGGAACGCTGTATGCGCAGTCCGAGCAGCTGGCCGAGTCACTGCGTGAGATTGACAGGGAAACCGAACGTCTGCGGAACGAGTTGCGCGAAGCCGAGCAGTTTGCCGCCGAGCAGATCAGCCGTGAGGCGGTTATTCAGGCGAACATCCGCAACTGCGAGGAGAATATCGAGCGCACACGGCAGGAGAGCGCACACCGCGCCGAGCAGGTGCAGAGCATGGATGCGCAGCTTGCCGAACGGCGCGAGCGTATTTCTGTGCTGAATGAGCAGGAGAAGACACAGTCGGCTGAACTGGATGCACTCCGAAAACAGTCTGCCGAGCAGGAGCAGCAGCGCACACAGGCCGAGCAGGCACTTCGGCAGGCCGAGCAGGCGCAGCGCAGGCAGGAGCGCACGCTGCACGCGCTCGAACTCGACCGAACAGCCGCCGAGAGCGGTCTGGCGGGCATGAACGACCGCAAAATGACGCTGGATTCCGAAATCGCAGCAGCGGCACAGCAGCTGGATACCGAAAAGCAGGCGCAGGACAATCTCGAGCGGGAACTGACCGCGTGCGAGCAAACGCTTGCCGAAACGGCAAAGCAGGCGCAGACGGCAGCCGCTCAGGCGGAGACCTGCCGCCGAAAGGCCGAGCAGGCGCAGAACGACCTGCGAGCAGCGCAGTCCTCGTTGAGCGAAATGCAGAGCCGCGTAAAAATGCTGACCGACATGCAGCACGAGTACGAGGGCTTCTCTCGGTCGGTGAAAGCCGTTATGCGGCAGGCTGAAAAGGGGGCGATGAACGGCGTGCACGGTCCGGTTTCCGCGCTCATCACGACCGAAAAGCGGTTCGTGACGGCAATCGACACTGCACTCGGTGCGTCAGCGTCCTCCATCGTGGTGGACAGCACGAGCGTGGGCAAGCAGTGCATTTCGTACCTCAAGCGCACGGACGGCGGCCGCGCGACCTTCCTGCCGCTGGATACCATTCGGGCAAACAGCCTGCGGGAGACCGGCCTGGAACGGCAGAACGGCTGCTTCGGCACCGCGGATGCTCTCGTCAGATTTAATGAAAAATATAAGAATATTGTGTGCAATCTGCTGGCGCGCACGGTCATTTCGGAGAATATGGACACCGCGCTGGCACTGGCCAAGGCGTACGGGCACCGGTTCCGCATCGTCACCTTAGACGGACAAATCCTGCAGGCAGGCGGCGCCATGACAGGCGGCTCGGCCTCCCGCGGCACCGGCGCACTGGCGCGGGCGGAACGCCTGCACGCCGCCGAGGAGCGCGTGCGCGCACTCGAGCAGGAGCGAAAAACGCTGGCACAGACCGAGCAGGCTGCAGGACAGGAACTGGAATCGCTTGCCGCGCAGGCGCAGGCCATCGAAACCGACCGCCGGCACGCGGAGCAGGAGAGAGCCGGACTTGCTGCTTCGGTAAAACAGCATAAATTCCTGCTGGAAAGCCTGCAGAAACGGTATGACAGCCTGGTTTCTGAACAAACTAACTTTACAGCAACGCAGCAGAAGTATGAACAGACACTTGCCGCCTGCACAGAGCGCCGGTCTGCCGCAGAGCAGGCGCTTGCAGCTGCCGAGCAGGTCTGTGCCGAGCACCGTACGGCAGTGAACGCCGCTGCGGAACAGCTGACGCAGACGGCTTCGCGCATCACAGCCGCGCAGACCGCGCTTGCGGAGACGTGCACGGCGCAGGACAGCGAAGCACGCGCGCTCGCGGAGCTTGAGCGGCTCAAGGCCGACCTCGACGCAGGCGTGTCCGGTGCGGAGCAGACGATCGCAGGCTTTGCGGCGGAAATCGCACGCCTGACTGATGAACTCACCCAAGTCCGTGCAGCCAAGCACGGACGCGACACCACCGCTCGGCTGCTCAGCGAACAGCTTGCGCGGCAGACCGGCAGACGCGAACAGACCGAGGGCGAACGGGTCCGTCTGGAAAAGGCGGCACAGAGCCGCAACGAGGAAATCCTTGAACTCGAACGCGAGACCGCCCGACTGGAAAACCGCGCGGCCCAGCTGAAAAACGAGGAAACACAGATTCTGGATAAAATGTGGGAAAGCTATGAATTAACACCCACACCGGCGGCAGAGATCGCCCGACCGATTGAAAACCTCGGTGAAACGCGCGGCCGCGTGCAGGAGCTGCGCGTGAAAATGCGGGCGCTCGGCAACGTCAATCTGGATGCGGTGGACGAATTTCAGCGTGTGCAGGAGCGGTACAGCTTCCTGCGGGAGCAGAAGGACGACCTCGAGACCGCGCAGACCGATCTGCGCAAGGTCATCGAGCAGCTGACCGTCAGCATGAAGGAGATTTTCGCGTCCGAGTTCGCCAAGCTGAATGTGTACTTCCGTGATACCTTCCGCGAGATCTTCGGCGGCGGACACGCCGAACTGCAGCTTGCCGATACTTCGGATATCCTGAACTGCGGTATCGACATCCGCGTGTCTCCGCCGGGTAAGGCGGTTAAAACGATTACGCTGCTCTCAGGCGGTGAAAAGGCGTTTGTTGCCATTGCGCTGTACTTTGCGATCCTCAAGCTGCGGCCTACGCCGTTTTGCGTGCTTGATGAGATCGAAGCCGCGCTCGATGATGTGAACGTGCAGCGGTTTGCAAAATACATTCGCCGCCTGACAGATTCGACACAATTTATTGTAATTACCCACAGACGTGGTACAATGGAAGAAGCAGATATGCTCTACGGCGTGACCATGCAGGAGCAGGGCGTTTCCAAAATGCTGATGCTCAATCTGGCTGAGGCGGAAAAACGGCTCAAAAATACCATTAAGTAATGGAAAATGGAGAATTGCGGCAATGGATATGCGAAGCGAAAAATATCCGTACCGGCTGGATGTGGAAAGACGATTGCCGAACGGCTCTCTTACGACAGACGGCTATGCGGCACGGCATCCGGTCGAGTTTCGGCACTGGGGACATGCGCGCGGCTATGTTCTCTGGGGTGAGCGGATTGACCGCACAGACTGGGAGAACTGGCGTATCAACTACTACGGTAAATAATTACTGATTCCTGATTTGCAAGATAAATATAAGGAGATAAGCATGGGATTTTTTGATAAAATTAAGCAGGGCTTAAAGAAAACATCGGATGCGGTGAACCACTCGCTGGACAGCGTGTTCGCGGCATTTGTCAAGGTGGATGATGATCTGCTCGAGGAGCTGGAAGAAGCACTCATCCTGTCGGACGTCGGTGCATCCACGGCGGCGAAGATCGTTGCTGAGGTCGAAAAGCGCGCCAAGCTGCGCAAGACCACCACGGCGGACGAGCTGCGCGACCTGCTCCGCGAGGTGCTGACCGACAACATGCTCGACAACCAGCCGCTGAATACGGACGGCAAGCCGGCGGTCATTCTGGTAATCGGCGTCAACGGTGTCGGCAAGACGACCTCGATCGGCAAGCTGGCAGCCCGCTATGTCAATGAGGGTAAAAAGGTTATGCTGTCGGCGGCGGATACCTTCCGCGCGGCTGCGGCTGACCAGCTCGAAATCTGGGCAAAGCGTGCCGGTGCGGACATCGTTCGCCACGGCGAGGGCGCAGACCCGGCGGCTGTTGTGTTCGACTCCATCTCGGCGGCCAAGGCACGCGGCAGCGATATCATCATCGTGGATACGGCAGGCCGTCTGCACAACAAGGCCAACCTGATGAACGAACTGGCGAAGATCGACCGCGTTATCTCCCGTGAGCTGCCGGATGCGTCGCGCGAAACGCTGCTCGTGCTGGATGCGACCACCGGTCAGAATGCGGTTCATCAGGCTGAGGAGTTCAACAAGGCTGCCGAGCTGACCGGCATCATTCTCACTAAGCTGGACGGTACCGCAAAGGGCGGCATCGTGATCGCTATTTCGGCAGGACTGGGTGTTCCGGTCAAGCTGGTCGGCGTTGGCGAGGGCATTGACGATCTGATCGACTTTGACCGTGCGGCATTCCTGGAGGCCATCCTGCCGCCGGTTCATGAAAACGCAGAAAACGATGAGGAACAGACCGAGGAGGACGAAAATGCAGAGACCTGACGGAAGAACCAAGGGCGCAATGCGTCCGGTGAAGATTACCACTGATTACACGATGTACGCGGAAGGCTCGGTGCTGGTCGAGATGGGCAACACCAAGGTCATCTGCACCGCGTCGGTCGAGGAAAAGGTACCGCCGTTCCTCGAGGGCAAGGGCCTCGGCTGGGTAACTGCCGAGTATGCGATGCTCCCGCGTGCGACCAATACCCGCAAAAAGCGCGATATCAAGTCGCTCAAGCTGGACGGCCGCTCGAGCGAGATCCAGCGTCTGATCGGCCGTGCGCTGCGTGCGGTCGTTGACCGCGAAGCACTCGGTGAGCGCCAGATCACGATTGACTGCGATGTTATTCAGGCGGACGGCGGCACGCGCTGCGCGTCTATCACCGGCGGATTTGTTGCACTGTGGCTTGCATGCAAAAAGCTGCTGGCCGATGGCGTGATCGAGAAAATGCCGCTCACTGCACAGGTTGCAGCCGTTTCGGTCGGCATTTTTGAGGAGGAAGCCGTGCTCGACCTCAACTACGCCGAGGACAGCCACGCCATCGTGGACTGCAACGTGGTTATGACGAGCAAGGGTGAGTTCATCGAGGTGCAGGGCACCGGCGAGGGCCGTCCGTTTACGGATACCGAGCTGCGCAAGCTGCTCGGACTCGGCAAGCGCGGCTGCCTGACGCTGTGCCGCAAGCAGACCAAGGTGATGGGGGAAAGTCTGTAATGCAGTTTGTACTTGCTTCCCATAACAAGAAAAAGCTGGAAGAGCTGTCCGCTATCGTGAGCAGCCTCGGCATTGAGATCATCCCGCTGCCGGAGGGTGCCCCCGAACCCGAGGAAAACGGCAAAACCTTCGAGGAAAACGCGCTCATCAAGGCGAAATCCGCCGCAGAATTCACCGGTCTGCCCGCTCTCGCGGATGACAGCGGCCTGTGCGTGGATGCGCTGGACGGTGCTCCCGGTATCTACTCCGCGCGCTACTGCGAGGGTACGGACGAGGATCGCAACGCCTTTCTGCTGAAAAATATGCAGGATAAGGAAACCCGTGCCTGCCGGTTTGTGTGCGCGATCGCGTGTGTGCTCGCGGACGGCGAAACGCTCACCGTGCGTGGTGAATGCGAGGGCACACTGCTCCGCGAGAACCACGGCGCAGGCGGCTTCGGCTATGACCCGCTGTTCTATGTCGGGAAATACGGCTGTACCTTCGGCGAATTGCCGGCAGAGGTCAAGAATACAATCTCTCATCGGGCAAATGCTTTGAATAAATTGAAAGCCATACTAAAAGATAAAGTGAATTGAAAATGGAGAATGGAAAATGGAAAATTGCGGTGCGGCACGTAGTGCCGAATAAAATAATCGCGCAAGGCGCGATACCATAATTCTCAATTCTCCATTCTCAATTTTCCATTAAAACATAAGGAGAAATATAATGCTTAACACAAAACAACGCGCACAGCTTCGTGCAATGGCAAACCCGCTGGCGGTCACGCTGATCATCGGCAAGGAAGGCGTAACCGACGCGGTAGAACGCGAGCTGGACGCGCTGCTCGAATCCCACGAGCTGGTCAAGGGCAAGGTGCTCGAGAGTGCGATGCTGACACCGCGCACGGTATCCGAGGCGCTCTGCGAGGCCACCGGCGCGGACGCTGTACAGTGCATCGGCTCCAAGTTTGTGCTGTACCGCCAGTCCAGCGATGAGGACAAGCGCAAGATCGTTCTGGTAAAATGAGGACGGGAATTCTCGGCGGCACATTCAATCCGCCGCATCTGGGACATCTGCATGCGGCGGAACTCGCGCACCGTGCGCTGAACTTAGATCGGGTGCTGTTCATTCCGACCAACATTCCGCCGCACAAGGTACTGCCGGAAAACACCGCGTCCGCAGAGGACCGGTGCGAGATGGTGCGCCGCCTGACGGCCGAAAAAACGTGGGCGATGCTTGACACTATAGAGATCGACCGCGGCGGCGCAAGCTACACGGTGGACACGCTCCGCGCGCTTCATGCACGTGGCGAGACCGACCTGCACCTGATCGTCGGCACGGATATGCTGCTCTCGTTCGATAAGATCTGGCGTGCGCCGGACGAGATCGCGCGGCTGGCTTCGCTTGCTGTCTGCGCCCGCGAAAACGAGGACTGGGACGCGCTGCGTGAAAAGGCGGCGGCGCTCAAGGACTCGCTCGGTGCAACCGTAGAGCTGGTGCAGGGCGACAGCCTGACCATTTCCTCGACCGAGCTGCGGCAGGGCGGTGCACTGCGATGCTATACACCGGAATCGGTCGCGGATTACATCGAAGAACGTCATCTGTACGGCTACTAAGCCTGTATCATACAGGTTTAACAGATAAATACAACTTTGGAACGGCCCACGGTCCGTTCCTCCTTGTCGGCAAAACTGTAGTTTTGCGACAGAAATTGCTGAGAAATGCGGGGAAAAGTTATGTTATGTAATGAAGAAATGCGTAAAAGTATCCTTTCCAGACTGCAGGGCTACCGCTATGAGCACTCGCTCGGCGTGGAGCGTGCGGCGATCATGCTGGCAGAAAAGTACGGCGAGGACCCGGAAAAAGCGGGTACTGCAGGCATTCTGCATGACATAACAAAATATCTTTCTCCGCAAGAACAGTTGAATTTATGCGGGAAATACGGTATAATACCCTGTACCGTCGAAAAAAGCGAGCCGAAAATGCTGCACGGAAAGACGGCGGCAGCCATCGCGCGGGCCGAATACCACATGCCCGAGGATATCTGCGATGCCATCGCCTGCCATACCACCGGCAAGAACCATATGACGCTGCTTGACAAGATCTTGTATCTGGCGGATTACATCGAAGAAACTCGTGATTTTCCCGGCGTGGACAAGGCGCGTGAGCTGGCGCAGATCGACATCGACAGTGCCCTGCTCTACTGCTATGACCAGACGCTGACCGAGCTGGTCGCACGCGGAAAACTCATCCACAGTGATACCATTGCCGCTTATAATGATATGATCCGGCAGGGTGTCAGCTGGCGGGACAAGTAAAATGGAGGCAGAAATCGTTTGAAACTATTCGGAGGAAGCGGCGACAGGAAAAACCGCAACGGAGACAGCACTCCGGCACAGGCTCCCGCACAGCAGGCAGCGCCCAAGCCGGAAGGGAACCACCAGCCGATCTCGGCGCCCAAGCCGGGCGGCAAAAAGGGAAAGGCTCCGAAGGAGAAAAAAAAGCTGACACCCAGACAGAAGGGCAAGCGCATTGCCATCATTATGGCGGTTGTGCTGGTGCTGTTCGCGTGCGCAGCAGCTGCAGCGGTGTGGTTTATCCGTTCGCCGCAGGCGACGATCAAGGACAAGGAAAACGGCGATAAGGTCGATGTGAGCAGCCTGCTCAACTCGGGCACCCGCATTGACGATGTGTTTACGTTCGTGGTCGGCGCAGTTGATGAGGACGAAACACGAACAGACGCTTTGATGGTCGCAACCATGGATACCAAGGACAAGACCATTAACGTCATGAACATCCCGCGCGACACCATGTGCAACAACACGGCAACCGGCGCGAGCAAGAAGATCAACGCAGCCTACGGCATGGATACCGGCGGCAAGGGCGGCAACATCGAGCAGACGAGCAAGGAAATCGAGCGTCTGATGGGCTTCCGGCCGGATAAATACGTTATCGTCAACTTTGACGGCATTGCAGCCATCGTGGATGCGATCGGCGGCGTGGATTATGACGTGCCGTTCGATATGAAGTACGGTGATCCGTCGCAGAATCTGCACATCGACCTGAAAAAAGGCCAGCAGCATCTGGACGGCAAGCAGACCGTCGGCTTCCTGCGCTGGAGACACAACAACGATTACACCGTACAGTACACCAACGGCGATGAAGGCCGTGTAGAGAATCAGCAGAAGTTCCTCAAGGCGCTGGCAGGTCAGGTGCTGCAGATCAAGAATGTGACCAAGATCCGCTCGATCGCAGAGGCCGTGTTCAAGAACGTCAAGACCGACTTCAGCGCCGGCGAGCTGCTGTGGATGGGCATGCAGGCCATGCAGATCGACAACAGCAGCATTCAGTTCTTTACACTGCCCGGCTACGGCAAGATGAGCACGGCGGGTACCTCGGTGCAGTATTCGTTCTTCTTCCCGTATTACGACCAGACGCTGGAACTGGTAAACAAGTATTTCAACCCCTACGAGGAGCCGATCTCCAAGCTGGACATCGTCGGCGGACCGGATACCACTACCTACTCGGGCGGCTATGTAAGCTCGGGCGAGGAAAATAATGTATGGGGTGACACCTCCGGCTCGTACGATTACAGCGAGGATTATTACGAAGAACCGGATTACAGCTACGATGAGCCATCCTACGACAACAGCGGCTCGGACGGCGATTATTCGGATAACAATGACTACTCGGGCGGCGACAGCGGCGGAGACTATTCCGGCGGCGACTCCGGTGAGGAGAGCGGCGGCGACTCCTCCGGCGGCGATTACACCGACGGCGGCGGAGAGGACAGCGGTGCTTCCTCAGGCGGAGACGATGGCGGAACATACGATCCCGAGGCATAATAAAGGCAATATACCATAATCGGCAGAAAGGCAAACCCTTTTCTGCCGCACAAAAGGAGTTTATACTTTGACTGCAAAAGAAACTGTAAAGGCGATCTGCGAAGCGCTGATCGAGAAAAAGGCTCAGGGCATTGAGGTGCTGCATGTTGAGCGCCTGACCGAGCTGACCGAGTATTTCGTCATCTGCTCTGCGTCCTCCACTACGCAGGTTAAGGCACTGGCGGACAATGTAGAGTGGCACCTGAAGTATGACCATGACGAGATGCCGCACCACACCGAGGGTTATGAATCCGCACAGTGGATGCTGCTGGACTACGGCTGCGCTGTACTGCATGTATTCATGCCGGAGGCACGCAAGTTCTACAATCTGGAGAACCTGTGGAAGGACGGCACGCCGGTAACGCTTGAAGAGCTGGGCATCGAGGACAAGTAAAATACCGACATGCGGCGGCGCCGGGAACGACGTCCGCCGCGTTGTCGCGCTCAAAATCCAAAACTCACTTTAGGGGGAGAATCCGTTGAAGTACGATCATAAACAAGTAGAAAAGAAATGGCAGGACATCTGGGACGAGAAGCAGTGCTTCCATGCCGAGAATGACTCGGACAAGGAGAAGTTCTACGCGCTCGTAGAGTTCCCGTATCCGTCCGGTCAGGGTCTGCATGTAGGTCATCCGCGCTCCTACACCGCGCTGGATATCGTTGCGCGCAAAAAGCGCATGCAGGGCTACAACGTGCTGTATCCGATGGGCTGGGATGCATTCGGTCTGCCGACTGAGAACTTTGCCATCAAGAACCATGTTCATCCGGCAGAGGTTACCAAGAAGAACATCGCACGCTTCAAGAGCCAGCTCAAGAGCCTTGGTCTGTCGTTCGACTGGTCGCGTGAGATCAATACCACCGACCCGAGCTACTACAAGTGGACCCAGTGGATTTTCCTGCAGCTGTTCAAGAAGGGCCTGGCCTACAAGAAGGAAATGAGCGTAAACTGGTGCACCTCCTGCAAGTGCGTTCTGGCGAACGAGGAGGTTGTCAACGGCGTTTGTGAGCGCTGCGGCAGCGAGGTCGTTCACAAGACCAAGAGCCAGTGGATGCTCGCCATCACCAAGTACGCACAGCGCCTGATCGACGATCTGGATGATGTGGACTACATCGAGCGCGTTAAGATTCAGCAGCGCAACTGGATCGGCCGTTCCACCGGCGCTGAGGTCGATTTCAAGACTACCGAGGGCGACACGCTGACCGTTTACACCACCCGTCCGGACACCCTGTTCGGCGCGACCTACATGGTAATCTCTCCGGAGCACCCGATGATCGAGCAGTGGGCGGACAAGCTGAACAACATCGAGGACGTTCGCGCATACCGTGAGGAGGCTGCCCGCAAGTCCGACTTCGAGCGTACCGAGCTGAATAAGGACAAGACCGGCGTTAAGCTGGACGGCGTTGCCGCAATTAACCCGGTAAATGGCAAGCAGATCCCGATCTTCGTTTCCGACTATGTTCTGATGGGCTACGGCACCGGTGCCATCATGGCTGTTCCGGCGCACGATGACCGTGACTGGGAGTTTGCTAAGAAGTTCGGCTGTGAGATCATCGAGGTTGTTTCCGGCGGCGAGGATGTCCAGAAGGCTGCGTTCACCGCAAAGGACGAAACCGGCATTCTGGTAAATTCCGATTTCCTGAACGGCAAGACCGTTAAGGACGCTATTCCGGCTATGATCGAGTGGCTGGGTGAAAAGGGCATCGGCCATGCCAAGGTGCAGTACAAGCTGCGTGACTGGGTATTCTCCCGTCAGCGTTACTGGGGCGAGCCGATTCCGATCGTCAAGTGCGATAAGTGCGGCTATGTGGCTCTGCCGGAGGATCAGCTGCCGCTTGAGCTGCCGAACGTAACCAGCTACGAGCCGACCGACAACGGCGAGTCTCCGCTGGCGCACATGACCGACTGGGTAAACACCACCTGTCCGTGCTGCGGCGGTCCGGCAAAGCGCGAGACCGATACCATGCCGCAGTGGGCCGGTTCCTCCTGGTACTTCCTGCGCTATATGGATCCGCACAACGACAAGGCGCTTGCCTCGCCGGAAGCACTGAAATACTGGTCTCCGGTTGACTGGTACAACGGCGGCATGGAGCACACCACGCTGCATCTGCTGTACAGCCGTTTCTGGCATAAGTTCCTGTATGACATCGGCGTAGTGCCGACCAAGGAGCCGTATGCAAAGCGCACCAGCCACGGCATGATCCTCGGCGAGAACGGCGAGAAGATGTCTAAGAGCCGCGGCAACGTCGTCAACCCGGACGAGATCGTTGACACCTACGGCGCAGATACCATGCGTCTGTACGAGATGTTCATCGGTGACTTTGAGAAGGCTGCTCCGTGGAGTCCGAAGTCCATCAAGGGCTGCCGCCGCTTCCTCGAGCGCGTATGGGCGCTGGCTGACAAGGTGCAGGACGGCGACACCTACTCCGAGCAGCACGAGGTGCTCATGAACCGTACCATCAAGAAGGTCGGCGAGGACGCAGACAACCTCAAGGCCAACACCGCTATCGCAGCGCTGATGACCATGCTCAACGAGTTCTACAACAAGGGCGTAAACAAGGCTGAGTACAAGACCTTCCTGGCGCTGCTCAATCCGTTTGCACCGCATATCACTGAGGAGCTGTGGCAGCAGCTCGGCGAGACCGGTCTGCTCTCCGTAGCACCGTGGCCGACCTACGACGAGGCCAAGACCGTCGAGAGCACGGTAGAGCTGGCGGTACAGGTAAACGGCAAGCTGAAGTGCACCATCAAGCTGGCAGTCGATGCCGACAAGCAGACTGCGATCGATACCGCAATGGCAGAGGAAAAGGTACAGCACGCCATCGAGGGCAAGCAGATCGTAAAGCAGATCGTTGTTCCGGGCAAGATCGTAAACCTTGTCGTAAAGTAAGAAGGAATGCCGGATTTCCGCGTCAAAAAGAAAAAATCGAAAACTACGGGAAAAAGTAGTTGACATTGACGCGGAAATTCGATATAATATCCTTACGGTTTTGTGTATGGATGTATACAAACTGTGCTAAGCGATCCCCATGAGGGGAACGTGCGGAGGGAGGGAAAACTGTGTCGGAGATCCGCATCAAGGAAAATGAGTCTATTGACAGCGCACTGCGTCGCTTCAAGCGTTCGTGTGCCAAGGCGGGTACGCTTTCCGAGCTCCGCAAGCGTGAGCATTATGAAAGCCCGAGCGTAAAGCGCCGCAAGAAGTCTGAGGCTGCACGCGCAAAGAAGAAGAAGTTCCGCTAAAATAGAATTTCCAGAGAGCAGATGGTTAAACGTCTGCTCTTTTCTTTTTTCTGCACCGGCTGACCGGGGAATCTGAACCGCGCAAGCGGGTCCGCCCCTGACAGGCGGCAGCCTTTTCAGCATCGGCTGAGCGGGGCGCACGAACTGCGTCAGCGGGTTCGCCCCTAACGGGCGGAGAGTTTTTCGCTTGAAATCAAGCGGGGGATTCGCCGTCTGCGGACGGCGGGGGCGTGCCGCGCCCCGCG
>ERZ857750.1722-NODE-1722-length-23094-cov-4.857720_pt1 | contig 23094 bp, 12 predicted proteins | sample MGYA00519915_ERZ857750 | MGnify/ENA primary metagenome ERZ857750 (study PRJEB31778, sample SAMEA3449358) | human gut metagenome | biome: human gut; feature: human-associated habitat; material: faeces | place: United Kingdom | collected 2010/2012 ... | reverse complement strand
TGCGGGCGGAGCCCCCTCGCAGAGGGGGCCAAGGCGCCTTGCCTCCCTCTGCGAGACAGACTCCCCCGGGACGGGGGAGGTGGCGCGTGGCGCCAGAAGGGGAGCGGTGGCGCGAAGCGCCGGAGGGAGAGAACCCCGCGACGGATGCCGATTTTGCATTGGCAGGAGAGCACAGTCACAAAAACGCGCAGTACCATTCCAAAACGGGCCCGCCAAACAGCATCGCGATCACGATGCCTGCACACAGAAACGGGCCGAAGGCGAAGTGGTCCTTCTTCCCTGCCTTTTTGGCGGCCAGCAGGTATATGCCGTACATACCGCCAAAAACAATGCCGAAAAACATCGCCAGCAGCGTATTCTGCCAGCCCAGGAACAGCCCGGCGGCTGCCATCAGCTTGATGTCGCCGCCGCCGAACGCGCCGTCGATGACAAGGCAGAGCAGAAACATCGGCACACTGACGCAGAGCGCACCGATGACGTGCGGCAGCCAGTCGGCAGGGGAGAGCAGCACGCTCACCGCGCCGCAGACCGCCAGCGCCAGATTCAGCCGGTCCGGGATGGTCTGCGTCTCGGCATCAATGAGCGAAACGCTCAGCAAGATCCCGCAGACCGCCAGCGCCAGCAGCGCGGCCCAGCTCATGCCGAACAGCCCGCCCGGCAGGGCGTAGGCAGCGCCGTACCGCCAAGTGCAGCCCAGCGCCAGCACGCCGCCCAGAAGCTCCACCAGCAGGTACCGCGCCGGAATGTGCGCACCGCAGTGGCGGCACCGCCCGCGCAAAAATAACCAGCTGAACACGGGCACTAAGTCCGGCGCACCCAGCGTGTGGCCGCACTGCGGGCATGCGCTGCGGCCCTTCAGCGGGTCCATGCCCCGCGGCAGCCGCCACGCGACGACGTTCATAAAGCTGAACAGTGCCGCGCCCAGCAGAAAACGAATGAGTCCCAACAGAAGCTCAAGCAGCAGCATGGCCCACCCCCGCGCCGTATTGCAGCCGGTCCTCCGCGCGGAAAACGCGGTAACCGCCGTCGGCATCATAGATGGCGTACATGCCGTTCTCCTGATACAGGAGCCGCTGCACGGTGTAGCCGTTCGGGTCGATCTGCAAAAGCGTCACTGTGCCGGGCAGTGAGCCCAGCGTGCGGATTTCCTCGGCGATGCCGTCCGCAAAGCCGTCCGCGCTTGTCTGATCGGCGAACGTCTGCCCGGCGGAGTAGCACTGGGCAGACACGGCACTGGCCGCCAGCCGCGCAGCCTTGACCTGAGCCAGGGCCTCCCGCGCACGGGCCTGATAGCGCAGCTCCGCCGCGCCGGTCACAATAGTATACAGGACAGCGCCCAGCGCCAGCAGTACGGCGAGCTTTTCCGCAAACGCAGCTTTGGCCCAGCGTTCCCCGGTATGGCGCAGCCATGCGCCCAGTCGTGCTGCCAGCATTGTTACACATCCTCTACCATATAATAACACGCTATTTAGTATACCGTGCCGGGCCTGTATTTGCAAGAAATTTCGCGAAAAAACTCTGTTTTTTGTTCAAAGATAACGGAAATTATGGCGAAATCGTGCACAACTTGCCGCTGACCCACTATATTTGGTGTAAATTTGCTGAAATCTCGCAGGCTTTGTTGCGAAAACGTCACATTCCGAGTATAATGCCAATATATATAATCTGATATTGTGTCTAATTGTAACCTTTCACCGGAGAAACGACGGGAGCATCTATGGTGCAGTACAATAAAAATATAAAAAACAAAAAGAAAGGCTTTACGCTGGTGGAGCTGATGGTCGTTCTGGCTATCACGGCCATTCTGGCGGTGCTGGTCGGCGGCGGGCTGATCGCCTACACGCGGCTGGCCCGGTTTGAAAAGAACGAGGCCAACGCCCGCACGCTGTTCCAGACGGCGCAGATCTCCCTGACCCGGATGGAGACGGCGGGGGGGCTGGATGCGTTCCGCCAGCAGGTCATGGAGGAGGGCAGCACGGGCGACCACTTCCAGAACGACGTCACCGTGACCGACGCGAACGGCAAAACCCTTGTGAGCCGCACCAAGACCGAACTGAACCAGAACGTGGCCGCGCTCTACTATGACCGCACGGGCGCTGCCGCGGGCAACCATAACGCGCTGGTCAAGGAGCTGCTGGGCGATTACATCTACGACGCCTCGCTGCTGAATGCCTCAATCTGTGTCGAAATCGACGTGCAGAGCGGGCAGGTCTACTCGGTCTTTTACGATACCAAATCCGATAAGCTCCGCTTCAATCAGGACGGTGCTACGAATATTTATGACCGCAGCTATGACCACCGCCGCAATGACAGCCTTGTCGGCTACTACTCTGCCGAGGACCGCGTCAACGTTGTGCAGCTGGTGCAGACGAAGCTGAAGGTCAAGAATCCCCGCCTGACGAACGGCGAGACGCTGACCCTGAGCTGGAGCGGCAACTCCAGCCTCGGCGATCTGGACACCTCCTACACGGCCACGGCCTACGATGCCAAGGATACCGACAAGACGAAGCCGCTGTTTACCATCACGATCAAGCGCGACACCGCGGGTGCGGCGGATGATAACAAGCAGGTCATCACCAAGATGCCTGTCACGATTTATACGTATGATAATGCGGGCCAACGGACGGAAACCGAGAAAGAACTCTACTTCCCGTTAAGCTACAACAAGGGCAGCTTTGTGCTGACGCTGGACGCCATGGCGGACGCAGCGCTGCTGCGCGCGTGTGAGAACGACGCTGACGTTGCCACTACGAGCCTGTACAGCATCACCCGCCTGCTGAACGACCCGAAGGACATCTATATTGCCATGCGCGCCGAGCCGCGGGAAAACTACAGCGACACCTACACAGCCAGCAAAGAGGAAACGACGAACGGAGAAAACACCCTGCTGGCCAAGGGCGGCACGGCGGTCACGGCTGATCTGAAATATTTCCGCCATCTGTACAACCTGCGCTGGTCTGCCGATTGGAAGATTGCCGACAAGGGCACCTACACGCTGACCCCCCAGGCCAGCAACAGCACCGGCCTGAACTGGACGGGCGGCGGCGTCACGGTCTACTGCGCCGCGGGCGCATGGCCTCCTGTGGCCAAGGTGCCGTCCCTCAATGACCCTGTCGCCTGGCCGACGATCCCGGAGCTGGGTGAAAAAATCGAACTTACGAGCAAAAAAACGGGTCTTACAACCCAAACGACCCGTGTGCCCATCCTCAATCTGCAATTGAGCAGCAAGTCCGTTGCAAAAACCGGCAGGGCAGAGAAGGACGAGCTGGCCGACCACTATGTCGGCCTTATCGGCGAGAACAGGGGCAAAATTTCTTACATCACACTGCGCGACCCGGACATTCAGGTCAACGTCAAGACCGAGACCGTCGCCGCCGGTGCGCTGCCGAACGAAAACCAGCTCAAGCTGACCGCAACCAAATTCGTCACGGCGCTGGCGAAGGAAGACGAGAACTGGCGCGATGTGCGCGCCGTCGGCGCACTCTGCGGCGTCAACACCGGCACGCTGAAAAGCTGCGCCCTGACCCGCGGCACGAACTCCTCGACGAGTGCGCTGGTGGCCGCGGCGCTGGCGTTTAACAACACTACCACCGCAACGCAGCGCAAAGCGCAGACGCAAAACGATGGCAGCAAAAGCTATACCTATTATACAGACGAGCCGCGCGGCATTGGCGGTCTCGTCGGCGTTGCCATACCCAAAACAACGGATTCCGTCATGCAGGATCTGACCGTCGCGTCGGACGTGACGGTGGCGGGTCTGCTTGTGGACAAGGACACGCAATCCGTTGCAGAGACCACAGCGGCAGACCAGAAGGCCGAGAAGGCCCGCTACGCTGCCGCGGCAGCCGAGCCGAATGACAAGAACTCCCTCTGGCGCAGCGTCGGCGTGGGCGGCGTGTTCGGCACGGTGGACGCTGCCCAGATGAAAACGAACGGTGATACGAACATCGTCAACAACGGCCTTGTCACCGGCAACGGCTTCACGGGCGGCATCGTCGGCAACCTGTTTACGACGGACACCAGCGTGTCCCAGAGCCTGACGGGCCTGAGGAACAACGGCACGGTCAGCGCGGGCGCCAACTATAAGGGCGATACCGCGGGCGATGCGCGCAGCCTGGTGCTGGGGCAGTTCTTCGGTGGCATTGCGGGCTACGGCAGGGGCGTGACCCTGCAAGGCTGCGAAAGTGTGACCCGCAGCGACCTGACCGAGACCCAGCTCAAGGAGCAGGTCGAGGCGGGCTTCGACAAAAAAACCGGCACATTGACCGACGCCAGCCCTCTCAAAGGTGATTTCGTCGGCGGCCTTGTCGGCTACGGCAAGGAAATTGTGCTGAACGGCTGCAAGACCGGCAAGGGCTACGTGCTCGGCAGCCGGTTTGTGGGCGGTCTGGCCGGTGGCTTTACCGGCAGCGGCGTACAACAGAACGATACGAACAGCAGTGACGTCTTTGGCAACCGCTACGTCGGCGGCATCGTGTCGGTCAACGGCAGCAACAGCAAAATCAGCGGCATGACCAATACGGGTCTGGTCGCGGCCTTTGGAAAGAACGCGGCCTACGTCGGCGGCATCGTCGGCATCAATGATGCCGACTGGGGCGGCAGTGAAGACAAGACTGCCAAAGCCACCGTGCAGAACTGCGCCAACCGTATGTCCGGCGACAACGCCACCGACACCCGCCGCATCAACCTGTTAAAGGAGCTGAGCAGCCCCGCGGGCGGCTGCGCCGACTACGTCGGCGGCATCGTGGGCTGCAACGGCAAAAACGGCGTTGTGACGTGGGATACAAGCACCCCGACGCTGGGTGCCATCCTGTACGGCAACAACTACGTGGGCGGCGTGGCCGGTTATAACGATGAAAATGCGATAATCTCCAACACCTCCGGCCAGAACCTGACCATCAGCGGCCAGATCGTGGCGGCGGGCAAGGCTGTCGGCGGTATGATCGGCCTGAACTGCGCGCCGGAACTGCCCTCCGCCACTGTGAAGGTCAGCCGCGTGGCAGGTCAGCAGCTTGTCGGCGGCGTCATCGGCGCCAACCTGCCGGTGGGCGGCTTCATCGTGGCGGACGGCGGCGCGTTTAAAACAGATGTGGCCTCGGGCCGCGTCGAGGCCGACGCTGTCGCGGGCGGCATCATCGGCTACAACCGTCTGCTGGCGGACAAGCCCGCAAAGGTCACGCTGGCGGCGCTGCTGCCGACGATTGACGAGAGCACCGGCGTGCTGACCGACAGCACCGACGCGGAAACGGAAACGAATACCACAATCACTCTGACCGGTTTCCAGAACAAGCTCAACCTGCAGGTTGACATCTACGTCGGCGGCATCGTCGGTGCAAACGACGCCGACACGAAGCTGACGATTCAAAATGCAACCAACGGCGCAACGCAGAACGCCCTGTCCGTCGGTGGCCTGAACCCGTCCAACAACGGCGCGTTTAAAGGCGGCGTTTTGTTGAGCGAACTGGCCGGTGACCGCTATGACTTTGACACCGCGCGCGGCGCACTGGCGGGCGGTATCATCGGCTATGCCACACCCAACACAACGCTGAAAAACTGCACAAACTACGGCACAGTGGCTCACAAGTGCGCCGCGGGCGGCTTTGCGGGCTGGAACGAGGGCACGATCACCGGCGGCCGCATGGAGGCGTCCCTCGGCAACCGTGAAACCGGGTATACCTATCTGGGCGGCGTTGCGGGCGTCAACGGCGGTCTTATTCAGTCTGCCTACCCGGCGCAGGGCTGCGCCGTGCGCGGCGACAGCTATGTCGGCGGCATTGCGAGCGTCAACCTGGGCGGTGACGTTGCGGCAAGCAAGGGCCTCATCATCTGCACAGAGAACAACAGCACTGGCACGGTGGAGGCCAACCAGTATGCGGGCGGCGTGGCCGGTGCCAACGTCGGCAATATCTCGCTGTCCGGCCAGCTGCAAAGCAGTGTCACCGCCACCGATTATGCGGGCGGCGTGGCCGGTATCAATACGACGTATAACGCCTATAAGGGCAGCATTTACGGCGATGAAAACGCCAACGGCACGGTCCTGGGCAGCGTCAATGCCGCCAACTACGCGGGCGGCGTGGCCGGTACGAACAGCGCCGAAATCACCCGTGTGGAGAACCACGCCTCGGTGCGCGCCAGCACAAAATATGCGGGCGGTATTGCGGGCGAGAACAACGCGGGCGGCACGATCAGCTATTGCAGCCATGCGTCCGGCAATGCCGCCGCAGTCTACGCCACCAACGGCGAGGCGGGCGGCATCGCGGGCAATAATAATAAAGACGCGCTGATTGAGAATGTGCAGGTCCGCGCCGCCGTCACCGCGGCCAACGGCACGGCGGGCGGCGTCACGGCCACGAACTTCGGCACCATCGGCCAAGACAGCGGGCTGGAAAACAACAGCAGCGTAAGCAACTGCACGATCACCGGTACATCGGAGAGCATCGGCGCTGTTGCGGCGTACAACCGCGCGGGCGCGACCATCCGCAATGTGAAGCTGGCGGAAAACGCCAACGTGCAGTTCAGCACCCCGGCAGTCACGATTGGCGGCCTTGCGGGCATGAACGAGGGCACCGTCACCGGCTGCCAGGTCGAAAACGGCGCGCTGGCGCTGGACGCCGGTCTGCGCGCGGGCACCAACACCGTCACGCTGGGCGGCGCGGTGGGCCGTACCACGGCGGACGGCACGGTCAGCAGCACCGACGTTCTGCTGGACCTTACACAAAATCTTGATAAATATACAAATTTGGGCGGCGTCGCAGGCCAGAACGACGGTACCCTGGATCAGTGTACCTATTCCGGCACGATGGGCGGCGAGGCAGGCGAGGGCGGCCTTGTCTCCGTCGGTGCGCGCAGCACCGGCAGCACGGTGGGCGGCATTGCCGGTCTGAACAACAGCACAATCACCGGCTGTGAGGTCAAATACATCAAACTGCAGGTCAGCGGTATCAGCAACATCACCACGACCCAGACCGCAGACGAAAAGCTCGCCAGTGCCAGCCATGTGGGCGGCATTGCGGGCCGCAACAATGACAAAATCGCCAACAGCTATGTTGCCACCGAGCGCAGCAACGGCGCGGGCAGTATCATCACGGCGCGTTACGGCTTTGTGGGCGGCGTCGCGGGCTCCAACAACGGCACTATCACGGGCAGCGGCAGCAAAAAAGCGCTGGTCAGCGACAAAGAAGCAACACCCGCCCTTGTTACACAGGTTGATAATTGGCTGGATGCGGCAGATGCCAATGCCGGCATCAACAGCATGGCGGCAGAGCTGACCACAGGCAAGACCTACGCAAATCTCATGGGTGTTGACACTGTGTCCAAAGAAGGCTGCGGCTATGGGAATGTCTACAGCCAAAGCGGCCTTGCCGCCAATGATCTGCTTGTCGCCCTGCGCGGCAGCAACAACAGCGAGACCGTCCGTGCCGCCGGTTATCTGGGCGGTCTGGCAGGCTTTAACTCTCTCCGCGGTACAATCGACACTTCCGCCACCGGCCAGTGGTTTGTCTATTCTGACAATGCGACAACGGCATCCACCGTCGGCGGTATTGTCGGCCAGAACGAATCCAACGTCACAGACAAAAGCGTGCTGGACACTGTGGTAAACTGTGCCGCCGTGCGCCGGTTTACGCGCGTGTTTAATGGGTCTAAGAACAAGGACGATACAGACAATGACAACATTTACAAGAGGGAAAATCGTGTTGTTGTCCATGTGGGCGGTGTCATTGGCCAGCAGCAGAACCGCAGCGATGACCGGTGGTCTGTCAGCAAGGTAGTCAACTGCGGCAGTGTGTTCAACAGCCGCTCGGCCAATGTGGGCGGCGTGATCGCCTATTGGCTGGACTACGGCGGAACCGTGCAGAAATGCTTCAATTTTGGCAAAATCACAACAAACACGAACGACAAAAACAGCGGTTACGGTGCAGTCGGCGGTATTGTCGGCTTTATTGACCAGCCTATTTCCGGCGGCACCACAAATGTGCTTTCCTGCCGTAACTACGGTCAGATTTGGTATAAATCAAACGGCGCAAATGACTGCGCGGGCATTATCGGTAAAATCGAGATGAAGCAGCGCACCGATATTATGACGCTGAACATCATCGACTGCGTCAATAGCGGTGCAATCAAGGCAGCGTCGCAGGCAGTCGGCATTCTGGCATGGATCGGCCCGTACGACAAGGGGAACATTGATAATGTTACGGTAAATATTGACCGCTGCCGAAACCTTAATACAGACTTTACGTGTAGCAGAAAAATCGGCATTGTCGGCAGCCGCGGTAATGGCTCTGGGTCGCAAGAAGCAACCAATGTCACAAACTGCTTTGCCACGGTTGGTACAGATTGGTTCCCGATTGCCTATTTGCGCCTGAGTGGCGAGAATGTCACCGGCCACGGCAACTATTATATTGAAAATTCCGAAAGTGCAGGCAAGAGCTTCTTTAAGAAAGATTCCCGTAAACTGACCACAGTAAAACCGAACAGTACAACAGGTAACTGGGAGAAAGCGGATAAGCAAGGAAGTGACTCGGCCTACAATGAGACAGATTGGAACAAGTCCTCGAAAAAAGTAAAAGCACACCGTCTGTACATAGGCTATAACGTCACTGATAAAGCAACCTCTCCTTATATTGCGTTCCTGCCCACTTTGGCAAAGGATGGGAACGGCGCAGCGTACAGTCTGTGGTGGATTCGCGGCCGTGGTGCTACGGCGGAATTGGGTGCCCAACCAAACTCTGCCTATATCAAGACCGACGGTAAGAAAGCCTACATTTTCGATGACACCGGCGCGGGCTATAATGAAAATCCCGGCCAAAAGAGAGCGGACGTGATGCTGCAATTCGGCGAAGCCGCGAACAGTACGAACGACTCAGACGTTGATATTACCGACATCACCGACGAGGTCATCCAGAACTACTATAAGTACGTGCTGGACAGCACCAAGCCAGCCAAGCCGGAAAAAATCGACGTCAAGGCCAGCCAGGTGCAGGACGCGGACAACAACGTCTATGGCCGTTATAAAGTGACGTGGGACGAGCCGAAGGACAAGGAAGCCAGCCCCGCCGCTTACTACCGTGTTGAAATTCTGCCCTGCGATGCCGCAGGCAATATCACCGGGGCCGCCTACCTGACTGCTGACGTCTACCAGCGCAGCTATACCTTTGTGGCTGATAAAGCGTGGACGGGTAACTTCGTCGTGCGTGTAACGCCCTACAATACCAACGACGACCCGAATCAGGATGACAACTTCAACACCAGCGCCGTGCAGACCTTTATGCACGCCCTGCCGACACCGGAGATTGAGTTCCGGCTGGTCAAACGCGAGAACGGCGGCTTTGACTGGAATCAGTGCCAGACGCCGGATGAAAAATCGAGAGAATTCAAGTATGAGGTTGTCGCGGTGCTGAAAAACTACACCGAATACCCGACAGACGAGGCTTGGACCGTCAAGCTGACCGATGGAAGGCATACTTATTATTTCAGCAGACAGGATGGCAAGCAGTACATCCGCCTGACCCAAAATTTGGAACGCACTTTGACGCTTACGGCGTTGGCAACCCCGGTCAACAGCAACAGCACAAAGTATCTGCGCTCGGCCCAGTACAAGTCAGAGACCTATCTCCCGTCCCAGTGGCGTGACCACAACGGCGATAACGGCAAGGACGAGGACGGTCTGCCGCTGGGCACGCTGAAAAAGGACGGCGACACGGACTATGTGACCTACACCGGCCAGACAGCGGAGAGTTTTGAAGCAACCGTGAAGTTCAGCTTTACCCCGAGGGTCAAGAGCGACAGCAGCGAGCACGGCAGCCCGACCTACCGTGTCATGCTGCTGGCAAAATATCTGGGCAATGACACGGTCAACGGGCAGTCCCTGTACGGTCAGTACATCACGCTGGCCGCGCGGGAGGGCATCGTCACCGAGACACCCGTCACCTTCAACCTGAACAGCCTGCCGTCGGATGCTATGTCCAACTACACGGACTTCCTTGTCATTGCGGTGCCCATTACCAGCGGTAAGGGCGATGTGACCACACGCTGGGATGCCAAGGCGGAGGAAGTGTCCGCAGCCATCGCCAGCCATGCAAACGACACCAGCAAAGAAATCTGGTGGAAGAACGGCTATGAGATCGTCCGCACGGGCGAGCACAGCTATACCTATGCCCATTTGACGCCGCTCTGCTTCTCCGACGTGAACCGCACCGATGACAAGAGTTGGGCTATACAGGCCACGCAGACGACCCCGCAGATCATCTTCAAGCAGCTGAACCTGAATGTTCTGAAAGCCCCGACGCTGGACAAAAACACCGAAGGAAAAGTTGACGAGAAAACCAACGAGTTGACCTATACGTTCAACTGGACGCAAGAGGACATGGACGCGAAAACGCCGACCTACAGCATCAAGCTCTACGGCCTGTTGACGGACAAGGACGGCAATGTGACCGGTCAGGAGCAAATTGCGCTGAAGGACGGCGTAAATCTGGCCGATAAGGTTCAGAACAGCGGCAACAACAGCTTTACCCTGCCTGTCAACGTGGATATCATGCTGGCCAACGGCAGCGACAGCTGGCGCTATGACAAGGTCCGGCTCGAGGTCACCCGTGTGGCGGCAGCCGGCACCGATGAAATCGGCGCGTCCGCTGTGGCGGATTACAGCGTTAAGCAGCGCCTGCCCGGCATCAGCGCGCCGAGCTCCATCACCCGCGTCAACGGCGAGACCGACAACGCGGATGCCCTGCTCTACACGGTCAGATGGTCGCCGTCCGACGACGCGCGCATTGGCTACTATTACCTGTGCGTCGTCGATGACGGCGGCAATACTGTGCTGACGCTGCCCACCACGGGCAACGTCGGCAGCCTGACGCTGGATCTGGAGCAGTATCAGGGCAAGGCATTGCGCTTCCGCGTCATTGCCCGCTGCAAGGCTGGTAGCAATTGCTTTGACGGCCCGAACGGCGCGTTGAGCCAGTCCGAGACCATCGTCAGCCGCGCCGCTGCGCCTGTGGTTGAAAACGTCGCTTTTGACAACAACAGCCCGAATCAGGAGACGTTCCTGAACGACCTCAAGCTCAACATGATGCTGGCGGAACCCGCACAGGGCAATGTCTACTTTACCGGCTATATCTTCAGCGATGCGGACAAGTATACAGAAATTGCCAATCTGGCCGAGGCTTGGCAGGACGAAGGCACCGGACAGGCCAAGTATGAGGCCCAGCAGGAGTTGACCAAAAAACTGGACGAGATGCTGGACAACCGCGACGCCGAGCTGGTCATCCCGAAGGACAACCGCACGGTGGGCGGGAGCGCCAGCGTCAACGACAAAACCGCCAGCTATACCTTTGTGCCCGACGGCAACGGCTTTACGCTGACGCCCGACCATGCAAAACAATACCTGCTGCCCGCGGTGCGCGTTATGCCCACCGACGGCAGGACAGCGTCGAACTGGTTCTACTTCCTGCAGGATGCCGCAAAGGCGCAGCTGCCGGCCATCACGCTGGACGTCCCCGTGGACGAACCGGAACGCGCACTTGGCAATGCCGTTTACCCGCAGGAAGTCAACCTGTACAGCGACCCCGAGTTTAAGAGCAATCGCGGTACGGCCTCGCTGGAGCTGCGCCGCTTTACGGTGGAGTGGACCGCGGTGAACAAGTACACCCAGGCCGACGGTACGGTGCGCAACCTGACAGACAGCTATACCTTTACCGTCACGCCGCTGGACAAGGACAAAAAGCCCTACATCATTACGGTGACGACCTACGACAGGGACGAGACGGACGAAGACGGCAATGTCACGCATAAGCGCGGGGAAATCAAAACCGTTACCAAGACCTATAACGACAAAACGACAGAGATTGCGAAGCAGACCACCGTTGTGGACGCGGAGACCAACGAGACCCGCATCTGGTACGACCTGAGCGTTGAGCCTGTGACCGACGAGAACGGCAACGTGACATGGAAACAGAAAACCTATGACGTCACCGGCACGGTGGAAAAGGACGGCGGTACGCTGTACTACAAGGCACAGACGGTTCCCATGCTGGAGCTGGTGCAGGAGGACGGCGCCGAGCCTGTTTACCGCATCACCCTGCCCGAGCTGCAGGAAAAGGTGCAGGACGACTCGCTCGAGCTGCAAAAGTTCACCGCAAGTGTGACGCTGCAGACGCTGGCGCACTCGGATAACAAAGGTAAGACCGTCGAATCCGGCACGGTCAAGGTCCCCGTCAACGAGACGAACACCGCCGATGCGGCGGAGGATGCCCAGAGCATGGACTCCGCGGAGAGCGTCGCGCCCGCCGAGACTGCAGAAAGCACGGCGGCGGAAAGCGCCCCCGCAAGCGTGCCCCCGGTCCTAATGCGGGCACGTGCGGCACTGCCCATGGCGACCCCGGAGACCGCCGCTGCCCCGGATGAGACGGACGCGGCGGAAACCGCACCCCCGGAACGAACGAAAACAAGCGACGCATCGTAATTTTATTTCAGGAAAGAGGTGGCATTATGCACCGCAGGGCACGCAGCATTCTGCGCGGGGAGCAGGGACTTTCGATGATACTGGTCCTCTGCATCGGCGCGCTGTTTGTGGCGCTGTCGGCAGCGCTGGTCTATGCGGCCTCCGTGCTGACGGCCAATGCCAACCGCCAGCTGCTGGAACAGGAAGCCTACCAGTTGGCAACCAGCTTTTCCGACGTGCTGGAAGGGGAGCTGAACGATAGGGACAGCAGCTTTGCCAAGTTCGTCAATGAGCAGTTCATGTTCTCCCAAAGCTACGGCAAGGACATCTATGATTTGGAATCCCAGCCCAAGGAGTTCGCCTGGAAACCGAAAGGCAGCCAGCCTAATGGCGGGGCCGAGGCCATCACAGTAACACTGCGCCGCCGCCCGGGCGACGGTGCCGACAAGCTGAACCAAACGGCGAACAGTACCAGTGTCACAGACCTGCGCAATCTGCTCAACACACTGGAGGGCGAAGACCGCAAGGGCATGGAGATCGTCGATTTACAGCTGGACATTACGGTGACAGTCACGAAAAACGGCGAGAGCTTTGCTTTCACGCGGACCTATGACCGCACAGTGAAGTACGACAGCGACGGCAGCCAGGCAAAAAGCTATATATTCCCCAAGGTGTACTACACAATAAACGACGGTCCAACAAAGTATTACCGCATTAGCGACCTGACGTTCTACGCCCCCGGCAGTGGTGAACAGCCCATTACTGCCGACAACATTGGCAGCAACCGCCTGACGTTCCATTGCGACACCAGCCAGCAGCCCGATTCCATCACCTACACCCGCGGTGCCAAACAGAGCACCGGCACAACACAGGAGTGACCCGCTATGAAACATACTTTACAAAATCAGCGCGGCGAGACCATTGTGGAAGTGCTGGTGTCGTTCCTGCTGCTGATGATTTTTACGTCGATGTTCGTCGTTTCGCTGCGGTACGCCCGCGCTATGTCCCAAAAGGCCGAAACGCTGCGGGAGACAGCCTATGCCTTCTGCGCCGGGCTGTACCCGGCCAATAACGCGGCCCCCGACTGGAAGAAGGAGCAGGAGGGGCTGGAGTTCTCCTTTGGCGATTACGGTGAATTTACGGTGAACGGCGTCGAGCTGGACAGCGTGGAGACAAGCGCGGAAGTTACGGAAAACGGCCAAAAAACGACGGAACAGCACAAGTTTTACCGCTACAGCAAGAGCATGGCAGAAGGGACGACCAACCCATGAAGCAGCGTTTGAAAAACCAGAACGGCACAACGCTGGTGGAGCTGATCGTCTGCATGGTGCTGCTGGCAATCTTTACGCTGGCGGCGGTCACGCTGATACAGCCCAGTGCGCAGGCGTACATGGACATCCAGCAGCAGACCCGCGCGCAAAATCTGGCCGACGCGCTCATTGAGACGATCCGCGGCGAGGTGCTCGAGGCGAACGGCTATATCCGCTTCACCGACGGCGCGACGGACCTTAATAATTTGGACAGCGTTTTTTCGTCCAAGGGTAACGACTACAGCAAGGGCACGGCATTGGAATTCAGCGTCTACCCCAACCACATTGAGCTGATCGACAAGGACTGTGTGCCGCCGCTGACAAAGACAGACGGCACAGCACTGCTGACAGCGGATCAGGCCAATGCGCTGAACGGCTACCTGCACATGCGCTTTTACCGCGATGAACTGAATGACGCCGGGCACTACGGCAACCCGCAGCACACAAAAAAGGACAAGGCCGAGGACGGTACTGAGACGGTCACACGGCCCTACGTTGCCTACGGCTACACAACGGCCTATCCCCGGGATGCCTATATGGGGCTGTTCATCAGCGAACTGCATTTCTACGCCCGCAGTTGGACGCAGGACGGCGACGAAACCAAGACCCCGCGCATTACGGCGATGACGGTGGTGCTGACTGTGGCCAAGCGGGACGCCAACGACCAGATCGTGCCGCTGTGCACCCAAAAAGCCATTGTGCAGTTGCCCGGTGAGCCGGTCATCCTGTATAAACCCGGCACCTGGGACGGCAAGGCATCGTCGGAGTCGTGAGCGGTGCCATCCGGGACGATTTTTGAAAAGTATATTACAATCCCGGCGGATGTACTGGACAAATTCAAATGGACTTGTTATACTTTAAAACATGAATACCTGTGTGCCGGACAAAATGCAGGAACGTCATGGGCATCAGAACAGAGAGGATGACTAGGATGGCAACAATTGAAATCAAAATGCTGGGCGGCTTTGAGATCCGTGTGAACGGCAAGCCCGTGCTGGCACAGCTGGCGCAGTCCCGCAAGGCAACGGCGCTGGTGCAGTATCTCGTTTTGCGGCGCGGGGAGCGCGTCTCCCACAAGGTACTGACCGATACCCTGTGGGCAGGGGAGCGGTCCACCAACCCGGACATGGCCCTGCGCGCCATCTTGCATCGCTTCCGCCTTATGATCGACGCGGAGGGTCTGGATGAGATGAAGGACTGCATCGTGACCAGCCGCGGCTACTACCAGTGGAATCCCCATCTGGACTGCAGCGTGGATGTGTTTGAGGTCAACGACCTGTCGGAGCTGGCCCGCAAGGAGAGCGACGCCGAGAAGCGCAGCCGCATTTATGAACAGATCGTCAACCTGTATGACGGACGCCTGCTGCCGCAGTCTGCGTCCGAGCCGTGGGTCGAAAGCGTCAGCGTGCGTCTGCACGGGCAGTACCGCACAGCCATTTTAAACCTGCTGGAGCTCTGCAAAAAATGGGGCGAGAGCACCCGCATCGTTACGCTGTGTACCCGTGCGCTGGAGCTGGACCCCTACGAGGAGCGCCTTTATCTGGAAAAGATCGTCGCGCTGGAGACGCTGGGCCGCCATGAGGAGGCGCAGGATCTGGCACGCCGCGGCAGCGCCATGGGCTGCCTGCATCATGCCATTGAGCCGGGCCGCGCAGGCTCTGCCTACCGCCAGATGCGCCAGGCAGACCGCAATATGGAGAGCGAGGTCTCCAAGCTGATCTCTGCTCTGCCGGATACCGAGGACACGGGGGCCTGTATCTGCGACTTTGAGACGTTCAAGGAAATTTACCGCGTACAACGCGGCGTGCAGGTCCGCTACGGTCTGCAGGTATTCCTGGCGATCCTGACCGTGGCTCCCAGCCAGAACACCGATGCTGCCGAGACCGCTCTGATGGTGGAGCAGCTGGGCGATCTGATCCACACGAATCTGCGCCAGTGCGATGTGGCCGCCCGCTACACCGATATGCAGTATGTTGTTATGCTGAGCGGCAGCACCGCCGAGAGCGGCACCGGCCCGCTGGAGCGCATCAAGGCCGCGTTCTACCGCATCCCTGCCCATGGCCGCTACCTGTTGAGCTATAGCCTCTATGTTCCCGAGGCCAAGGCCGACAGCGGGCGCGTCCGCCGCCGCAAAAAGACGGCGAAGAAGGAAAAATAAGTGAGCCGTTAAGCCGTACAGTGAAAGCTGTGCGGCTTTTTCATTACCCTGGCCCCCTCTGCGAGGGGGCTCCGCCCGCAGGCGGTGGGGGAGAGAACCTTGCGATAATCCGACATATTTTGGGCTATGGAAAGGTTCTCTCCCTCCGGCCCTGCGGGGCCACCTCCCTCGCAGAGGGAGGCAAGGGTCTGTTTTTTACACTTTCCACAATCTTTTGCCTAAAAATTTTTACAAAAAATCCGAAAAAACTGTTTAAATTTCCACAACAATGTGGTAAAGTAGTATCAAACAGGCGGGAGTGTTCAAAAATCACTGCGCCGCAATGAAATTCTACGCCGCAGGGCTGCCGGAAGCAGCCCCGGCGCGAAAAGAGGTTTGACGATCCATGGGCTACGCAAGCAAAGACATCCGCAACATTCTGGTGGCCGGCCACGCCGGCTGCGGCAAAACGACGCTGACCGAGGCACTGCTGTACATGAGCGGCGCTTCCGAGCGTATGGGCCGTGTCGAGGACGGCACCACCGCCAGCGACTTTGACCCCGAGGAGATCCGCCGCAAGGCATCGCTCAACTCGAGCGTTGTCCCCGTCGAGTACGAGGGCATCAAGTACAACCTGATCGACGCACCGGGTCTGTTTGATTTTGAGACCGGCGCTGCCGAGGGCATCATGGCCGCCGAGAGCGTGCTGATCTGTGTGTCCGGGCGTTCCGGCGTGACCGTCGGTGCCGAGAAGGCGTACCAGCTGGCGCTGAAAAACAACAAGGCGCGGATGATCTTTGTCACCAAGGCTGATTTGGAAAACGCCGACTACTTTAAGATCCTGGAGCAGATGAAGATCAAGTTCGGCCCCAGTGTCTGCCCCTGCGTCGTGCCCGTCCGTCTGGACGACGGCACCGTCGCCTACATCAACCTGTTCAGCCAGAAGGCCTTCAAATACGAAGGCGGCAAGCAGGTCCAGATCGACCTGCCCGACATCGGCCACCGCTTTGAGGGCCTGCTCCAGGCCATGAGCGAGGCCATCGCCGAGACCGACGAGGCTTTGATGGAGAAGTTCTTCGAGGGTGAGGCTTTCACCACAGAGGAGATCGTCCAGGGTATGGCCTCCGGCGTGCGCAGCGGCCAGATCACGCCCGTGTTCTGCGGCTCCGCCGTCAACGCGCAGGCGCTGGATATGCTGCTCTACAACATGAACGTGCTGCTGCCCGGCGCGGACACCGCGTCCGCCGTGGGCGAGTCTGGCGGCGAGCCGGTGGAGATCACCGCTGACCCCGCCGCCCCGCTGTGCGCCTACGTCTTTAAGACTGTGGCCGACCCGTTTGTCGGCAAGCTGAGCTTCATTAAGGTGCTGTCCGGCAGGCTGACCGCGACGAGCAACGCCGTCAACGCCCGCACCGGCCAGCCGGAGCGCCTGGGCAAGACGCTGACCGTCTGCGGCAAAAAGCAGACCGACACGCCCGAAATCGCCGCCGGTGACATCGGCGCAGTTGCCAAGCTGGCCACCGCCAAGACCGGCGATACCCTGTGTGACCCCGCCCGCGTCGTGGCGCTGCCCGCACCTGTGTACCCCATCAGCAGCTACCGCATGGCCGTCAAGGTCGCCAAGAAGGGTGACGAGGGTAAGGTCGGCAGCGCGCTGGCCCGCCTGATCGAGGAGGACCCCGCCATCCGGTTCGTGGTCGACCCCGAGACGAAGCAGCAGATCATCAGCGGTCTGGGCACCCAGCATCTGGAGGTCGCGCTGGCCAAGCTGAAGAATAAGTTCGGCGTCGAGATCACGCTCGAGAATCCGCGCGTGCCGTACCGTGAGTCCATCCGCAAGAGCTGCAAGGCGCAGGGCCGCCACAAGAAGCAGACCGGCGGCCACGGCCAGTTCGGCGACGTCTGGATCCAGTTCGAGCCCATCGAGGGCGAGGGCATCGAGTTTGCCGAAAACGTGTTCGGCGGCAGCGTGCCGAAGAACTTCTTCCCGGCAGTCGAGAAGGGCGTCCGTCAGGCTGCCGAGCACGGCGTGCTGGCCGGTTACCCGATGGTCGGCATGAAGGCCACGCTGCTGGACGGCAGCTACCACCCTGTTGATTCCAGCGAAATGGCGTTCATTATGGCCGCCAAACTCGCGTATAAGGCCGCCATCCCCGAGGCCGGCCCCGTCCTGCTTGAGCCCATCGGCGCATTGAAAGCCCACGTCCCCGCCGACAACACAGGCGATATTATGGGCGAGGTCACGAAGCGCCGCGGCCGCGTGCTGGGCATGAACCCTGATGACGACGGCCTGCAGGTCGTCGAGGCCGAGGTCCCCGTGGCCGAGATGCAGGACTTCACCACCTTCCTGCGCCAGCTGACCCAGGGCCGCGGCTACTTCACGTTCGAGTTCGTCCGGTATGAGACCCTGCCGCAGATGCTCGAGAACAAGGTCATCGAGCAGGCAAAGGCATTGGGCAACTTTGCGGATGAGGATTAAACGAGAGATGTTCTTTCTTTGCAAAGAAAGAACCAAAGAAATTCTAAACAAGTAAAATAAAAGCACCTGCTGACCGGTATGCGTGTGACCGGCCAGCAGGTGCTTTTTGGGTAAAATATGTAAAGCTTCTTTGCTTACTTTCTTCTCGAAGAAAGTAAGAGAAAAGGGAGTCTGAGGAAAGGTCCAAAGCCCCTCAGGCCTCGCAGGCTCGGCCCGAGAAAAGCCTCCCCTCACAGGGGAGGTGGCCGAGCGCAGCGATGGCCGGAGGGGCTTTGGCCGTTACCCGTTAGCACCAGCCTCCCGGGAAAGCACCGGGCCGGGCATGCCCGGCCCCTACAGCGTAAAGGCAAGGCCCCCCATCACGTGATCTTCAACGCCCGCTGCACGCGGTACACAATGTACTTGAACAGCCCGGCGATCAGACTGAACTCCACCCAGACATAATTGGGCAGGTTCCGCCACTTGAATTTCGGTTTGTTTATCTTCGGCAGCGCCGCCCACGCCTCGCGGAAGCCTTTCGCGTAATCCCCGCCGAAGCCGCGCAGCCGGAACATAAGCACTTTGAGCAGATACCCCAGCAGCATCGGGATAAAATTCAAAACCAACATCAAAATCGGCTGGTTCTTGTAGGGCAGCAGAATGCTGTTGCGCCCGCTCTGGATGCTCTTAAACGGGTTGTAGCGCACCGCGCCGGTGGTCGCGCCGCAGATGTGGCGGCAGCGGGCCGTGGGGCAGTAGACGTTCCTGTAGCCGAAATTGTTCGCACGCCAGCTCAAATCGACGTCCTCGTAATACGCGAAAAACAGCTCGTCAAACACGCCGATCTCGTCCAGAACCGACTTGCGGTAGAGCGCCGCGCCGCCGCACGCGCTGAACACACGGCAGGGCTTTGTATAGCGGCTGGCCTTTAAGCCGTCGCCGCGCTTGCAGGCAAAGCCCAGGATCGTCACGTAGTCGCCCGCGTCGTCGGCCAGCTCCGGCTCATAGAAGCGCAGCATCAGGCTGCTGACCGCAAAAATTTTCGGGTCGGCGTCAGCGGTTTTGATCAGCTCCGCCAGCCAATCCGGCTCCGCAAAGGCGTCGTTGTTGAACAGCGCCATGTATTCGCCTTTGGCAATCGCAATGCCCTGGTTCACCGCATGGGAAAAGCCGGTGTTCCCGGCGTTTTCAATTAAAGTGTAGCGGTCCCGCCCGCAGTAGCTGCGGGCGATGTCCAGGCTTTCGTCGGTGGAGCCGTTGTCAATGACGATCAGCTCAAAATCCTGCTCGGTCTGCGCCCAGACGGACTCGATGGAATCCCGCAGCCAGCCCGCGCCGTTCAGGTTCGGGATGATGACAGATGCTTTCATGGCGCCTCCTCAACGGTAATAGTAGTAGGCCAGCTGGCTGTGCAGCGCGGCGGTAAACACCATCGCGGCCACAGCCACAAACAGGATGACCAGCCCCGCCACGACCAGCGCACGGATCAGGTACGCCCGGGCCAGCCGCCTGCGGGCAGGGTCCTGCGTGCCGCCAAAGCTCCACACCACCGCCAGCACGAACCCGGCGATGGGGATGGCGAACAGCAGCATGGCCGCCGTCGTCGCGCCCTGGCTCATGGCGTCGATGCGCTCCTCCTCCAGGTCCTGCTCGTACAGCGGCTCGCCGGTCTCAACGGTGCCCTCCGGGGACTGACGCATGGACTCCAACAGAGCCTCGCCCATCGGGATATGCGGCAGCGGTGCGCCGCACTTGGGGCACCGCTCGTCGTACGGGGCAGTCAGCAGACCGCAGTTTTTGCAAAAATGTGCCATAAAAACCTCGCTTATTCGTCGAATGCCAGACCGCGGTCCAGCTGGGTGTTCAGGATGATCTGGGTGTTGGTGGAGCCCATCTTCTGCATCTTGGTAAGCAGGTGCTCCAGCGCGTCAATGTCGGTGCAGCTTACCTTAATTATAAAGTTGTAGCTGCCTGTCACGCGGAAGCACTGCAAGACCTGCGGCTCCTGCTCGATCATGGTCAGAAAGCTCGCACGGGTCGCTGCGTCCACCAGTACCGAGATCAGCGCCTCGACCCGGGCGGGCGCGTCGGGGTGGCGCAGCACGACAGTGTACCCGCCGATGACGCCCTCCTGCTCCAGGCGGTGGATGCGGCTGGATACAGCGGGACTGGTCAGGCTGACCCGCTGGGCGATGTCCTTAACGGGCATACGCGCATTTTCCGCCAGCAGTTGTAGGATTTTGTGGTCCAAATCGTCCATGGATTGACTCCTTGTCGTTGTTTTGTGTAATGCGCACAAAAAAATAAAGTGAAGTATACAATCACTGTTATCTTTAACAAAATTGGAAAAGTATGCTTTTTTGTGCGCTTGCTAAATAAAATTAAGTGGGAATGACTTTATTATAATCTTTTGAAAACCAAAATGCAAGTCTGACATTTGACATTTTAAGAAAACTTGCTATAATAATATTCGTAATCAATCAAGACATTCACTGACCTTTATATACTTTCCCACCCCTCTATGCACAAAGCCCCGCAGGTATCCCCTGCGGGGTTTTGTGTTTGTGTTGGCAGGACACAATGCGGGAAAGTGTGCAAGAATTGGGGGCTTTTTGCCTTCCCCCGCGGAGGAAGGTGGCCCGCAGGGCCGGATGAGGGGCGTGTGCACGGCAGCAGCCTGTAAACGGGCAGCATCTGCAAGGTCGACCCTCATCAGTCAGTGGGCGGGGCCACTGACAGCTTCCCCCTCCGGGGGGAAGCCATGCGCGCGAAAGGCAGCATTTTTACATTTTAAAGCCCGCCCCGTTTGACGGCGCCCGGACTGCCGTGGTATAATATAATTTCCGACACATAACGTGCATTTTTAACGGAGGAATCAATATGCTCATCCCTGTGCTGCTTTTTATTGTCGGCCTGTTGTTCCTGATCAAGGGCGGCGACTGGTTTGTTGACGGCGCGTCCGCACTGGCCCGCCGCTTCCACCTGCCGGAGCTGCTCATCGGCGCGACGGTGGTCTCCATCGGCACGACGCTGCCGGAGGTCATGGTCTCCACGATGTCCGCGCTGTCCGGCCATGGCGAGATCGCCTACGGCAACGCCATCGGCTCGGTCATCTGCAATGCGGCCCTCATCGCGGCCATCACGGTGGCCGTGCGGCCCGGCAAGGTGGACCCCAAGACCCTGCGGGTGCCAGTGGCCTTTTTCTTCGCGGCGGCGGCCATCTACTGCATTGCGGCCTATGTTTTCGGCAGATTCACCCGCGTCATGGGCATCATCATGCTGGCAATGTTTGTGGCGTACATGGCCGCCAACGTGGTGCAGATGAAAAATACCCCCGCCGGTGAGCAAGAGGCATCCGAGGAGGAGGAAATGCCCCTCGCCAAGACGCTGATCCTGCTTGTGCTGGGCGCGGTGCTGATCGCCGTCGGCGCAAACCTGCTCGTGGACAACGGCACCCTAATCGCGCAGGCCCTCGGCGTGCCCGAGAGCGTCATCGCCCTGACGTTTGTCGCACTCGGCACCTCGCTGCCCGAGCTGGTCACGGCCATCACCTCGCTGGCCAAGGGCCACAGCGACCTGTCGCTGGGCAACATCGTCGGTGCGAATGTCTTTAACCTTGTGCTGGTCAGCGGCATGTCGATCACGCTGGCACCCTTCACCATCCCGCAGAGCGCCACGCTGTTCGGCATCAATTCCAGCCTTGTGCTGGATCTGCCGGTCATGCTGGTCGTCATGCTGATCCTGACGGTCCCCGCCCTCGTTAAGGGCAAGCTGCACCGCGCCCAGGGCATCCTGCTCCTGGCAATCTACGCCGCCTTCTGCGCGGTGCAGTTTGCGCTGTAAAGAAAAAGGCTTCATCGCCCATGTGGACGTCCCCGCCGACGTGCGCCGCGCCTTTGCACAGCTCCAAACCGTCTACGGCAAGGAGACCCGCGCCGTCAACCCGGCGTTCGCCACCCAAAAGACAGAATAGAATTTCCATGCCCGGCATACACTTCCGCGAGGTGGTGTGTATGCTGGGCATTTTTGGTTTGTTTTTGCAGGCGGCGGCAGGGCATATTCTGTATCTGGCGCTGCATCTCGAAAGCGGGTCCTTCCCGCGTCCGCTCCCGCCGGACAGGGAGCGCGCGGCCTTTGCCGATCTGCAAAAGGGCGGGGCAGCCGCCGCACAGGCGCGGGATACGCTGATCCGCCACAATCTGCGGCTCGTCGCGCATATCTGCAAAAAATACTATGCCGGGAACAGCGCACAGGACGACATGATCTCTATCGGCACGATTGGGCTTATCAAGGCAGTGGATACCTTCGACCCCGCCAAGGGCAAGCGCTTTGCCAGCTATGCGAGCAGATGTATTGAGAATGAACTCCGCATGGATCTGCGGCGGGGGCGGCGGACGGGAGTGACGCTGTCGCTGCAGGAGCCGCTCGAGGCGGACGGGCAGCTGACGCTGGCGGACACCCTGCCCGATGAAGCCGACATGGAGGCCGGCTGCGAGAGCCGCGCCGACGCCGCCCGGCTGCGTGCGCTGGTGGACGCTCTGCCCGCCCGGGAACGCGCTATTATGCGGCAGCGGTATGGATTTGACGGTGCGCCCAAGACCCAGCAGCAGACGGCGCAGGCGCTGCACATCAGCCGCAGTTATGTTTCGCGGCTGGAAAAGCGCGCGCTCGAGTACCTGCGCGGCCGGTGGCCGGCGGAATGACAGGAACGGCGCAAAGAGGATGTAATCAACTAAAAAATGACGGGGGG
>ERZ857750.1716-NODE-1716-length-23115-cov-4.028187_pt1 | contig 23115 bp, 32 predicted proteins | sample MGYA00519915_ERZ857750 | MGnify/ENA primary metagenome ERZ857750 (study PRJEB31778, sample SAMEA3449358) | human gut metagenome | biome: human gut; feature: human-associated habitat; material: faeces | place: United Kingdom | collected 2010/2012 ... | reverse complement strand
GTCATAGCGGTCTGGGACGATGCAACGGCCGTCATAGCGGTCTGGGACGATGCAATAGCCGTCATAGCGGTCGAAGATGCAGCCACGGCCGTCATAGCGGTCTGGGACGATGCAACGGCCGTCATAGCGGTCGAAGATGCAGCGACCGCGCTCATATCGTCATACGCGCTGCAGGACAAGCCCGCGAGCGTTGCCACGGTCTTGCCCATCGCTACACCGCTGGCGGACAGCGCACGCCACAGCAGTTCGTTCGCCATCATCGCCTTGCAGCGATCCTCGTCGCCGAGCAGCTCATCCCAGCTGTCGAACTCGTAATACTGACCCATCCATGTGTAGACGGCATCGTTCGCCACGTCGCTGGCCAGCAGCATGGAGCGCAGCGTTTCACTGTTGCGATCTTCCTTGCCTACCGGCGTACCCAGCACGACGGACACGCCGCCGAGATTCTTCGCAAACTCTTTCGCGTGAGTCGGATTTTCGAGCAGCGTTTCCATCTTGTGCACGCCCTTGCGGTAGTTGCCTTTCAGGGCATTGCAATAGTTGATAAAGTCAAGCTGATTCACGCCTAACATTTACCGTTCACCTCCGTATTCAATAGCCATGTAGCGGATTTTCGCCGCTGTGGCTGTGGTTGTACTTCCGTTGACGAGCGTGTTCGCGCTATGCGACGGCGTCGATCCGGACGAGCCGCCGGTGTAGTAACTGCCGGTGGAAAGCGTCCGCAGACAGTACAGAAACCCGTCAGCAGTAACAGACTTGACCTGCACAATGCCGTCAAAGTCCTCGGCCTGACAGACGACCTGCGGTGCAGCGTCGAACGCCTCCCTAAACTTGAACGTGTTCCAGCCTGCGCCGGCGTTCGTGATCGTGCCAACCTCAAGGGCGGTATCCTCCAGTTCTCCAACGTCACCGGAGCCGCCGCCGCTTACAGCGAGTGCTGCAAGCATTTCAAAAGCATCTTTCGGTTCTGCTGTGTCAGTATTCAGACCAAGCGCAATGCACACTGCATCCGGCAGTACATTTCCCTTGCTATAAACACTGCCCTCCTGACGGGCATTATCTGCATAAGAGAGCACACCCTCGATGGCCTGTCCATCGTCCATCGTAATTCTGATACGATTTGCCTTACCCAGTTCTGGTAATCTATCACGCATTAAATACACCTCCTGCCTGCATAAACAAAGTATTGGCCTGTCGGATATTTGCTGCTTTCACAAGTTCCTGCAGCCAGATTTCGATACGTCCAAGATCCCACTCCAATACATTTGCCTGGTCAAAATTCATCGTTCCGTTGTACACAATTTCGCGCCAGTCCGGCAGAGCGAAGAAACAATTTTGCAGTGCCTCTACGTTGCGGCGGATTCGGTCAATGTCGTTCCGCGTTGGGAAATCAGCTTTTGTCCACGGAGTGTGCCGCAGAAAAACGGCTGCTGAATAACCCTGTGCTTCCAGAAAATCCGTTAGATAGGCAAGCCAGTCATTGATCCGGTTCAGGTCAGAGGCATTCCATGCGCCTTTCATCCTGCCGCCGAGCCATTCCGCGCGTTCTGCATCGGTCGCTGAACCTGCACGCACCTTGCGCATCAGCTCATTTACGCGGGCAACATCCGCAGCGGTTCGATCATAGATCAGTTTATCCGGCATTGTCCGTCACCTCCAACAAGTAGGATGGTACATTCTTCATTACGCCGTTCTCAATTTTGAACTGCTGCTTGAAGCGCCGTCCGGAAGCATTTTCATCAAATCCTGTCCACACGCTGTCAACGTCACCCAACTCGCAGCGCATATCGCCGCGGCCATACACGGTAAACTGGGTGCGGCCGTACCATGAGAGAATATACTGTGCGGCAGCATCAGCCTGCGCCGCGGTGTGAATGAATGGATTGCTGATTGAAAGCGACTTATCCGCAGCAGCCAGTGTGCCATTTACGGTATACTCAGTATTGTCTTCATCAGCCAGCCGGAACTTGATCTGTGCGATGCTGTCCTCCGGCTGGTTCTTCGGATAGCTATTCATGTTATCCGCACCGATTGTCACACCGTCCGTTCTCTTGGGCAGAAACACTCGCAGTTTACCGGTCACTGCATCGGCGCGGAATGCAGTCTGCGCCGCCATACATAAATACCGCAGCAGATTACCGCAGTTCATGTCTTTCAGCTCGTCCGCGCTGTTCACTGTAAGAACGATCTGTCCGAGCGGTTCATCCACAATCCAGCAGTTTGTGAAATTCTCGCCGAGCAGCGCCACCATCGAAGCAATCCAGCCGGACAGTGTTGTCGGCAGCGTTGCCGGAACATTATAGTCACGGTCCGCCAACAGACCGATAATATCAACCAGCTTAAACTCGATCGTCAGGCCATAGGCATCGGTTTCCCAGCCGCCAGACTGCTGATAATACACGCCCAACGGCAGATACTCTGCGCCGGTTTCGGTTTCCACACCCATGGACACCTGAATTCCCTGCCGTTCCTCGATGGACTGAAACAGGCCGGAACGGTTATAGGGATTGAAGCGCTTCTTCTTGTTGTGGACCTGCAGGCTGCAAGTGCCATAGGGCGTTTTCATGCAGTTAAAAGCAATCTCCTGCATAACGTCGATGGAGTACAGCGTATCCGCCTCCCAGCTTTCGTAAATGCCCGGTACGATCTCAACCATACGGACAAAGCGGTGCGGCAGGCTCCATTTCGCAAAGGTCACGCGGATTGCGGTAACATCATGCACGGTAAAACCCTCGAAGTATACGCTGGCATCTGTATTACCGGTAACCGTTTCCCGATAACCGACGGTGTCGCCGCTCATGACTTCGACTGTAAAGTCCGTACCGAGGCCGTCACATTCGTTTTGCGAAAAGTATACCGAGCACGCCTGCATGATACCGAGGTTATGCACATTCAGCTGCACCCACGGTTTCACGGCGAAAGTCTTGTCGTCCTGACTAAGCACAGCGCCGACAAAGCCATTTTCACCGGTGATATTCGGCATACCCGGATGCAGCGCACGAGAGCCATCCAGCGCCCAGCGTTCGCTTTCCAGACTGGCGTACAGCGTGGGCGTGTTAAATACCTTGTTGCACAGCTCCTGTGGTACAGATACCCACGACTGCCCCGAACTTGTAACCGTGTCATAAACCAGATCAGGGTCGGTGATGTCAATGAGCGCACGCGGCAGGATACGCCGATAACCGGCTGTGATGGCCTGCGCATACGCATTACTTGCCTGCTGCATTAGCTCCCCTCCACTTCTTCCAGCGTAAATGCGATGTTATTCCACAGTCCTACACCGTCCCGTGAAAACGCAAACTGCGGTGCAGGCTGCTTGGTGCAGCGGAACGAGGCGCTCTGCATACTGTCCGAAAGCGGATCGAGGAACTGCACCGAGAGGTCGCTGCGCGAACGCAGCGCCGTCAGCAGGCGGCGCATGAGGTCGTTTCCCATGTAGTCATAGGAATACTCGATCACGCGCACGCTTGACCTTACCTCGGTCACAAGCCGACCGGAGATCATGCGGATATTCTCGCCCAGTTCCTGCTCATAACATTTGTACTTGCCGTTTTTCGTTTCCGGCAGGTCAATGCCGTTGATACTTAATTGTGTCATCAGAAATCACGCTCCACTTCCGGAGATTGTTTTGCAGCGGCTCGAATACTCGGCAGCAGCCAGCGGGCAATTTCCATGCCCTCACCTGTTTGCAGGATGATTGTTGCCGATCCGTCCTGCTGCGGTGCAGCGGCACCGGCGGTCAGTGTGCCGATGGCGTTCACAAGAGCGGCGGTCTGCTGTTCTGCAAGCTGCCGAGCCTGCGGCAACGTAAAGCCGGACGGCGTGTTCGCATCCATATACGCCTGCGTTTCCGATGCGGTCAGCACGCGCTCGCCCTTGTGCAGTTCGGCAATATAGCCGTCAAACGGCACATAATCCAGGCCGGCGGCATGAGATCCGTTTTTCTTGGACGAGGATTTAGAGGATGAACCGCTGAAACTGAGCGCAGCATCAATGGTCGCTCTGACCTCACTGGCGATACGCCGTGCCTGCGCCATGATTGCACTCTCCTGCGACTTCATGCCATCCATCAGGTACTGTGCAAATTCCTTACCGCTGCCATAGCCGATATTATTCAGCTCCTCAAGGCCCTGCGTAAGCGTATCACCATAGGCCTCGCTAAGCGCCTGGAACTCGGACTGATAGAATTCCTGGGCGATCTCGAGTGCACGCTGCTGTTTGGTTTCCCACGCAGTAACGTAATCCTCGAACTTGTCATCGCTCATCGCCAGCAGTTTCTCGCCGTAGCCGATGGCATCGTCGATATTCATGGAGGCGATCTCATCAAGCAAATCATCCGAAATGCCGCGCTCGTCCCGCAAACGGGTCAGGACTTCTTCATAACGGTTGAGCGCATCGATCTGTTTATTCAGATCCTCAACCTGATACCGCCCGTCCTTCTCTTGGAACAAGTCACCGTAATCCGACAGGCGTTTGACCATGCTTTCCTGTTTCTTTGCCGCTTCGTCCCAGGCATCCTCAATTTCATCAAGCGCGCTCTGGGTCTGCTTGGCGAAATTTTCTGCGGTCTTGGTCGTACTCTCGATGGAATCCACATAATAGTCCATGTAGTCATCGATAAGCTCTTTTGCCTCGTCATTATCCTTGAACTGCTCGGTGAGCAGCTTTTTCGCCTGCTCTGCCTGTTTTTTCAACTCGGTTTCCTGCGATTTGAAGCCATCGATCAATGCATCGATCTGTGCCTCACCGGCGGTGAACATTGTCTTGTTGCTGCCGGTAAAGGTTTCACGCATCTGCTGCGCGACCTTGCGGGCCTGTAAGGTGACCATCGCACCCTTGGCCGCCAGACCGAGAATCAGGCCTTGTACAGTATCCTGACCGGCGCGGTACATCGCACGGGACGGCGAATGCTGATCCATCCCGGCTTTGTATGCTGCCATGTAAGCCGCAGCAGCGCGGCTGCCTGCCGCCGAGGCCTCTTTTACCTTGGAGTTCAAACCGTTAATAAGACCCTGCGCAGAATCCGAACCGGCTCTGTACATCTCGTCGCGCTTATTAGCGGCCTGTACTGCCTTGTTCATTGCAGCCTGTACCTCGGTATCGGCGCCCGCCATGGCATCTGCCATGGCATCCTTACCGGCGGACACTTCGCCCATCGACTTGACGATCTGTGCGATCTCCGCGTCTGTCGCACCGGCAAGACCTGCCAGAATAGCAGCACTTTCGGTCGATCCGTCAGCCAGTGCAGCCGCCAGCTGCTCGATGCCCTCGATATTGCGGTTCTGCAGGCTCTGCATATTGGCCGCATAGTTCTGCATATAGGTGATCTGACTTTGCAGGGCGGCCTGTACGGTCGATGCGGAAGTTTTGGTCGTGTTGTCCATCTTCTCCCACTGACCGATCTGACTCTCAATGCTTTCGACCGCCTTGGCTGCCGTTTCGTTGTAAAGCTGCACATAGGCATCGTATGCCTGCTCGGCCGAGGCTGCAGCCTTTTGCAGCTCCTCCGGCAGTTCGGCAGTTGCCTCCGCGAGTTCCGGAGAGGCTTCTGCGTTCTGCTCCATAGCCTCGGTCAGCCGGTCGAGTTCATCAGACAACTCGCCGCTGGCTTCTGTACCCTCATCAATGGCATCGTTCACCGTCTGCTGCTGATCGCGCAGATCGGCGGCAGCTTCAGCGTTGGCGTTGATAGCCTCGTTGTTGCTGTACAACTCACTTTCCAGTTCGGCACGGCGTGCGAGGTCATCATCACCGAGGGTCGCCAGTTCGTCATAAATCTCAGCGTTCCGCTCATTCAGCGAGTTGTTCTCCTCGGTCAACGCGTTTTCCTGCTCCCGCAGGTCGTTGAGCGTTGCACGATTGGTCGCCAGTTCCACCTCAACATCGGCCTGCTGCTGTAACAGCTCAGTCTTACGCTCATCAAATGCAGTGTCGATGGCAGCCTGTTTCTGGGCTTCGATGTTCTCGAGCAGTTTTTCCGTGTTCTCGCTCAAAGAACCGGTATTCTCGTCAATAGTGAGATTGAGGTCCGGATACAGTGCGTTCAGCTTGCCGACCAGCACGCTCATTTCCGCCTGACTTTCGCTTGTCGCGTTGCCCTGTTCCTGCAATTCTCGCAGGCGGGCAACGTAACCGGATGCAGTTTCTGCACTGGCCGCAGCCGTAGCAGCTGCATCTGCTGTGGCGGTTTGACTTTCCGCAACAGCATCCTTTGCACTGCGTGCTGCCTCAGTCATATCAGAGAACGATTCGGTATCATCATCGACCGTCAGCGCCAGCGTAGCAAACGCAGCGATGGCGGCAGCGGCAGCTGTGCCGACCAGATACATCGGATTTGCGTCCAGAATGGCGTTGAATGCGGTCGTTGCGATCTCTGCCGCCTTGACACCTACCGTATAGGCGGTCACGCTTGCCGTTACCACGCCCATCGCCACAGCCGTAGCGGTGAACGCCTGCACGAGCGCCGGATTCTGCTCGATGAACTGCGCCGCCCAGACAAAGCCCTCGGTCCCTGCATCGGCCAGATTGCCGAGCGCCGGTGTCAGTGCATCACCGATCGCCGCCTGCAAGCCGACAGCCGCGTTTTTGCACATCTCGATTCGGCTTTCGGTCGTTGCATAGCGTTTTCCGGCTTCTTCGCTGAGTGCTGTGTTCTCCGACCACGCCTGCGAGGACAGCGCGACCGCGCCGCTCAAGGTATCACTTGCCAGCGCAAGGCTTTTGAGCATATTGCTCTGCCGTACACCAGACAGGCCCATCTCATCCAGCACCAGCACAGCGCTTTCGCCCTTTTCGTCCAGCTGACCCAGACCGGCGATAAATTTCTGGATTGCTGTGATCGGGCTGGTACTCCACAGCTTGGCAAACTCGGTTGCGGACACGCCTGCCACATCGGCAAACTGCTGCAGGCTGTCACCGCCCTTTGCGGCGGCGCTTTCGATGGCGGAAAGCGTCTGTGTCATTGCCGTGCCGCCTGCCTCGGCTTCAATGCCGACCGAGCTCATCGCCGTGGCAAGCGCCATGATCTCGCTTTCGCTCAGTCCGGCAAGCGTACCTGCCGAGGCAAGCCGCGTAGACATCGCCACAATATCCGCCTCGGTGGTAGCGAAGTTGTTGCCGAGCGCAACGACCGTCGAACCCAGACGTCCGTAATCCTCCGCAGCCGTGCCGGTAATGTTGGCAAACTTGGCGAAGGCACTTGCTGCCTCATCGGCGGTAAGGTTGGTACTGTTGCCCAGGTCGATCATCGTCCGCGTAAACGACAGCACATCATCGGTCGCAATGCCGAGCTGTCCTGCCGATTCCGCAACGGCGGATATCTCGGTCGTAGTGGCCGGAATTTCCGTTGCCATCTGTCGGATGCCGTCCGAAATCGCGGAAAGCTGTGCATCTGTGCCGTCAACCGTTTTGAACACACCAGTGATGGCGCTTTCAAACTCGACCGATGCCGCAACGCAGCTTTTCAGCCCCTCGGCAATCGTCCGCAGACCTCCGGCAACACCTGCCGCCGCCAAAGAAGATGCCAGCGTATCAATGGCATTCGCCGTACCCTTTGTCTGATTGCCAAACTCATCAATGCTGCTTGCCGTATCGCGGAAGCTGTGCTCTGCCTCCTGCATATACTGGTTGTTGCGCTGCACCTCGGTTCCGAGGTCGTTCAGGTCGCTTTCGGCATAGTTGAGCTGACGCTGCCACTCACTGACACCACGGGCCGCCGCCTGCTCTTTTGCCTCAGAGGCTTCCAGCGCGGCGCTCAGTTCCGTTATCTCGTTCTGGAGCTTTTCCTGCTCCTCTGCCGTATCACCGGTGCTGTTTTTCAGCCGGTCAAGCTCCTGCTGTGCGGCAGTCAGTTTTGCGCGGTATTCCTCAGTTGCGGAAGCGTGGTTCTGCTGGGCGCTCTGGGCGTTCTCCAACGCCGCTTTCAGAGTTTCTACTTTCTGTTTCTGCGCTTCAAATGCGCGGCCGAGTGCCTCACCCTTGGCTTTCAGCGCTTCCATGCTGTTTGCGCTCGTCTGATACTTGCTCTGCACCAGTGTCAGCTCGGAGCGCATGGTTTTTATTTCATTGTTGCAGTCGCGGATCGCCTGCTTATAGGCACTTTCGCCCTCAATGGCAAGCCTTGTACTGATTTTTCGTGTAGCCATTGTTTTTCACTCCAAAAAGCGTTGCATTCTGCCCTGTTTTATGCTATATTGAAAGCACAAAGGAGGGGTTTTCATGGGTGCTGTTTTTATCTATCTTCCGGTCGGTATCGCGGCTGTGATCGGCTTTGCCTGTGGTGTCGGTTACGTTATCCGTGAAAACCGCCGCAAAAAGCGCCGTCGTGCGCGTGACCTTGCTATTGCTGATCTGGCGCAGCAGCAGGGTATCACCCTGTATGAAGCCCGTAGGATCATAGAAAACGACTAAGCACCGTCCGTCATGGGCGGTGTTTTTATATGTCCTGCTTGGGCGGACGGTGCGCTCTGGCGTAGCTTTCCAACAGGTCGAACACCACGCCGACCGGCAGCAGCAGTGTTTCCTTCACGCCCAGACCGTTCACGGCTCCGATGCGGAGGTAGTCTGCTTTGACCGCTTTGCGGTTCTTTTTTTTTGCAGTTCAGCCAGTCCGAGGTCGGTTTCCTCCTCCGGTACATCGCGCTTGTAGCCGCGCATGAGTGCCTCTAGCACCGACTGACGCATAGCAATCACGTCATAGGGCATGACCGCAGCACGCAGTCGCTCCTCGTCCGGCGTTTCGCCCCTGTCGTAGCCCTCATATCGTCGAGCCAGCTCTCCCTGTTCCGCAAGCAGGCAGAACACGCGGCACAGATTGACAAAGCCCTCCGCGGTATTGTCCTGTACAATCTCGCCAAGCTGACGGTTCTCGAACATATCCTGCGCAGCAAACATCGCATAGCCGTTGAACAGCAGGTGATATTCCGTGCCGCACACGGTCGTTTTTACCTCATTCATATCATTTCCTCCGAAATGGAAAGGGACTGAGCAGTTTCGTCAGTCCCTTTTTCGCATTTATCAGCCGCCGGCAACAGCCAGCTTTTCCTTCAGCCATGCAAGCGCACTCGCCTCGGCGCCGTCACCGGTAAACTCCTTGGTGATACGCCAGTAGCCGGTATTGCACGCGAACACGGTCAGCGTGGTCGGCGTGGTGCCAAAGGTAATGCTGTTGCCACGGGTTGCCGCATTGTCGTTGCCGAGCGCCGCGCGTACCTTGGGATAGAAACAGCCCTTATACACCTTCTGGCCGTCGCGCATGAGCACCTTATAGTAGCCGAATCCGCCGTACGGCGCGGTATCGCCCTTATTGAATTTCAGCTCACCCGTGCTGCCGGAATCGCCGGTCGCGCCGTAGATCACCTTTGCTACCGCGTCGGTCATATCATCGGTTTCCAGCGCTACCGTACCGGAAGCAAACTCGGAAAGCTGCTCTTTGAGCGCATCATCCGCGTACAGCTCGCCGCTGGCGAGGTTGACGGTCAGGTTTGCGCTGACCAGTGCGCCAACGGTCACTGCCGTATCATAAGTCGGCAGCGCTGCTGCCGGTTCGGTCTTGAACGGGGCGAACATCGGGCATTTTGCTCCAAACTGTGCCATAGTTTTTTCCTCCTTACAGTCCCTTGGACGTTAGATAGTCATTGAATTTCTGTTCTTCCTGCTGTACCGCCTCTCCGGCGGCACGTTCTGCACCGTCGCGCATGAACGGGCGCGGCGGCTGGTTCTTCTTGCCGTATTCGTTGATATAAGCGACCTCGGCATTGCGTTTGGTTTTGTTCGGGCCATTCGCGGTGCTGCCTTTTGGATAGATATACACAGCCTTGCCGTCTGCCGTCTTGCGCGGTGCATCGTGTCCGATCGCGCCGAGCGTAACGCCGGTACGATGTACGCCGTAGCTTTCGCCGGTTTCCCTGGTCACGCGCTCCACGACCTTTGCACCTGCCTCCAGCATACCGTCCAGTACGCTGTCCGGCATCTCGGAAAGCTCATCAAACGCGAAGATCAGCTCGTCAAAGCCGTTCATGCTAATCCCCATTATCAAAGCCTCCTGCGTATTCGCACTCAAAAACGTAGTGCTGGCTCACCTCATCTGATGCATTTTCCACCTGCGGTGCGGTAAATCCAGCAGAGAGCAGCGCGTTGCGCAGCTGCTTTCGCAAAGGCAGCACATTCTCTCCGCACGGTGCGAAAAGGTGTAACTGCACCAGATAAACTGTGATCTGCGGCATATCATCGCCGAACGCCTGCGGCATCTCCGTGTACTGGAACGTACAATAGGTCGTTTTCTCACCTGTGTACAGGTCAGGAACGCATACAGAAACCACCGGCAGCACCGCTGCTCGGATTTTATTGTTCATGCTCATGCTATCCCTCCTGTGTCAGCCGTTCGCACCAGATTTCCATATACTCTCGCGTATCGCCATAACGGTTGAGATATACGATCTCGTAATCTGTTCCGGCGTACCGCACAAGCATCTTCCGATCAATAGGCTTTGCCGTGTGCCGAATGAGAAACCGCACCTTTGTCCGTGCAAAATCCGCATTCGCCTGTACCAGCTCAGTACCGCTGACCTGTGTCAGCTTAGCCGAGCAGGTATGCACCACTGTTTCCGCGATGGTGTCATAACCGTCTGCATCCGCTGTACGGTCACGGCGAATGATCTGAATACGGTGCTTCAGTTCTCCGGGATTGATGTTCATAACAGGTTCCTCGCGTGCAGATCCAGAATACTGCTTACTACGCGGTTCGCATTGGCGGCATAGCGGGTATCCGGATACATCGTGCGGTTATCATAAAGATCCTGACACAGCACAAGGAACGCAATGGAAACGTCCTCGTACTCGTCCAGCTCTGCCGTCGAAAGTCCGGTATAGTGCTCGATATACGACCGCGCAGCCTGCATGACGGCGGCGAGCAGATTTTCGTCATACTCGCCGTCCTCCAAACGCAGATAGCCAGCGGCGGTCCCTGTCGTGATCTCGCTCAGCTTCATGCGCTGTCATCCTTTCCGTTACGCAGATTTCATATTGAGCACGGCCAGCTTCTGGCTGTCCGTTACCTTGCTGTCGAACTCGAACCATGCGACAACGCCGATAGCGTGCTGAGTCGCATACTTCTCGCGCAGCACCTGAATCGAGATGTCCTCACGCAGGTTAACCGACAGGCCGCTGTAATCGCCGTACAGCACAGCGCTTGCGCCTGCCGCCAGTTTCGGCATATTGTCGGACAGATACACCGGCTTGCCGAGCAGACGGTACGGGAACTCGCCAGTCACATCGTCCTGCAGCAGATAGCGGCCGTTGGAATCCTTGAGCTTCTTGAGCGAAGTAAAGGTTTCGGGTGCCATCGTCCAGCAGGCATTCGCCTGATAGACCTGCTTGACCTGTGCCTGCAGCTCGATCAGCTCATCGGCAGTGATAGCCGTTGCCGATGCCGCAGTGACAACAGTCGGCGTAGAGAGTGCGCCGGTCGCCTTGCCGGAGGTGCCGTTCAGCAGCTCCTTTTCGAGGAACAGTGCGATCTCCTCTGCCATCTGGTTGATGATGAAGTCGGTGACATTGAACACGCTGTTGTTCTCAACGCTGTTGCCGATCAGGGTCAGCGCACCGGCCAGATAGCCACTCAGATCGACCGAGGTAAACTTACCGGAATCAGCGGTCAGCTCGGTAAATTCGGTCTGGTAGCCAACGGCGATGTCATGCGTGGTGTTGGCCTTACCCCATACCGGCACCTTGAGAGTACCGTTCACGCGGTAAATAGTCGCGCCGGACAGGATCGGGCAGCGGTCGCGCACGGCAGTTACGATGCGGTCCGCAATGCTGGTCGGAATGATCGCGCCGTTGTTTGCCATGGTCAGGTTCTGTTCACCGGCACGCAGCTCGGATACACGGCCCATGACATAATCGACAAATGCGCTCTCCTCTGCGGCAGCACGTTCCTCGGCATCCGTCGGTGCAGGCAGATTGGATACGCCACGAGTACGCTCCTCGCGCTCGATGGTTGCATCAATGGCGCGAATCTCGCTCTCTGCCGCATCAAACTGTGCGGTTTCCTCCTCGGTCATGGCACGGCACTCGGTATCCGCCGTGTTGACAAGGGTTTCCATGTTCTGACGAAGCTCCTCGCGGCGCTCCATCAGGGCTTTCAGATTAGTCATTTAGGTTCCTTCCTTTCTCGTTACCGCCTGCACGCGCTTGTGATAGGCGGTGTTGTCATATTTCGGGGTGATCTGCTCGACCTGCAGCGGTGTTTCAATCGTGCGCGTTTCAATCTCGACCTGTGTGTCTGCACGAACCTCGACCGAGGTCGCAGAGTACACCGGCGTTTTGCGAACGACCAGCGTCAAATGGTCCAGATCGAGCGATTTGACCTTTCGCAGCGGCAGCTCATCGGCGCGAGGCTCCACCTCGTCCTGTACATTGTACATCCCGAAGCTCCAGCCCTTGACCTTGCCCTTTTTCGCAAGCTCAATGAGGGTTTCATCCGTCACCAGCACATCAGCGTGCAGCCCGATGTCGTCCTCAAATAACTTGAGCGTGCCGTCGTCCGTGCTGGCATACACATGGCTATTGTCGTGATCGACCGTGACCGTGATATTACCGGCTCTGCCGATAGCCTGTTCAAACGCGCGCGGCTCGATCTCCTCGATAACCTTGCCGTGCGGCGTGATGACCGGACGGCTGCGCTTTCCGGTAACATTCACATAACCGGAGATATGGGCGCCGTCTGCGCGAATTTCGATTTTCATAGCGTTTCACCTCCCTCCTGCGGTACCTGCAGCGTTTGTTCTGTCATGTGCTGCATCTGATTGGTATTCGGCGTGTAGATGGTACTGGTTTTCGGGTCGTAGAGAACGTCCTGCAAGCCCAGCTTGATCCATGTCAGACCGAGCGGCTCCATGTCCTCTGCAAAGCGAACCTCGTCCACCTGCATGAAGTTGGCATCGAGTGCGGTCTTGTAGGCATCAAACCGTTCTTTCATGCTGCCCTTGAGCAGTTCCTTAGTGTCGAATGCCCAGTAGAGCAATCCTTTCTCTTTCTCCAGCAGCAGATCACGGTTGAGCGCACACTCGATGGCTTTCATCAGAGGGATTGCCGCCAGCTTGGCAAGGCTTGCCGTATCGCCGGCCGTGCCGCCCATCTCGGCAGTAGAGATATGAAAGATCTTCGCAAACTCCTCTGCGTTGGACTGCTTGTTTTCGTTAAGCTGCATCTCGACCGAGGTGTTGCTGCTCTCCTGAAAGCGGATACCGTTGTTGAGAATAACTACATTGTCGCTGCTGTTGCTGTACAGATTGGCGAATGCCTGCTTGAGTTCGTCCATTGAGGCTTTATCGAGGCGTTTCTCACTCTGGAGGAAGCCCTTTTTGTTGCCACCCTTTTTGACGAGATACAGCTCAAAGCACAGCGACTGATACGCAACCTCGATCAGCTTGGCATTTTCTTCGGTGATGGGAACACCGACCGCGCCGTCTTTTGTGTTGCGCAGCAGCTTGAGAAAGTCGAACGGACGATAGACCGTGCCATCTACCAACAGGTCAAAGTCCTTGAAGATGGCATCTGTGTTGCGGTTCACTGCTACGCGGCTCTCATCCACATAATGCAGACTGCGAATTTCTCCGCGCACGCGGTTGATGTAGGCATAGCCGCCTTTACCGGTGTAATAATCGCGAATCATTGCGTGCCAAAACTCATTCGCGTTCAGCGTATCGCCGGTTTCGTCGTTCAGCAGGCGCACCCGAGGGTCGTTCGGCACCTCAATCGCTTTGCCGTTTTCCTCCCGGTAGAGCTTTACCGGCGTACCGGCTACCACGTTGGCGATCAGGTCGATACCTCCGCTGACCGTCGGTACCTGTAAAGCCATCTGCTTGGTTGCTTTGCCGCTGCCAAGCAGTGCGGTCAGCAGCGCATCTTCAAACATGGTTTCGTCCGGATCGGCGCGAATCTCCTGCCGCCGAAAGCGTTTCAGCAGTCCCATTTGCTTGTCCTCCTTATGTCTGTGCAATGAAATCCTCGCTGCCGAACAGCATATCCTGCTCGATCAGGTAGGTGGCGTTCAGCAGAGCGACCACCATGTCCACCTTACCGGAGGATTTCTTCTTGTTGACGTATTTGTTCAGATTGGTGTCCTCGGTGCATCGTGCATTCTGAAAGTTAATCTCCAGCATGGCGTTTTCGTCGTACCGGAACCGGCGGCCGAGGATCTTCTCTTTCAGCAGCTTGGTCGGACTGTGCAGCACACTCGAATGCTGCTTGATCTCTACACACTCCATACCGGCGGCCTCCAGCTTTTGCACGGTCGAGATGGCGTTCCAGCGGTCATAGCCGCACTGGATCACGCGCACGCCATACTGTTCCTCCAGTCCGAGAATGAACTGCTCAATAAAGCCATAGTCGATGACCTCATCACCGCAGGCAAGGCACGCGCCCTGCCGAATCAGACGGTCGTAATCCACATTCTCTTTCTTGGTTTTGAACAGCTTGCGATCCGCCGGAAGAAATCCCCACACTTTTGCATAGAGAATACCATCCTCGGCGGTCGCCATCGCAACGGCGGTGTTATCGTCCGTCTGCGACAGATCCAGTCCAAGATAGACCGGTTTTCCTCGCCAGAAATCGAGGTCTTCCTCACGGCGGCACTCCCGCACCTTTGCAATATCCACATAGCCCTCTACGCCGAGGCCCTTATACTTGATATTGCAGTGCTTGCACAGGAAGTTCTCACGCTTATTCTCGTAGAGAATTGCCATGGTGCGCATATCGCACACCGCCTCAAAGATATTCGGATTGCTGACAGCTGCCGGATTCGCCTGATAAATTACGGTGTCATCTGTCTGCCAGCGGTCCCGCATGGTCAGCTCGGTGTCCGGTTCGTACAGCAGAGAAAAACGCCTGCCGGGAATCAGTCCATCGAGTACCTTTTTTGAGATGTCGATCTCGTCCAGCATGGCGTTGTTGTCGTTCGGGTATTGTGTGGAAATGATAATGCCCAGCTTGGAACGCAGCGTGATCTGCGAGGAGCGCATGGCCTCGATTGGGTAGGCATCCATCGCGCCTGCCTCGTCCGCCAGAAAAGCGTTCGCCAGTTTGCCGTCCATCTTGTCCTGTGAGTAAGCCAGCGGCACATACTCGCTATCGGTCAGTCGGCAGCGGATTTCGCTCCGCAGCACCTTGAACACACTTTCGTCCGCCAGTGCAGGCGAGGACTTGATGATTTTCCGAATAGCAATTTTCAACTCACTGGACAGCTTCAGGTCCGGTGCGACCGAGAAAAAACGAGAGAACACCGGTTCGGTCAGCATGAGCAGAATGAAAATGACCGCACTGTTGAATGTCTTGAAGTTCTTTCGCGCGATCTCGAGCAGAGCGGTTTCATAATAGCGGCGGCCGTCCGTTGTTTTGGTGCAGAACACCGCTGTGATGAGCAGCCACGCATAATCTTCAAGACCGTCATACATCGGGCAGTTCAGATCCGGATGGACCATCAGCCGCAGCAGCTTGCAGATCCGCCTGTATGCTTTCTCGTCGATGAGCGCCTCCGTGTTCCGTCCCTCTGCGATGTCCAGCCACTGTGCAGCCTGTAGCTTAACGTAGTGCGGAGCCTTCGGGTTATCATGCTGCACGCACCAGCGGGCATAATGCACTGCTCGGCTGTCAAGGATCGTCATCGTTCAGAATCCCCATCAGCGGATTTTTCGGTTCGGCTGTGGTTTTAGGAATGCTGCGCATGGCTGCCGAAATGGTCATAGCGCACTCTTTCTCAATGTCGAGCATCATGCGGCGCTTGGTTTGGAGCTGCTTGTCCACAGAAAGAATGTTCTTCTGCATCTGCGCCTGATATTTGTATCGGTCCGCTGCTTCCAATTCTGTATTCTCGGTCAGCTCGTCCAGCTGATCGGAAAACAACTGCCGCTTGCGCTCAAAGTCCAAACATTCAGCGTGCAGCATACAGTACCGGTTGATAGTCGCCTCGTACAGCGCCTCATTCTTTCCGGCGGCTTCGAGCAGTCCTCTGATACGCTGCCACTCCTTATGTGCTTTCTCATTATCCTTGACCTCCGGGCGCTCTCGCATTTTCTTGCCGGTGATGAGGGCATTTTCCGCAGCAGCACGCTGCCGGAGCTCTGCTTTCGTCCGGTGCGAACGCTTTTCTTCGCCCAGCACAGCGGTCGTTTTACTTGGTCGGCTCACTTGCCCTCACTCCTTTGCAAACTTATTTTGGGAATTATTTTTACGCCGAGGTCCGCGGTTGGTGTACAGCCGCTTACACTCAAAAATTCTGCGTGTCCGGGGGGAATATTGTTTCGTTTTTTTGCGAGCTGTCGCAAAAAATCCGCGGATATTGTACCGGCATCGGCTTTTTTGTGGCATTTTTCGCATAAACACACGAGGTTATCATCGTCCAGTAATAGATCAGGACGTTCCCGCAGCTTGATGATATGGTGGGTTTCCAGTCCATCCCATGTGAGTACCCCCTGCGAAAGACAGTTCTCGCACAGGTAGTGACTGTCTGTTTTAATCTGCTCCGCTTTGCGTTTCCATGCTCGCGTGTTGCGTCCGCGCTCGTTTTCTTCGCGCCGATATTTCTTCATCGGTTTTCTTCCGCAGTCCTCTCGGCTGTCGTGGATCCGTCCGCACCACGGACAGGCTTTCAACATAACGGCTTCTTCCTTTCGAATATGAAAAAGCACCCTCGAACGAGAGTGCTCTTTCAGAGAGATGTACTCCAATGGCATGAAGCAGGAGGTCACAGGGTCTGCGTTTCACCCCTGCGAACTTCATGATACAAGGATACCACGGCTTTCACTGCACGAAGTATCATTTTTACGGCAAATTTAATTTTTCTGCCACCAACCGCACAAATGTACCGTTCCACCGTTTAGCAGTTGCCTCACTCACCGGCGCGCACATCGCCGCACCATACAGCGTATGGCTGCGCTTCCAGTACACGCGGTCGATCAGCTCCATGCGCTGGTGGCCGTGCTTCATGCGCTCAGTTTCCGAAATGGCAGCCTGCACCGCATCATACCGCCGCTGCTCCTTGTCCGTCAGGCGGTCAACGACCGCACGCTCAACCGGACTGCCGCCGCCGCTGTGACCGCCGGACGCGCCGTAGGCCGGTGTGCACGGTATGTCTCCCACGCTCTCCGCCTTGCGGCACAGTGCCGGGTATGACCGGATGATGCGCTTCGTGTACTCCCACCAGTCCTCACGCTTGTTCAATGTTTCCCCTCCCTGTCCGTAATACCGTAGCGCCACACGAGGTAGCGCCGAACTTTATCGCTGTATTTAGTCATTGTTGTGCTCCTCGCCTTTCTTCTTCACACCCTGATTGCAAAAGCCGTCCGAATCGGCATCAATCCACGGATACTCCGTTTCCATCGGGCATTCCGGCAGGCCGCGCTTGCGGCAGTCGCGGCACCGCACCACCGGCACAACGTCGGCGGCAGGCGGCGAGGCAACAATCTCCATTGCCATGGCACCGTCGGAACCGTCCACCCATTTCGTCGCCATCACCGCTCTTATGGCAGTATCCCGCTTAATGTATTCAGCCATGCCGCAGAACCTCCACAAAGCCGTCAATCGGCGGAACGTCACAGAATTCCTCACCTTTGGTGCCAACGACCAGCACCGTACCGACGAACGATGTACCGAACACGCAACAGTTATACGGCAGGCCGTGAAGTCTGCCCTCCTCGTTGCAGATAATAGCCGCGCCGTACGGCAGCGTGATAACCTCGATGTAGCCCTCGACTTCCTGCTGCAAGGCTTTCAGCGTATTCTCCACTTCGATGATCTCCGGCGCGCAGCCGGGCTTTTTACGAATTGCTTTCACAAGTTTTCACTCCATTCGCTCGTCCGTAAACCAGCAAGTCGCTGACGATCTCTTCCCGCAGCTTCTCAGCGGTTTCCGAATCGCTGTATTTGATGCGACCAGCTTTATACGCCAAATCCGTCAGTTCACCCTTATAGTGCACCATCATCTGATGGTCCTCCGCTGCCTCGGCTGCCATACGCAGTGCATTGGCAAGCCGCTCGTTGTCGCGGTACTTGGTGTCGTAGCGCCCAATTCCGGACTCCTGATAATTCTGGTACGCTCGGTCTGCAATACGCTGATAACGGTCAGCCAGCGCCTGCAATTCTTCTCTGGTCATGCGCTCACCCTCCTAACGTCCACAATCTCCATGCCAACGATCAGGCGGCGCAGGCCGCTGTACATACCGCTGACTTGCAGCTTGTCGCCGTTCTCGTTCCGCAGCGTTGCCGAGAAGAAGTCCTCGATCCACTCGAACTCACAGTCGTTCTCGGTAAATTCCTCAGCGATTTCGAGGAAATAGTCAACGTCCAGCACGTCTGCGCCGGTGCAGTTTCCATACACCTCATAGGCTACATGACCGATGTAGTCCTCCTGCATCAGCGTCACGCAGACGGTGTGCACGGACTTCTTGCCGAACCAGCCGGTGGCAGGGTTGTATGCTTTCATTCTTGCTCCTCCTACTTCAAATACCGCTCCAGCGGCTCAAACGGAATGGTGAACTGCACATTGCCGTCGTTGATGCTCAGTGTCTTGCCGATTTCGTCGTTGGTGATGATGCAGTCGAACATCTTAGGCGCCAGAAACGGCGATCCCGCTACGTTCACGCCTCCGCTGACACGGACGTGCAGATTTTTAATCTTCTTTTTCTTCATGCCTCATTCTCCTGTGCTTCATGCTCATACAGATACTCAATCTTCATACCGGTTACACGCTCAGCTTTGAGCCGCAGCTTTTCGTAGGCATAATCGGTATCAACCTCTTTCTCCATGCGCGTGATCTCGTCATTGTTTTCCTGAAGTGCAATAAAGAATTTCTTCATACGCTCCGGACCGAACCCGTAGGCATCGGCCACCGAGCAGACCGCCAGCCAGAGCGCTTTCTGTGTTGCCATATCCGCACGCAGCTGCACGGTGGCATCGTCTGCCGCCTCCTGTACTGCCTCACGGATCATGCGCTTGCGCGCCAGCATATCCGCATAGTTCATGCCGCGCGGCTTGCCGGGGCGCTTGTTCTTAGTCTTTGCCATGAGTTACTCCTCCTTTTTCTCGTTCACGCAGCTGCTTGTCCCGGATCAGCCGTGTTACCCTGTGACCGAGTACAGACGGCAGACAGATATTATCGCCAAAGGCACCGGCGTACCGCAGCGGGCAGGCCGTAGCGCAAGTGCTGCTACGAGTTTTATAGCACACGCCCTCGTCTGTTTCCAGATCTTCCAACAGCCATTTCAGCATTTCCAGCGATTTATCGGTCATCACTGCACCTCCGGCATCTGCGGCAGCGGCCGCCAGAACAGCACATCGGTTCCGGCTTTCAGCCCACCGACAAAATACGGCTGCTCGTCCCAGGTACGCAGTGTTTCCACTCGGGCGCGCCCCCATTTGTTGTACGTCAGCACCGGCACACCGCGCTCCGGCAGGCGCTCCTTGGTGTTGATCCAGCCGTTCCGCTCGATCAACTGCGTTACCGCCTCGCGGATCAGGGCGCAGCCATGCAAACCACAATTGTGCTCATGCCCGCAGCCGAGGCAGGCCAGAGAGCCGGTCTGGACTTTCAGTTGCTCCATAGCTTTGATGAGATCATCGGTTTTCATTAGTCGTCACTTCCCATCTCAATTTCATTTCCGCCGGATAAAGATCCGTTTCCGGACAGCGAGCACCTGTCCAGCGCAGGCCGCCGGCCTTCCCCATGCACTTCCAGCCAGCGGCTTTCAGGCTTGTCCCCGGTTCGCTCTCCAGAATGTACGTTATCAGTCGCTTGTATCCCATCGCCCGGGCAACTCGCCATGCGGCAGCGTAGAGCATGGAGCACGCATTGCGCGTGCCGTCCGTGCACAGGCGATTGACCTCCAGTGTCCAGTAATCGTCCAAGTGGCGCGACACTGGTCGGCCTACAATAGCAACACCGACGATTTTATCTCCATCCGCACAAGCAATCGAAAACTTATGTCCGACCGTCGGCTTGTGATGACGGTGATGATCTCTTACATAGGCGTTTGCACCTCGCAGCGAGATCGGTACGATTTTAAGCGCCATGGTTAAGCAGCTCCTTCCGCAGCTCTTTGAGCTTGTCCGTCAGCAGGCTTTCGGCCTTGCTCCCGGCTTTCAGCTTGCCGCCCTTGTCGCAGAGATTGAAGCGCGGACGATTGACGTTGCCCATGCTGCCGCCCGGAAAGAAATCGTCGCCCTCGTACCAGCTGGCCGTAAAGAACGAGCCGTCCGGCAGGTCGAGCCGGTACACGCTAAGACCGATCTCGGGCGCCTTGTGCCAGATGCCCCAGCTGCGCCATGCGGCAAGGATATTCTTGCGCTTGCTCTCATTCGTCAGGTTCAAGATGTTCTGTTTGGTCAACTCTAAAATCATACTTCCCCTCCCAGTTCTTTCAGCCGTACCATCGGGCACTGCTCGCACTTGTCTACCAACGCCTCATAGTCCAACTCATACGGGAACTTGCAATACTCATCGCAGATCTTGCTTGCAAGTTTGTTCACCGCCTGCTCCCAGCAGGCCGGATGGAACACGGGTGCAGTCCGCACGCCCTGCCCACAGAATTTACATTTTGCCATTGGTTGTTCTCCTCTCCTGTTCAGCTATGATTGACGCGGCACCAATGCCGCTGTGCTTTCTTCTTCCGTGCCATCCGGCAGGCACCGCAGAAACGGTTCTCTTTTCTCTCGTAGAACGTGCCGCCGCACCGAGCGCAATACTGCGGACGGATACGCCGAAATTCTGTGCAGTCATCACAATTCGCGCAGCCGGCAGAGCAGCCGCCGAAGTCGTCCCAGTGCTGACACATAAAACGCTGCCAATACGGATCGTAGCCCAGATCATTCGCCCGTTTCCGCAGCAGCCCTGCCAGATATGACAGCTGCTTTCGCACCTCCGTCCTTGTAGTGGACAAATGCACCGCCTGTTTGACTTTCGGTTCCGGCGCACCGGCGCCCCACGGGCCATCGCCCATGTATTCGCGCACCTTGTCCGCGCTTTCGGTCAGATACACGTTGTAGACCTTGCCGCGCACCGCCTTTTCCGACTTGCCGAGCGCTTGTCCGATTGCCATGTAGCTGTCACCGTGGCGGATACCGTCCGCCAGAACCGCATAGTCACGCTCGTTCCACACCGCGCTTTTACCGTGGTTATCCGCCTTGACTGGGCGATCCTTGATGCCGAGATCCCGACACCGGTGTTGGATTGCACCAGTCGTGCGGTGCAGCATCTCTGACAGCTCCGCCCATGTATATCTGTGCTGACTGAGCAGCATTTTAAGGCGGCTGTCCTCGTCTGCTGTCCACGGATCCTTGCGCTGGATCGCGCAGGCGCGGTAATCCTTTTTGCGCTGCTCTGCGACCCATGCCGGTTCCCAACCGAGCGCCAGAGGCTCCATTTTCGAGAAGTCGAGGAAACTGCGGTTGTGCTCCGCCCATTTCCAGAACTCCTCCAAATAGACCACAGAAAAGCTGCACCGATTGACTTTCTTCCTGTGCACCGGCAGGCCGCGGTTCTCTACCCAGCTTTTGCGCTGGTAGGTGTTGCCGCGTTCCCTTCCCGTCACTGTGGCGAGCAGCTGGTTCAGCGTGACATACCCACCTGCCATCAGCACAGCCCCCAAGCCGAGCCGCTGTGCCCGAACAACGACCGCGTTCTTCGTGCGATTCAGCTTCTTTGCGATGGCGGGCACTGATGCATAGCCCCACTTCTCTGCCAGATAGTTTTCATCCTCCGGTGTCCATGGGCGCTTGCCGAGCGGCGGAGATTTACGCTTGCGAACTGCTTCCATCGCTCATTCTCCTCTCAAACCAGAGCTTACAACAGCTCAAACGAATTACATCGGGGAATAATCCCCGTTTTTGTCCTGCTCTGCCTGCATGGGCATACCGCACGCAAGGCAGTTCTGCTCGATGATGCGCTCCGTTGCGTTCGTATGGTAGACCCATGTATGGCCGCACTCACAGCGGAATTTCAAACGGTGCAGATCGTGCAGCGCGTTGTTCTCACCGCATGACTTACAGCGATAGAACCCGATCGGGTACCGCGCGTTAAAGCTGCCGGTTTCGCCGCAATGTGCACAGGTGATACGCAGAAAGCCCTTGTAGCTCTCCTGCGGCGTGGGTTCTTCAACCGGTTCCGGTTCGTCCTCATCCGGATCAGACGGCTGCTCTTCGGTTTCCGGTTCGCTGTCCTCGGCCTCCGGTTCTTCCACCTCGACCGGCTCCGCAATATCAGGATACTCGCCCAGCAGAGCGCGGGTCAGCGTGCCGAACCAGACGTTGGCCTGCTCGTCCGACATTTTGACGGTCAGCGCCATGTCGTTGGTTGCAATGCGGATTTTATTCATTGTTCTCCTCCCGATTTACACTCGCCGCCGGCGAAAAACCATCCGGGTACCGCCGTTCCAGCTTCTCGATGTTTGCCTGCATGATGTACTCCAACGGCACGTTCATCAGTTCAGCCATCAAAGTCACATACCACAGCACGTCGCCCAGCTCCTCGATGATCTTGGACGGCTGCCACGGATGTCCCTGATACATACACTTCTTGACCTCATCGGCTACCTCGCCAGCCTCGCCGGTCAGTCCGAGAGCGGCATTTGCCGTGTTATAGCACTTCGGCGTCGCTGTACGCATGGCCTTGCGCTGATATTCTTTAATCGTCATTACTGTTCTCCTTACTGCGGTTCATAACCCGATTTTTCCATTCCCGCTCCCAGTCCGAAAGCTGCGAATCATCCTGCTGCCGTTCAGTACCGCCGATGTTCGTCGGGCTGAGATAGCCGCTCGGGTCCTCCTGCTTTGGTCTGCTCTGCTCCTTCGGCCTGGACAGGTCCGCTGCCGTCAGTACACCGTTTTTCAGGCGCTCCCGCAGGACCGTCATAAAGTACGGCACATAACCGCGGCTGTCGTTCTTGGCATGGCCGACTGCATAATGCGCAGTGGCGGTTATCACCTCATCGGTCATTCCTAATGACCTCATCTTGGCGATAGCAGAGCGGTTGGCCTTGTTCAGCCGTTCACCTAAAATTCCCTCCACGTCACTGTGTAGTAGAGTAGAATTACTATCTATATTCCTATCTTTTTCTTTTACTTTAC
>ERZ857750.1714-NODE-1714-length-23119-cov-2.690817_pt1 | contig 23119 bp, 30 predicted proteins | sample MGYA00519915_ERZ857750 | MGnify/ENA primary metagenome ERZ857750 (study PRJEB31778, sample SAMEA3449358) | human gut metagenome | biome: human gut; feature: human-associated habitat; material: faeces | place: United Kingdom | collected 2010/2012 ... | reverse complement strand
TGGATTCGCTGCATAAAAGATGTATCTGCAGGGAGACCGAACATCAGCCGGCGAAACTTCCACCAGTGCATTAAGTCATGTTCCAGATCAATGCCGTAGGCTTGCGCAAAAGAAGCGGTCAGAGCATCGGCATCCAGAGAAAAATCATAGATTCGTCCCTTCGATGCAGAAATCATCTTCGATACCTCTCCGTTTTCTTCCTCTTTTTCTCCGGCATAAAACCGAATCATCTGCTCGGCCGCTTCCTCTATCGGCTGCGGAACGCCTACCGGGTAGAACAGATCCAGCAGACCTTCCACATCCGGATGTTCCTGTAACATTTCGGTTTCAATCGAAACACCGACGCGAAAATCCGGATTAATACGTACTTGTACGCCGCCAACTTTTACGGTGTCTGGCAGCCGTTCAAAAGGATTACGCTTCAACTGACGTATTCAGCGAGCTTCCTGCAGTGTCCGCGTTGGATTTCGCACGCTGCGCTGCCTCCTGTCTGCGCTTTTCTCTTTCTGCTATGCGTTCCGCCTCTCTTCTCTGCTGGCGATTCATAGGAGGACGCGTTGGCGAATTCGATTCCACCTGCAGAATCTGTGTTTTCGCACGATCCATTACATCAGACACGTCCTGCAGAAATTTCGTCAAGGCTGACATTTCGGTCATGACGTTTCTTCGCGCTCCAAAAATTTTATTGGAGATCCCCTCTCCCAGCACGACATCGAAAAAGTCCCGAACGATCTCACACATTTCATGAAGCGTCTCTAACGCGTTACCATCGGTAACACCGGCCTGCATTTCCTCAGCTCTCTTCATGGCGAAATTTCTTTCTGACTCAAAGAGTTCCAGATTTGTAAGATCAAAGATATCAAACTCCACCTCGTAGCCATTGACTCTGTATGTTTCCATTCCTATCCTCCTACTCACTGTCTGCGGCGTAGGTATATTCCACCGGGGCAGAATTGTTGCACATGATATCGATATCCACCTCTGCTGCCGCGCCTGCATCTCCGGATCCATCGGAGTTTACAATAATCGCCGCCTGACCGCTTTCCCCTTTGCCTGTGAGCAATGAAAAATATACATAAGGCTTGACGATTTTCTGACCCTTGCCGAATTTAATTGCATGGCTGCAAGCATAGTCCTGGAATTCGTCTCCCTCGAACCGATCTCCAGTGACATTGAAAGTCCGCTGGGTCGCCGTTTTGTTGGTACTCTTTCCCGCTCTTAAATAAGTTTTATCTTCTGTCTCCGGATTCAGCTGCGCATCTACCGCTGTCACACCGGTTTCTACGACAATGTATTCTCCTTTTTTTGTGCTGGGCGTATCTGCAATATCGATTGCCAGTACAAAATCATCTGTGTTTGTAATGCCGGCATACTCCTCATCCGGCGTATAACCTGCCATCAGTTCGGATAATTTCATAATTACCGTGCTCCTTTCTCAAAATATGTCATTTTTAGCTGTATCTGATATCTGGCTTTTCCTTCAGAAGTCATCTGAAAGGGGTATCCGCTGGTAGTCACTTCCACTTTCTGCGCCCGTCTGCCCGGCATCAGCTCCGGCAAATGCTTCGGCCGTCGGTTCTGTTGAGCTACCCAAGCGGAAAACTCTTCGTACCACTGCAGATTATCCGCGTTCTGTCCGATGGAATCTCCGAAGAATTCCCGGGAAGCCAGAACGAAATCAAACTGTTTTACCGCCGATCCATCCAGATATCTCTTTACGATCTCCGGTCCCGGCACACTGTCCACCGAATAGGTCTGTGCCTTTTCCGGAAGAAAATCCACGCCAAGACGTCCGGAAGAAAGCGACTCGTACGTGCGCAGCCATTTGCGCACGGCTTCGATATTCGTCATCTTGCTTTTCCTCCCACATATACGGCAATTCGTTTCATCAGATCGGCTCTTCGGTTTGCCATCATCCGCTCCGTCCACCTCGGCCCCCGCATCGGGCCGCCGTCGTACGCCATCTGGCGCCCGGTGGGTTTCTTCGGGGCGCGGGAGAAAAATCCCTCATCGCCCAGTGGAATGTTAGGACCATAGATCTCGCCTACCCAGTGATATTGCGCGTAAGGTCCCCGATAGGTGATCGAACTCCCATCGTTTGCGATAATTCGCGTGTTCTTCAGCGTTCCACTTTGAAAGGGGACATAGTCATCTGAGAGATTTGCCACTTCATTTGCGATAAATCGCTGTGTCTTCGCATCTGAACCCATCCCGCGGCTTCGCAGAATTGCATCCACATCAATATTGATCTTCATGATCCGCTCACCACCCAGTGCCGCAGTCTTCCTCTCCGGTTATCACCCATCGAAGTGATGCAGAAATATTCCCGGTCAGCAAAGTCTGCCGGCGCGTGTTTTATTTCCTCGACGATGCCGCGGATAACGAAATCTCCGCGCTTTGGCATCACCCCGGCCGGCATGTTGGACTCCGGAATTCGCACGATATAGGTATTCTGGGGTTCCGCCCCCTTTGTGGTCTGGGTGACCACCCGTTTTCCGTACCAGCTTGCGCCGATAATCTCTGTGAGAAGGTAAGCCTCGCCGTCATCTGTGCGCTGCGGCTGGATCAAAGTTATGGTTTCGGTGCATAACAACACGGCGCACCACCTCCCTGATATAGCAGACCGGTCGTCGCCAGATAACCGGTTACAGCGGCATAACGCCGCTGCTCCGGTGTCTTTTGACTGGTCACATAGGTTTCGCTGTAGCCGTCATTACTGGCGCTGGCGACTTCTCCTCCCGCGTCCTGCTGAAAATCCGCATCAGCAACGGCACACAATGCCATTCGACAGTTGTCCAGCAAGAGGGAAGGCAGAGCATTTGATGCTCGTCCAAAAGTAACGGCATTCAAGTAAACCGCAGCGCTTCGAGCGTATTCCGGCCATTCCTCCGACCGAATTGCAGTCCCTTGATAGACCTCGCTGTAAAAACTGTAATCAACTGTCAGCATGCTTCTTCCTCCCTATTCTTTTGGGATCAGAGTGATATCTTTGCTCACGGCTGACGCATCGACATTAACGGTTTCGATAACAGTACCGTAACCTTTCTTCGAAATTTTCGCGTTGTAGGTTCCCTTCCTCAGGTTAAAAATCGCAGTTCCGTCTGTTCCGGTCTTCAGACGCGCCCCGTCTAAATCGATAACCACTCCTTCTACCGCTTCCGGTTCTTCCTCGTTATTCTTCACGGTAAAAGTAACCTTCTGCGTTGTTACCGCCGTAGCCGGCTCCAAATAAGCAAACGGCACGTACAGACGATCTTCATCCAGTCTGGTGGCCGGATTCGGCAGAGCCCAGCCCATACGGAACACTACACGAAGTGCGATCATATCCTGCTGTGCAAGGTTATATACAATTTCTTTCGTACTCGGATCCTGAATCACACCCTGATCCAAAATCTTGACCGTGATATCCTGACGGACGGAATACACCGCCTGAGACCAGTCGCCGACGATCAGCTGCGCGACGGAAGTGTCAAAGGCGCCATTCATTGGGAAGTACATCGGTGCACCATCCAGTGCGTACTGTGTCGGGCCCTGCATATCCGACTTAAAGATCGGCATGCCTTCCGTCGTTTTAATTCCTCTCAGTTTTCCCCGCATAGCCATGGCAGCAACCGCGCCGTTGACCATACGGCCGCCCTGTTCTACTTTGGAGATTACACCGTTTTCTCCGAGAAGAGCGTTATATAAGTCGCTGCCCGGCGCTACGTTGTTCCCTGCCTGCCGCGCGGAAGTAATGATATCCGCACGCCAGCTTGCCGGGCGACTAACACCGAAAATAGCCGCCTGATCGACACGGATACCGATCGCTTCCGTGACACGTGGTCTTACCTCGCCCATGATGTCAAAGGATGCATCGTCAACCACCGCTTCCGGAATCGGTACGATCACCGCCAATTCCTCAGCAGTGAGATACACGTTGTCCCACGCCTGCTGGCTGGTCTGTTTGAAGCCATTATCTCCATTGACCCAGTAGGCCATCGGCAGCATATCGAGTACCGGCATCCGCGTCGTTTTACTGGTCATATTTGGCAACCGACGTGCCAGCTGCATGAAGATCGAGTTTTTTGGGGTGTCCTGCTGAATCGTATTGATCAGCTGCTCCTGAATCAGAGCTTCCGCCTGCTGGCGGGAAATCATATCTGGCATAGTATCTTACTCCTTTCCGAATGCCGCTCTGAGAGCCGCATTTGCCTGTGCATTTTTATCTGTGCCCGGTTCTCTGTTTCCTTCGTGACTGAGTCCGGTACTGCTTTTGGCCGGCTGAAATAAAAAGGCGGTATCCTCTCCCTTTTTTAACGCTTCAATCTGCGTATCCAGCCCGATCAGATCTCCGCTGTCGTCCAGCGAAATTTTTGCTCGGTCGATCAGTCCGGCCAGTGCCTTCGGATTACGTGCTCCAGAAGAAGAAAGACCTTTTTCCAGAGCGAATTCAAAGCGCTTCGCGCTCAGTTTCTTTTCCGCAGCTTCCGCTTTCTTCTTCCACTCCGGATCGAAACCCTCCAGCTGCCTGTTGGCATCGGATAACTGCGTTTTCAGACCGTCGCGCTCGAGCTCTAAAGCGCCGATGGTCTTGATGTGTTTTCCAATGTCGGCGCTGTTCTGATCGAGAATCTTGTCGACAGTCTCTTTTTCCAGACCCAGATCTTCTAAAAATTTACGTTCCATGTGTTTCCTCCTCGTTCCACTTCGCTTTTTTCTCGAGGGTCGCTTCCTCTATGGCTCCGTAGTTTCTCGACTTCGGATCGGTCAAAAATGGGTATAAAAAAGCACCGTACCTTTCGATACGATGCTGATTTAGCTTTCTTGTACTGTCAGTCGTTGTGAATATAAATATCATCATACACACGCTCTGCTTCTCTTCCCGGTTCATTTATGTCGTCATTGCTGTCAAACCCATATATTTGCATCCAAGTAGATATCGCATCCAGCGCAGCATTTGTGTCTTTCATATTTATAACTTCTGGTAGATTTTCCTTCAGAAACTCTTCTGATTTTCTTGACATATTTAACATTATTTATCGTCCCTTCTTCGGATTCACCTGCACTAAAGTCTGGCTTTCAGGGTTTACCGTTATCTCACAAGTTTCTCCTGTAAATTTAATACTGCGCTTTCCATCACTCCGCTCCTGTTCTAATCCTATTTGAATCGGAAACTTCAGCGCGGATAGTGCATCTTCTACCATTACACCTCGTCGCTTACCCTTATGATCCCCTGCTGCTTGCCCAATAACCCGATCGATAAAGTGTGTCGTAAAGTGCTCAATGGTAATTCCATTTGCTGTCGTCTGACCGACAAGTTTTTCTTGTATCTCCTCTGCCGTATTCTTATATTGAGTAAAACCCACAAGAGGTGAAATATCTCCCTTTTCCACAGCTCTGGAATATCCTTTCAACCATCGGTATTCCTCAGGCTTATTATATTTCATATCGTAATATGCATCAAGCGTCTCTACACTGTCTTTTGAACCAATCGATTTCGACCATATTGTATAATATTTTTCAGCATCCAGTTCAACCTGCTTCGCCGTCTTATGATCAAATCCCGGTACCCGCTCTCTCTCATACTGCCGTTTCAGCTTTGTTTGCTTGATAAAATCTTTCTGAATAGCCTGCCACTTCTTAATTTTAGCCGCGCTTTCGTAAGTATCCAGCCCTGCGGCCTGCATGGCGGCGTTTTCACGCTTCCAGCGCCGGATTTGACGCTCTATGTACCGCTGTTTCTGACTCGCTTCGTACCTGGTCATTTTCTGACCGTTGTACTCGATGTCCTTTTCTTCCAGCTTTTTCAGCTGTTCTTCCGTATATTTACGCGAACTGCCTTCGAAAAAAGGAAAGAAATTATGCCGGCAGTTCCAGCCGCCGAGACCTGAACCGGTTCCGTAGCCGGTAGACTTTCTAAAATCCGGGTACTTCTTTGATTTTCCGGAACGGCTGTAGACTCCGCCCTGCCACTTCGCATGATCCGGCCGGGCGCCGGAATGGGCGGTCACTTCCACTAAGTCGCTGTCCATTTCATCCGCGAGCGCATCCTGCATCTTCAGAGAAGTCTGATTGATTCCCGTCAGTACGGCTCGCCGAACAGCTGCTTCGACGGATGTGGTTTTTCCGGACGTATAGTTAGCTGTTTGTATGCCCTTTTCTGCCAGTGTCTTTACCGCTGAGCGGATCGTCGTGTTGTAGTCGAAGGCTCCGGTAGAAATCTGCATCCAGGCACGGTCGAGTACCTTTACAAAAGCGCCTGTCGCTTCCTTTGCCGTCGTGCGTGTGAGATTTTTAAAAGCATTTTGTGTCTGCTTCATGCCTGCCGTCAGAGTCTTCTGCAGATTTTCGGAAGTATCCAGCGTCTCCGGTTCCTGTCCCGCCGCCTGATAATATTCTCCGTCTGACGTTAATGTCTCATTGGCTGCCATGAGAAACAAGGCTTTCAGCTCTTCTGTGCTCTTTCCTGTCAGCTCCGACAGACGCTGATAGATATATTCTTCCGCAGCGCCCATTTCTTTCAGCATCTGCTTCTGATGCTCCGCTGCAGGAATCCAATAATCATAAGCACCGATTCTTCGCGCCATGTCCATGAGGATATCCCGCTCCGCCTGCGCATAGAGCTTTATTAGAGTGTCCGGCAGCACGTCAAGAAATTCCGGCGTCAGCATCAGTCATCACCGTCCTGACTAAATCCAAAGGGATCCGGTTCTTCCTCTTCGATCATAGATTTCGCCGTCGTTTCGTCTTCTCCGAAGAACTTCACCCGGTATTCCCACTTTTGGCGCACACCGTCGCGGATCTCCTGCAGGAATCTCTGTTTCTCTGCGCCTACATCCTCGATGATGGAATCGTCGAAATTCACGGTAATTTCCGGCTCTGTGGAAAGTCCTTCGAGAATTTCAATCGCCTTTACCATGCCGATGATCGCATTGCGCAGTACCAGCTCGTGTTTCTTGAGATTCTGAAAGAGATCCGACTTCTCGCTGACCACTTCAGTGGCCGTCTTCACTTGACCGTCCTGGAAGTTGTATCGATCTTTTCCCAAGCCGCATTTATACGACAGCAGATTCAGCCCCGTCTGCAGGCCGGCTTCATGAGCCTGATACCGCAGCTCCATATTGTGCTCTGTGATCTTGTTCTCGCCGTTCTGTGTTTCCGGTACCGCGTAAAATTCGGTATCGTTATCATCGAATACCGGCCGTGCCGATCCGTCTTCTTCCATGGCGATGCGCGCCATAGACATGGGAATCGTGATTCTCTTTTTTCCAAGACGGAATTCATTGCAGTAACTGTCGTACACCAGATCAATCCCTTTGAGCTGATCGATGGCGTTAGCAAACACGGAAATCCCCATGGGGTTATCCAGGTCGATATTGTTTACGATATTCGGTCGAATGATCTGAAACATAGGGATATCGGAATAGGTTCGATATTCGTCTTCCACATCCGGCGGAAGATCGATTTCTCCGCCCAGTGTCTCCCCGTTGACAGTGAACATATGATTTTCAATCACGTACTGATTGTTCTCCAGACGATGGATATTGAGATACAGCTGCTGCTGTTTGTTTGCGGTTCGCATGGATGCAAAGGCGCATTCCCGTATTTCTCCATTATGCCAAGTCAACGGATAGATCATGCTGCCCCGCACATAGTCGATACGAGTCTCGTTGTTTTCCTTGTATTCCACAAAAGCGCCTGTGCCGAGAGCGAACGCTTTTTCGACTAACTGATTGGCGCGTGTTTTGAACTGATTTCGTTCCAGGACTTCACTTACGATCTGATGCGTCCGTTTCTCGGCAATGGTGATATCCAGCTTTTCATTGAGCGCGAGATTCGCCCAGTCTTCCGCGATGCTTTTTGCCATACCCAGGCTCTTTCTCTCCCGGGTAATCTGACATCGACCGTTATACTGTTTATACGTATGAAAATCGATCACCTTGCCCTGATACCATCTGAGCCAGTTAGAGATGTGTCCGTAGTAGGTACTGTCGATACACTCAAATCCCCGGCGTCTCAAATATTGTAAAATTCCCTGCATTTCTCACCTCTTACAGATACATAATGTCATCCTGTATGCTCTCGGTCGCATATTCCATGCTGTCCAGACTGTCGATATCCGTTGTCCCGTCGTCCAGCCGGATATCTTTCACCGGTTCGTCTGGATCGTACACCGCCTCTTCAAACGCTTTGATATGTGCGGTACATGATTTCATAATCCGAAAGCGATCCTGAGCAATCATACTGTTATAGAATGCAATTCGGTCATTGATCGGTCGTTTTTGCGCATTTTTTACATCGACGCCCAGTCGTGAGCGTACCGACGCTACCGTCAGGCCTTCGATCAAAGTCTGTTCCGCGCTATCACAATAAGCTTCATAAACACGGTAGCGCCGCTTTGCTCTGCGGACAAAATCAACAAAAGCGTCCTCCACCTGTTTCGGTGAAAGCCGCCCATTCTTCTTGTTATCATGATAAAATTCGTCCAGTATGACGATCTGGCGAAATCCTTTCGTCAACCCCGTCAGTGTAAAACTATGCGCGGACTTCGTTCCTCCAAAGTCTACGCCGATTACTGCATACTGAATATCTGAAGGAGCCGCATTCAGCAGAAAACGTTCTTTTTCATCGGCAAACTGCTGATAGATCAGACCATCTGTCGCCGCCCACAATCCCAAAATGAAACGTTTATAGAAAACGCCGGTAAACATGCGGTAAAACTTTTCTTTTGTCTTCGGGGATAACGCGAGATTGTCGTCCATCGTGAAATGAAGATGATAGATGTTTTTCTCTTCTGCCTTATCCAGCAGCTCCGTCTTTACATAATGTGCAGGACTCTCCGGATTGCAGTTCATGAAGATTTTTGCACCTTCGACAGAGCATCGTCCGATCATCTGCTCGATAAAATTCCGGGGAAACAGAGCGGCTTCATCTGCCAGCGCACCGGCTGCCGTCAGTCCCTGAATCTTGTCCTGTGAACTTTCATTATGCGCATCATACAGGTAATAAGTGTTCGTACCAATTTCAATATACTGCTCTCCGCTGCGCACATACCGATAAGGGATTCCCCACGCAGTCAATATCTGCAGCATCGGACCGATCACGTTCTTTTTCAGGGACCCGATCGTCTTTCCCGAAAGGATAAAATTCTGCCCGGAAAAACACTCCATCGACCAGATCAGAAATGAACAGATGCAGGCGATCGTCTTGCCAGATCGGATGGAACCGTCCGCGATCATGATATCGCGGTTCCGATAAGGGCTGCCTTCCCGCCACCAGTTCATCAGGCGCTGCTGTTTTGCCGAAAACGGTAGAAATCGAAAACTACTGCTCTTCTTTGCCATCGTCTTGTTCATATAGTGCGGTGATGTCTTCCGGTTTCGGATGCAGCGCCTTCAGGAAGTCTGCGATTGCACCTGCGTCTCGTTTGCTTCCATCTTCTTCAAATAAACGGTAACGTTTTCCTAACAGCTCCGCCGCTTTCAATCGTTCTTTCACCGCCGTGTTTTTCTCAACTAACTTTTGGCAGCCTTCCCCGCACAACAGAGGAATTTCTTCCCTGACTTCGCCGCGCATCACCGCGGTCAGAGTCTCCAACACCTCCGCAGCATCCGCTGTACGCTGCGATTTAATTTCCTGCATCCGCTGATCTATATACTTTATAATTTCAAGTTTTTTCAAGTTTTCCCCGCCTATCCTTCCGGCGGTTTTCGCGCTGTACCCGGCCCGAATCGCGGCCTGTGTCGCGTTTAAATCGATGAGATACTCATCGCAAAAGCGTTTCTGTTTTTCTGTTAATTTTGCCATGGTTCTCACCTGCCTTTTCTGACAACAACAAACCCCCGCCGCTCTGCGACAGGGTTTTGTTGACCGTTATCCAATATCATCATGAAAGGAGGACAAAATGTACGCTTATCACATCATACACATTTCCTTGATACCACAGTAACAAGAAAAAAAGTAACAAGGGTAACATTTAGAAAATTTTATCCAAAAATCTCTTGTGTTTCATTTTTACAGCTGCAATTGTACTGCCGCACTTTGCCGCTACATCATTCCAAGACATCCCTAATTCATCCCGTAATCGTACAATCTGCCGAATCTCAGGATCCTCGATCTGATCCAGATACTTTTCCACTTTTAGCAATTCCCTCTCCAGTTTCTTTTTCTTTCGCTGGAGTCTCATCTGTAATACGCTTTCCCTCGACTGATCCACGCCCTCAATTCGGAAATGACGGACGCTATAAGGGAATTCATCCGAGGATCCGGAAACGACATCCGTTGCCATTGTCTTTCGGTTGCTGTGAATCATAAGCTCCAACCCTTTGATCTCACGACGGATTTTCGCTATATCCTTCAGATTTTTTGCCAGTTCTTCCATGCACACCTCCTGCAAACAAATGTCTCACCTGTCTGTATCCTGCTGACGAAAACTTAGACCCGTCTCTTCTTTTAGCGTTCTTCGGATATCTTTAACGGTCAGACGAAGCTCAGATATGTAATCGGCAATGCGGTCTGTCTCTTCCAAAACTCTTACCAGTCGTTTTTCACCGAAGCCTTCCGTATTATGCAACGCCCAAAGCATCGCCATAAGACAGGTATCCATTACTTTTGCCGCGTCTTCCCGGCGTTCTTTTCGATACTTTGAAACCGGCATGGTAATCGTTTTTTTTAACGCTTTTCGGCATCCTCTTCCTCCTCATTGTTGCGTTCAAAACAGACCGGCGCGCCCCAACGCAGTCCATATTCCAGACAAAGCCTGCAGGGTTCTACATTGGAAAGTACTTCACAATGTCTACACTCATTACAAAATGTTATAATCGTCTTCATTACGATGCTCTCCCTTCTTTCGCTTTCCGGATCCGGACTTTCAGTGCCTGCAGGAGAGCCTCCTGCGTATCGGCTTTTTCCTGTAAAGAAGCCAGCACGTCCTCATCCATGCCGTTCTTCGTAATCAGATGATGTACAATCACCGGCTGTGTCTGACCGTTTCGATGCAGCCGCTTGTTGGCCTGCTGATAGAGTTCTAACGACCAGGTAAGTCCGAACCAGATAACATGGTGTCCTCCCCGCTGCAGGTTCAGACCGTATGCACAACTGGCAGGATGCGCAAGTAAGATGTCGATTTGACCGGCATTCCAGGCGCGTTCATCCTCCGCACCGGTATACACTTTTACCGTTCGGGCGCTTTTTTCCAAAGCTTTTAGCAAGCGCGTTCTGTCATGCTGATAGCTGTAAAATACAAGTGCATGCTGTCCCTGCAGCCCTTCCACCAATTCCAGAAAAGCTTCGATCTTACAGTCGTGTACCGGTACTACACACTTAACTTCATCGTACACGGCTCCATTGCAAAGCTGAAGAAGCTTATTCGTCAGTACCGCTGCACTTCCCGCATCAATCGTCTGATCGTCGACCTGCAGTAAAGCATCATTCTCCATACGATCATACGCCTTCTGTGCATTGGAAGACAAAACCACGGGCCGATAATCTTCGATCACCGGAGGCAACTGCAGATAATCTTCTGATTTCATGCTGATACAGATATCGGAAAGCAGAGATTTAATGGTATCCTCTGCTCCACTTTTTGCTTCCCAGGAAAAAATCTGTGTTGCGTTACGCTTGTCCGGATTGAAGTATCGGTCACGAAATCCGGTGATCGTCTTTCCCAGGCGTTCCCCCTGATCCAGCAAATAGATCTGCGGCCAGAGATCTAACAGGCTGTGCGGTGCCGGTGTTCCCGTCAGCTCTACCATCCGTTTGATATGCGGCCGGATCGATTTTAAAGCTTTCCACCGCTGCGCCTTATTCGATTTAAAGCTGCTGGCTTCATCGATAACAACCATGTCGAACGGCCAGTCATTTCTGTAATATTCCACCAGCCATTTCACATTGTCACGATTAATCACATAGATGTCAGCAGACGCACACAATGCCTGAATACGCTTACTCTGGCTACCCAGTACGGTAGAAAACCGCAAGTGCTTCGTGTTATCCCACCGGGCAGCTTCGTCCTGCCAGGTCGCTTCTGCCACTTTCTTCGGGGCGATCACAAGGACTTTTCCAATCTCAAACCGGTTATACCGCAGTTCATTGATCGCCATCAGAGATATCATCGTCTTGCCCAGACCCATATCCAGCCACAAAGCACAGGCCGGTTTTTCCATTACCTGATGAATGCACATTTTCTGATATTCATACGGTTGAAATTCCATATCCTCCCTCACAAACCATACTTACAGTCGATCGCTTTGCTGATCTCAGTAAATCCCGCATCCTGAAAGAACTGAGACAGTTCATCGATTCCGCAAATCACATCGACATCCTGCCCCAAGTCCACCAGTCTCTTGATCTGACTCTTTTGCATTCGGCTCAGTACACCTTTTTCTGTTTTCAGCTCCACAAAGATCGGAGACTGATCCGGAAAAATCACCAACCGATCCGGCATGCCGTTATTCCCCGGGCTCACCAGCTTGTATGCCATACCGCCGGCCTGTTTCACTCTCTCCACCAATTCACGTTCTATCTTAGATTCCCTCATTTTGATTCACCTACGGTGTTCCTCTCTGCAATCTCCATCCCGCAAGCAGCATAACCAGCCAGATCGATATAATTATCCGCCTTAAATTTCCCGGTAGATGCCCGCGCTATTTTAAGCAAGGCCATCATCATTGCCACGTCCTCGGAGTTGATGTCTGCCTGAAGATAGTCTGACCACAAGTTTGAAATCATTTTAAAATTATCTTCCGGCGCCCCGTACTGCGACTCTCTGTCTGTGCATACAATTTCCATAGCCTTCTTCAGGCATTCTTCTCTTGCTGTCATTCTTTTCCCTCTTTTCAGTACCTAAATTCTCTCTCATCTAAATCCCAAGTACCAAGTTCATCAGCAATGTTTTCCAGCTGCTTAACGTCATTGTAAGAAAAATCTTCATCTCCGCTGGCAATCCTATAAACAATACCTGCCAAATATGCCATCACTTTATGCTCGTATTCGTTCATATCTCTACCTCTCTTCTCTGCTTCTATCACTTAAAAATTTGACGTTTATTTTTTATAGTTATGGTAAACTTCACAAAATCCACTCACACTGTGAAATCAAGCCTTTCCAGAACTTTTATTTAACTTGTGATATTTGTCAACCGACAACCGCACCAACTTTTATAAAATAGGCCGATTAGGCAATTTAGGCAGTTATTTTTCTCCCTAATCCCCTATTTTTATCTACATAACTTTTTTTTGGTTGACGCGGTTGACAAACATAAACAGGCATTGAAACAAAAGTGTTTAAGCGTCAACCGAAATGTCAATCTACCAGTTGACTTTGGTTGACACGGTTGACATTACGTGGAGAGTGTCAACCCAACTCGGTTGTCATATTACGGTAAACTTATCCGACTCCATCCTTTTTGTCTTCCGTAGACCTCAAATCGTGCAGTTTTAATGCGCTTCCATCCTGGCATCCGATCCATGATCCGTGCTATTCTCCTGCTATCCTGCGGTCTTAAATTCCGCTTCTGTGCAAATAAACATTCCCGCCAAATCTCTGCTACACAGACCCGGTCTCTTTGGACAGTGTCTTCCTCCTTTGTCTCGCTTGGATACTTAAAGTACATGACACGTGCTTCCTCGTTATAGCTTTTCCATCCTGCCGGAATAGGAATATCAAGATATGCAGAGATGAGCCCTTCCAGTTCGTCCCGTTCCAAGTGCTCCTCTCTGCGTGTTTCAGCAATGGCTTCCGCCTCTTTGGACAGGATCAGCGGCTCTCCAATGCGCCAGTAGGTGACCGCTTCCGCCCACAGCTGATCGACTGCCTGCGGTGTCAGTTCCTCCCAGATGTGTTTTTCCGGTTTTGGTCCGCAGTGAATCGGCCAGAATCGCCGGTTTCCTGTCGGGTCTTTCAGATATTCCATGTCGTTGGTCGTGCCGAAAAACACACTATGCCGCTTATGCTTCTCCGTACTTCGGGCGTAGGCTGCACGGTATTCATCCGAAGTCTGCGTGATGATCTGTTTGACCGTGTTGTTGTCTGCTTTGTTCAAGGAAGACAGTTCCGCAATCTCGACAATCCAGTTGTTTTGAAGCACCTCCGCTACCGCCTTTGGGTCTTTAAAGGACACCAGAAGCGACGTCTGCCAGCTCTTGCCTATCCTCTCGACGAAAGTCGTCTTACAAGTCCCCTGAGGACCGGAGATCACCACCATGGTGTCATACTTTATTCCCGGCTGCATCGCCCGGGCCACGGCCGCTGTGAGACTCTTTCGCCCGACTTCTCTGGTATAAATGTTATCCTCATCCCCGAAATAGTCGATATACACGGTATCCAGCCGCGGCACACCGTCCCAAACCAGTCCGTTCAAATAATCCTGCAGAGGGTTATGCGATCGTGTCATCGCCGCCTGTACCAGGGCGTCCTTCACCGCGGCTTCCGTACGGTAGCCCAACAGTTTCTCCGTGTACATCCGCAGTCCCGCATCGTCGTTGTCCGTCCATTCAAAAGATTCCTCTTTTTCTCTGCCCGCCCAAGGCATCACACCTACGCCTTCGATCCGCTTGCTGAACTCGTTGTACTGCAGCTTTTCTTTCAGCCGCGGATCTCCCTGCAGCATGATGAGAACGTTGTTTGCCGTATGTTCTATTTTCCCGGATTCGCTGATTTTCAGATTCTGCATCCAGGACACATCGAGAGATCTTTCCCGTTCCGTCTCCGGCATCTCTGCCAGATCCGCTGTTACCGCAGCGTACCGTTCGGTATTGATCAGATCGGCTACCTTTGCGTCGCTTCGCGCATAGGCGCACATTTCCTTGTAACTCGGCAACCGGTTCACCGGGGTATCCGGCTTTACATTATCGTCCCGATCACCAAACAGATGGAGTCGGCACAGATCGAAACTGTTGCACAACTGCCCTCCCGCGGGATCGGTTGCATGATGAGAATAGAGAAATTTATCATCATACACTAATGCGCCGCCGGTAGTACTTCCTGCTGCATAAGACCAGCGATCCGGTTGATCCGTCGACCGGTAGATCCCGTCCAGTACGGTCATCAGTGTCTCCGTTAGTGGATGCACTCTGCACCACGCGCCGACGATACCGTTCTTCGTCTCCGGGTCCTGCTGCCTCTGCGCAGATCTCCGATATTTCTCTGCGATTCCCGGCACCTGCGGCCAAGAGGACCAGTCCTGCCAGTCGGTGTATTTTTCCAGAATACCGTCGGCGTTAAGCATCGGTTTGTCTCCGTACCGGTACACATACTCGCTGTCAGCACAACAGCTCGGCCAGTACATCAGTCGGGACGGCTCGAAGGTCGTCGGGTCGTAGATCGCCATGGTAGGATCGATAATTTCTGCAATTTTACGCGCCACTGGTTCATACTCGTCTGCGGTCACGCCGCGATCCAGCGGCAGTACAATCCGCAGCCGTGGAGCCCCCGGCCGGTGTTTTCGCGTGGAATAGACCACATAGCTACAGCCCAACGCTTCCACACGCCGCAGGATATCCTCCGTTCCACCCGGCGGTATATTGTCGGCGTCTAAAGTTACACCGTCACGTTCCTGTACATGACCTGCACGGCGTTTTCCACCCTCCAACACGCCAAAGACATAGCCGCCGATGTCTTTCAGCTCATCCTGCTTCGCTTTCGGCATCCGCAGATAAGCGTCCAGTGTTTCCGCGCTGCGCACCGGTGTTTTCAGCCGGCTATAAAAATCTTCCAGGTTCATTCGTTGCAAAGGCCAGTTAGCCGCTCTGCGGGATCCGGCAGCCGACAGTCGCAAAAGTCTGCTGTATTTCATCTCCGCCTCCTAATCTTTTGTAAAGTATTCCCCTTCCCAACCGTCTGCGTTCAGCGGCAGATCCGGCGCCCAGGACACCGGTTTTTTCATGATTTCCACCACGTCCGCCAGATGCTGATCCTGCCGCGCATCGATGATGACCTCATCATGAATATGAAAGACGATGTTGTATCCGGCTGCTTCTAACTGCAGTAATTTTTCTACCAGACAGTCTCTCGCCACTGCCTGGACGATGTTTTCCACTAACTTGCCGCCGTAAGTTTCTTGTTTTGACCACTTCCGTGTCGTCTGATTTTGCCCCCAGAAAGTGATACGATCCTGTTCCACCGCCGGGCGGACGTAGAACAGTTTTCTTCCTGAAGGGATTTGGATCGTCAGAAAGTCGTTGTGCGTGTCGATTTCACGTGTAAAAAGAACTTTTCCTGCCGCCGTCTGGCGTCCGGTTCGAATCGTCTCCTTTGCGCAGCGTTCCACCGCTTTCCAAAGAGCGACGCACCGGCGATTCGTTCGTCTCCACAGTTGTACAATCCCCTGCAGATCCTCTTCCGGTATCCCCATGTTCAAGGCTCCCATGCTGATCAATGCGCCGACACCGCCCTGATAACCGAGAGCCAGCACAGCGACCTTGCCTTTTTGTCGCAGTGCGTATTCCGGATTGCCTTTTCTGATCTTTTCGAGCGGCACACCGAACATTTGCGACGCTTGGGCTTCGTAGATTTTACCGTGTGTCCGAAAGACTTCCAGGGACCAGGATTCTCCCGCCAGCCACGCCAGAACCCGCGCTTCGATGGAGGAAAAATCCGCATCGATAAACTTGTTACCCGGCGTTGGGATCAGGATCGTCCGAATCAACTGAGATAAGGTGTCGGATACACTGCCAAACACCATTTGAAGTCCTCGGTAATCTGCCCTTCTGGCCAGATTTCTGGCCGTATCCAAAACATCACCGTGCAAATACGTCCGCGGCAGATTTTGTACCTGAATAAGTCGTCCGGCGTAACGCCCGGTACGCGCTCCGTAAAAGGACAGCAGCCCGTGTGCACGCCCGTCTTTACATACGACGTTACGTGCAGATTCGTATTTCTTGATCGATGATTTGCCCAATTCTTTTCGGATCGCAAGAACACGCTTTACCTTTGCCGGTAGCGTAGCATCGGCAAGAAGAGTTTCCAGATCTTCCTGCCGCAATATCGTTACGGTGCAGCCCTGCGCCGTAAGATATTTTTTCAGCTGCGCCGGGCTGTTGGGATTCTCCAATCCCGTCAGCTTTTGCGCTTCCTCCCTTAGTGGCTGTGCTGCCGTGTCTCCGGCACGGATTGCACCTTCGACCAGCTGCGTGTCTACACAGACCCCCCGTGCATTCATCAGAAGATTCTGCCGCCATTGGATCTCGACCATTTCCGGCACCTGGCAGGTTGCCAAACGTTCCCAAATAGTACGTTCTGCGATGACATCCTGCCGGTTATATTCTTTGAACAGATTCCATTTCTCCGGTTCATCCGCCGGCTGAATCCAGTCTCGCGTGTCCTTCGTTGTGTGCTTATGCGGGGTACAAAAAAGCCGGATCAACGCCCGGCCTGTAGAAAGTTTCTTTTGATCCTCCGGCAGTCCCATTGCCGCACCCACCGACTGCAGAGATCCTGCGTAACCACAGTAAGCCGCATGCAGCATGGTATCCCTCCATTGGGCCGGATCCAGTGGCAGACCCGTATGTTTCCTCAGACAAACCCATTCGAATTCTGCGTTGAATGCGTGTTTCCGGTATCCCGGATCCGTCAGCAGACAGCGGACCTCGCTCTCATCCTCGCCCTTCGTCACATCGATCACTTTCACCCGTCCACCGTCGACGCTGTAAGCGATGAGCAGCACCGCGAATGTTTCAGACTGCGCGTACCGGTAGACACCGGCTTTGCCGATGTCTACGTCAGAACGTGTTTCAATGTCGATATTGATGTGATGCATAGCTTAACCGTAAATCGGGGCGAAAGTATTCGGATCGTATCCCGTGATCGTTGGGGATCCGGCAGCAGCGGTTTCCGGTGCGGCGACAGTTGTTGGAATATCTGCAAAGTCGTCATCGGCACTTGCCCGCATGCCGCCCAGAGGTTCGCCGTCGCGCGCTTTCATTACCGTATCCAGCGCGACGCCGATGCCCTTATTGGATCCGGAGTCGTAACCGAAAAACGTCACGCCTACATGAGCCCATACGCCACTGTACAATTCAGATCCGTCTAACAGCGGCTGTTTATACTGGTCGCGGCAGTCCGGCTGAGTCTTGCTTGATGCCGTAAATACCCAGCATCCTTTGCATTCGTCTCCGAACGGCTGGCCATCTGATGGACGCACCCCGTCGCCGTCGTGTACTGAAGTTTTCGGCGTTTCAGGAAAAGAATTTCCTTTCTTCTCGCGCATCCGCGCGGTCGCTGCACGAATCGCAGCGTCGATTTTCTGTTTATTCGCAGGATCCGTCTTTGGCACGAGAATTGTCGCGGAATATTTCGGTTCTCCGCCATTGTTGGAATACGGCTTATCCAAGTGTGTATAAGACAGTCTTACGTTGGTCAGCACGATATGTGCAGGATTATTGTTTGCCATTTTTGATGTCCTCCTTTTTATTCAATCTCTTTAAAATCTTCCTCTGCGTTTTTCACGACATATTCCGGCCGGCTGTCATTTTCCGAAACCAGCGCCGGTTTTCCCTGCTACCGGATCACATGATTACCGACGGCCTCCTCAAAATCTTTCTTTCCCATCTGTTTTTCGATCTGCGCCAAAGTGTACGGCTCTCTGTGCCAGAGCATCTCTTCTGGCAGACCGGCGGTCTTCAGGTCAGCGAAAGCCTTTTCCTGATCATCCCAGACGCGTCTGCTGCGTCCTTCTACCAGTTTCCATCCTTCGATTTTTTCTCCAGACAGAGCCTGAGATAGGGCATATTCCTCCGCAGCCTTCGCATAGTCGAGCAGGGGCTGACATTTCGTCAGAAGCAGCCCCAACTCCGTCAGGCTTAACAGCGGCGGCTGCATCAGATCAAAATCGGATACGCCGTCTACCACGGTTTCCGCATGGGTTCGGCAGGTCGCTTTCACCTTGCAGAACCGGCACCAGTCTCCGCAGGCGTATTCCTGTACACCGTCCACGGCTTTTTTCGCCGCCGGTTTCACCTCCTTTTCCGCCCATTCAAGTAGCTGGCTGACCGGCAAAACCGACTGACAGATATTCTGAAGCCGCGGCTGTACAATTGTCATATGTACCTGTTCGATCTTCCAGAATTCCCGGTACATCAGATACGCTCCCAAGGCGTAAAGGCGCATCTGAGGGTTGTCCTCCGCTTCCACCCGAACACCTTTGCCATATTTGAAGTCATAGACATATAGATCGCTACCGTGGATCAAAATGCAATCTGAACTGCCGAATCCGCTGGGAATGTACTCCGACAGATCGACTCTCTGTTCGACGAATACCGCCGGCGCCGAGGAAAAGCTGTTCGACTGATCTTTAATGTGATCCACGTAAACGTCCGTGTATCCGTCCATTTCCGATTGATATAGAGGATCTGCCTTCAGCTTGTCCAGTTCCGACTTATATTTTTTCGGACCCATCGGCTTTTTCTCACCAGTTTTTGCGATCCCGAAATATTTGCGCAGCTTCAGCTCGCAGATGCTGTGAGCAAGCGTACCTTCCGCCGCATAGGTCGATCCCTTGTCTTCCAGATCCTTTGTCAGTGCTACGGATCCGGGACAATGGATCCAGCGGTCTGCCGCACTCGGTGATATCACTGCATGATCCACTATATCTGCGCCCCCATCGCCCTCAGATCCGCAGCAAACAAATCCATCTGATCCGCTCTGAGATCTGTCATCTGAGCTACCCCATACTTTGCAAGCAGGCTCTGAAGCTCCGGGCCTTTGCCCGCAGACAGCAGCGGCCCGATCACCCCCTGCAGCTGTGCCAGCGTATAGGTCGGCGTTGTTGTCGGAACTGCAGTTCCCGCCGACTGCACCGGAGCCGATGATGCTTCTGGTGCGGATACTGCCGATACATCCGGCGTAGTTTTCTCCAAAGTTCCCGGGACTGCTGCACTCTCTGCCGGATTGCTGATCCGAAGGTGAGTCTCTGCCGTTTCTGCCCCCATCAGTACAGAACGCGCCTTCCATTTTTCCGCTTTGTTTTCTTCAAAATCATGCTTGTTTAACGTCACTTCAATAACCATAGATTCCTCCTCTTAAGATTCTATTTCATCCGCAATTTCAACTAATCTCGATGCAGTATCCTCCCCTTCCAGAAGCAAACTCCGAAAGTATTCATACAGAAACTCCCGCCGTACCAAGCATTCAAACCGGTGAGCAGAAATTGTCACTTCCTTGTCCACTCGTTATTTTCCTTTCCGGATTGCTGCACTCTTTGTTTTGTGCTATGATGTTTATGGTTCATTTCGTAAGGTACTTGCGTTGCTTCGGCAGACAGGTATCTTTCTTTTTATTTTTAAAAAGCGATTCGCTGGTAACTACAACGTCTTTTCCAGCATCATTTTTCACTCCCTTGCAAAGTAGCAAATACGCTACTGCTGTCATAGAGATGACAATCATATCTCCATCCAGAGCCCAGTAACCACGAATAAAGCGGCAGAAGAATATGTAGCTGGCGGCTACTATAATGCCGATGATGATTCTCTTTTTCATATACTTTCCCCTCAATCAAGAGCTACACAGGACAGTATAAGCGACATTGCTGTTCTATACCCGACGGAGAAAGCTCTCTTTCTTTCCGAAATTATAAGTTCTGCAATCAGCGATTCTGCCTCAGTTCCTTCCTCAAAGCTTTTATCATAATTCGGAGTTATGAATTTATGATTCAGCTGCTCATGCAAGAGATCGCTTTCCGATGATTCAAAAGGATTATCTACTTTATATGCATCGTTTACGTGCGAAAAAAGTTCTTCTATTGTCATTTTTCTGTTCCTTTCTTTTCTCATTAATCCGCGCGCCGCCTCTCTGCGATGCGTCCTGCTACGTCAGAAATCAGATACCGCTTTTCTCTGCCTGATGGCAGATAATCCAATCCCGCCAGGAGTGTCCGCGTGTGGTCTTTTCCCATACCGAGACACCGCGCGATTTCTGATACACACAGGAATGACTTTCCCGTCGCTGTTTCCAGCTGCCTCTTAATATCTGTCTTAGTCACATTCGTTCACTTCCTTTCATGCAAGGTCTCCCCTAAGTCTCCTTTGCTTCTACCAAAGGCAAAATGCCCTGTGATTTCAACAGGTCATAGATGAACAATCTGCCTTTCTGCGTCCAGTAAGTATGTATGCGGCTGTGCTGTTTACCATCTTTTCCACTGTAAACATCTGTCTTAGACTTCGTATAGCCCTGCTCCGCATATTTCTGATACAGAAGCCATGTTTTGCCCTGCTTGAACTGTACGCCTAACTCATGCAGTAGCTTATTGAGCCATTTGGCACTCTTCCCGTAGTCCTTCGCGATCTGGGTAGAACTCAAAACATCCGCAGTTTGAAGAACAACATCGTAATAGCTGGCTTTCGGGTTAAACTCTGCGATCAGCTGTTTCTGCTGTGCATTCTCATCTTCCAAGGCCTTACGCTTGTTTTGCTCTTCCTTCAGAGTGGTCAACAGCCTTATGGCGGTATCCGGATCCGCAATCATCTTTTCAACGGTATCCGGCATAGCATACATGCCATGCTTACGGATAGACGGAAGTACTTCGGATGTTACCCAGCGTTTGAACTTTTTCGCAGTTGGCAGCTTACTGGATAAGATCAGGCTGTATAAACCGGATTCGTTTATAACGTATGCGCCATAATGACTTATATTTTTAAGGTCACCATTTTGGTACCCCTTAAATTCGTTATAAGAAAGTAGCGTTTTATCTTCATCATCAACATGGTCGTTGACTGCATTTGTTAAGGCTTTACTTTTTACATTTCCATCGCCATAACCAAGTGCTTCTGCTACATCTTTCCCAACAAACCACGGTTCTCCATCCTTTTCAATCGCTCTGATCTGTCCAAACTCTTCGTTCTCAAAAATTTTCAATTCGTTCATTCGTACCCACCTCCATCTCACTGTTTTCCCGATAAGCAGCCAATCTGCCAATCTGCATATCCGGTTTCTACAAAGTTCTTTTTCTACTAAAAGTAGATTTAAGTCCGAAAAAAATTTGTTCAAGATCAAACCCTGTAATCCGCGCTATCTCTTCAGCCTGACGAATTGTTGCTATTTCCGGATCCTGTTCGATCTTAGCGTAGGTATGTCTATGAATCCCCATCGATTTAGCCATTTCCTGCTGCGTTTTACCTGCAAGCACACGAGCTTGCTTTACACTCAAAATCAAACTTTCACCCCCTTCCTGCGTTAATTTAATTTTATATTATTCTACTTTTAGTAGACAGTCAAGAACTTTTTGTAGATTAATTAGTTATTTCTGTTGTATTTTTTCTACTTTTAGTATATAATTTTCTACATCATAGAAAGGAAGTTTTCGTATGGGAGTATCTGAAAATATTAAGTTGCTAAGATCTCGCTTTGAGCTTACTCAAGATGAATTAGGCAAAATAGCAGGAGTATCTGGGAAAGCTGTACACACTTGGGAAACAGGATCAAGAGAACCACGCATGGGAGCAATTCAAAAAATAGCTGATCATTTCGGGCTCAGCAAAAGTGCGTTGATTGAAGATGATGGTATTTTACACGCGTTTTCTAATAACGTTTCTGATAGCGAAAACTCGAACCGAGTCTTGACCTCCAAAGACGAACGTGATATTGCCAACGACTTAAAAAATATAATGGAAAAGCTTTCGAACGAAGAGGCTGGACCAGCCAGTTTTGACGGAGAGGATATCCCTGAAGCTGACAGAGAAATGTTTGCTGCACAGGTTGAGATTATGTTAAAGCGACTCAAACTCATTAATAAGGAATTATATAATCCGAATAAAAATAAAAAGTAGGTGTGTGCGTTGAGAAATGACATACAAAAAATTGTTTCTCGTTACATCCATAAATATGAAACAAGAAACCCGTTTGAAATCGCAAAGGCTTTAAATATAGAAGTTCTCATTGGGGCACTTGGATCCCGTTGTGGCTGCTATATGTATCTAAAAAGGCATCGTTGTATCTTCTTAAATGAGAGTCTGCCTGAGCGCGAAAAACGTTTGGTTATGGCACATGAATTGGGCCACGCTATCATGCATCGTAATGAAAACTGCTATTTTATACGGCACAAGACATTGTTTCTCTCAGACCGGATTGAGATGGAAGCGAATCGTTTCGCAGCAGAACTCCTAATTCCAGATGATTTGATCTATCAGTATGAAGGATTCAGCTGCCGGCA
>ERZ857750.1690-NODE-1690-length-23450-cov-3.716392_pt1 | contig 23450 bp, 18 predicted proteins | sample MGYA00519915_ERZ857750 | MGnify/ENA primary metagenome ERZ857750 (study PRJEB31778, sample SAMEA3449358) | human gut metagenome | biome: human gut; feature: human-associated habitat; material: faeces | place: United Kingdom | collected 2010/2012 ... | reverse complement strand
CGCAGCGCGCGGCGAAGTGCTCGGGCGCACCGGCTCCGGGCGGCCGCAGCAAGGGTAGGGGCGATGGCGCGGCGGAGGCGACCGCGCTCGCCGCGAAGACGCCCGCAGCGGCCAAAGCGGCGATTCCCGTCAAACGCATAGCCGAACCCCCTCTTCTGTTCGCACGTCCGTCGCGCGGACAGCGCGCTGCGGCATCCTTTCCGCAGCCGTCTCGCCGACGCTCATGAGACGCTTTTTCGAACCGGATTGTTTCGGCGCACAGTCTAGACGGCAACCGTCCCCATCGCGAAGGGACAGTTGCCCGTTATTTCATGGGGACGGTTGAAAAACCCGGATGGGGACGCCTCCATGGGGCTTTCACATTTGCTAAGCTGTTGAGTCAGGAAATGAAGAACCGTCTGAGCAAATCAGAATGCTCGCGATCACGCCAAGAGGCGATTCGCAACCGGGAGGCCCCATGCACTTGGACGAGCACAGCGACACCCCCTTCTACCGCCAGCTGGAAGCCCAGCTGCGGGAAGGCATCGAGAGCGGCACCTACCCCACCGGCTCGCGCCTCCCCTCCATCCGAGGGCTGGCGGCCGATCTGGGCTGCGCGCGCAACACCGTCGAGCAGGCCTACCATCTGCTCGTGCAGGAAGGCTACGTGGCGAGCCGCCCCGGCAGCGGGTACGTCGCGCAGAACGTGACCTACCTGCAGCCGGATGCCTCGGCACCCTCCTGCGCCGTGCTGCTGGGAGGCCCCCGGCGCAAAGCCCGCTACGACTTCACCTACGGCAACCTGGAGCCCGGCACCTTCCCCGCCGCCGCCTGGCGGGCCATCACCGACGACATCTTGCTGTCGGTGGAAGCCGCCGGCTGCGACGCCTACAACGACCCTTTCGGGGAGGAGAGCCTGCGCGCGGCCATTGCGTGGCGGCTGGTCACGCAGCGCGACATCGATTGCACCCCCGAGCAAATCGTCGTGCAGGGCGGCACGCAGACCAGCGTTCAGAACCTACTGACCCTCTTCGATGCCGCCCGGGACACCGTGGCCATGGAAGACCCCGGCTACGACGGCGTGCGCTCGGTCATCGAACGGGCGCGCTTCGCCATCAAGCCCTGCCGGGTGACCGACGACGTCCGCGTGTTCCTCTCCGACCTCGAGTCCTCGGGGGCGCGGCTGGCCTACCTCACCCCCTCGAGCCAGTTCCCCACCTGCCGCATCATGCCGACCGATGTGCGCGAGCGCGTGCTCGCGTGGGCCGAGGACGCCGACGCCTACATCCTAGAGGACGACTACTGCCGCGACTTCCGCTACCGGGAGCGCTCGCTGGCGCCTTTGGCCTCCATGGACGACCGGGGCCGCGTCATCTACATGGGCACGTTCTCGAAATCGCTCTCCCCCGCCCTGCGCATGAACTACCTCGTGCTGCCCACACCCCTCCTTAAGCGGTGGCGCGAGGCCTTCGCCAGCTCATACTCGCCGGTGCCCTGGCTCAACCAGCAAGTGCTCGCGCGCTTCATGACCGACGGCTCGTGGGGCCGCCACCTGCGTCGCGTGCAGACGAGAAACCGCCGCAAGTACGACGCGCTCACGGCGGCGCTGCGCGAATATATGGGCGGCAAGGTAGACGTGCTGGAATGCGGCACGGGGCTGCACCTGCTCGTGCGCGTGCGCGACGGGCGCAGCCAGGACGAGCTCGTGGCCGCCGCTGCCGCCGCCGATGTGGCGGTGTATCCCACCAAGAAGTACTGGGCCAACCCCGCCCGCGCCGCCGAGGGCGTCGTGCTCGTGGGATTCTCCTCCATCGCCGAGGTGGACATCCGCCCCGGCATCGCCGCCCTAGCGCGAGCGTGGTTCGGGTAGGCAACGATAGCTGCTGTGGTTTCAGCCGCCACCCATAGCACGAGACGCCTTTTCGCCAAACATCTCCACCGATTTGGGCATTATGCCCCCTCGTGTTACTTCGTTTTGGCAAAAACCCATGTCGTGCTACGGGTTTTTGTCCGCTTTGGACCCATCAGCCGTAGCACGAGGCGTCTTTTTGTCGGAGTTCTTCTGCGATTGCGGCAAAAAGGCGCCTCGTGCTACGACCAACGTCCGAGAACAGCCCTTTCTGCCGGTTTCGCAACGTATGCACTGCCTTGCTCTAACGCAACGATATTGACGGGTGCATCATGGATGTCGCGCACGCTAAGCCGGTCTACCAGCTGGCAGGCGCGGATGAGACCGATGGAGGTGCCGGGGAAAGCAGGTAGGAAGGTGTCGTAGAAGCCGCCGCCGTAGCCCAAGCGGAAGCCTTCGCGGTCGAAGGCGAGGCCGGGCACGAGGGCCACGGGACAGGCGAAGACGGCGGGGCGCACTTCACGAGAGGGGTCGTCAGGGGGTTCTTCCACGCCGAAGGAGCTGCGCACAAGGCCGTCGAAAGATTCCACTGCATACCAGCGCATCTCGCGCGTGCTCGGAACAACGCGCGGCAGGCACACGGTTTTCCCCGCCTCCCACGCGCGCTGAATGAGCTCGCGCGTATCCACCTCCGCGCCGAAGCTCAGGTAGGTGAATACCCCGTCGGCCGCCGCGAACTCCGGCAGCGCCGCCACATTCCGCGCAATCGCCTCATCGATGGCGCACCGCTCCCCCACAGACAGCCCCTCGCGCACCGCTTTGAACTGCGCCCGCATCAGCGCTTTGCTCGCCTTATCTGTGGGTGCGATCATTGGCATCTCCTTCCGCTCGCTTCCCGTGGCCCTCTCCGTTGGAACCCATCGCCATCGACAAGGGGCGACCAAGGTCGCCCCTACGGAGGAGGAGCCTTTTCCGTAGGGGACGGTGCTTGCGCCGCCCTCCCAACTGCAACCCACTACCGCTCCCGACAAGGGGCGACCGAGGTCGCCCCCTACGGAGGCAGCAAAACAAAGCGGGCCCCGGTCTCCCGAGGCCCGCGTCATTTCCGTGGTGGAGATGATGGGATTCGAACCCACGACCCCCACGTTGCGAACGTGATGCTCTCCCAGCTGAGCTACATCCCCACGAAGGTGTGCGCTTTCGCGCAAGGCAATAGTTTGCCCGATTTCGAAGCGGTTGTCAACCGCGCGATTTAAGAGACCACACGTTCTTCCAGCGAGTAGTCCACCAGCTCCATGGACTCATCCACGAACGGCGCGAACAGCGGCTCGCCGTTCTGGGACAGCTCCACCATACCGGTGAGCACGTCGACGTACTGATAGGATTGACGAGCGGTGCGGCCGCGCTTGCGGTCGACCTCCATGATGAACAGCTGCGGGTGAACCTGGGTGAGCACGCCTTCGCTCTCGACGATCTTCGAGCGGCCCATGTTGGCGCGCACTTTCAATCGTTGACCGACGAAATCATTCAAGGTATCATGAATGCCATCGACGATCTTTGCCTGCTTGGCCAAATCCATTGACTAACTTCCTCACATGTTGGCGGTACAAGTACAGCCCCATATCATACCACGATTGTCAACCCCCGCAACTTTTTTCGGTCGCGGGAAGTGCGACAGCCTTTAGCGGAGCACCGTCGCACTTACCCTCTGAGTCGGTGCGCAAGACAAGTGACGGAGGAATAGACCCCAGCCTGTGCGACCGCACCATTTGCTTACCGACCTTGCCTGCGTCTGCAATTTAATGCCCCCTAGAAGGCCGCGACGGGATTACCGTTCAGTGAAGAGGCTCAGGTTCGAAGGCGCAACCGCCTGTCGCACCGCTACAATGGCGCTTGCCCAGAGAACAAGCGCTTCGGGAGGTATTTCATGGCACTCATCGTGATGGCGGACTTCGATTTCGGCGATTGCGACTTCGAGCGGAAGATGGTGGAGGCCGCCGGCATCCAGTTCAAGAGCTTCGACGACGCCCGCAACCGCACGCCTGCCGAGATCATCGAGCATTTGCGCGGGGCCGACGGGGCCATCACCTCCTACGGGCGCTTCACCGCCGAGGTGTTCCAGGCTCTCCCCCAGCTGAAGGTGGTCAGCAAGACCGGCACCGGCGTGGACAACATCGACGTGACGGCGGCCACGGCCGACGGGTGCGCCGTGTGCAATGTGCCCGCCTACGGCACGGAAGTGGTGAGCGATCACGCCATCGCTCTTGCGCTCGCGTGCCTGCGACGCATCAATGAGATCGATGCCGACATGCGCGCCGGCATCTGGGACTTCCATCGCCGCCGTCCTCTGGGCCAGGCGCACGGGCGCGCCTTCGGCGTCGTGGGCTACGGCAACATTGGACGCGCGGTGGCCCGGAAGGCGCGCGGACTCGGGTTCAACGTCGTGGTGTGGGACCACAAGGGCACGCCGGGGCGCCTCACGCCCGAGGACTTTCCCTACGTGACCTTAGAAGACCTGCTGAAGACCGCCGATGTGGTCAGCTTCCACACGGCGCTCGTGCCGGCCACCCATCATCTGCTGAACGCCGACAACCTGAAGCTTATGAAGGACGACGCCATCGTGGTGAACACCTCCCGTGGCGCGGTCATCGACAACGACGCCGTGGCCGCCGCTCTTTGCGCGGGCAAGCTCTGGGGCGCCGGCATCGACGTGTTCGAGCACGAGCCGGTCTCGCCGGACGCCCCCATCATGCACGCGCCCCACACCGTGCTCACCTCGCACGCCGCCTATTGGTCCGAGGAGTCCGCCGTCGAGCTGCGGCGTCGCTGCACCCAAAACGCCATCGACGTAGTGCTTGGCCGCGCCCCCGAGAACTGCGTGAACCCCGAGGCGCTGCCCGCCGCGTTGGCGAAGTAAGAGGATTCTGGCGCGAAAATGCGGAATTGGTGCATACGCGCCCCGCTTTCGTCCGCTCATTATGTTCAGAATAGGCAAATAGGGGCCATTTCGCGCCACGTGGGGAATGGCCATGCACCAATTCCGCATTTTCGCGCCACGTGGGGAATGGCCATGCACCAATTCCGGCAGAATGCGCCAATATGGGCGGAGCTTTCTGCATACAGAAGAGCCCGGCCGCAGGCTGGACGCGGTCGGGCTGGAAGAGAAGCCGGGGAGACGGGAGGGAGTGCCGCCCTGGCGCGGGAAATGCTCGTTGGCGGCCGGACGCTGCAGGTGCCACTCACTGGCGGGCGGACGTTGCAGGCGCTACTCACTGGCGAACGGCCACGGCGAAGCCGCTCGCCACCGCGGCCGTCGGGAAGCGATCGCGATGGCTGCGAACCGCCTACCGCTCGCGCAGCTCGTGGCAGGTGCCGCACTCGAAGGTGCCGCGGTGGTGGCACTGGGCGCAGTACTTCATGGCGTCCTTGGGCAAGTCCTTCGAATGGTTGTTGTGGCAATCGGTACAGGTGGTCGGGTTCTCGTCGTGTTTCTCGCCGGCCGGGCGCTCGTGCGGATTCACCGTCGTGCCCTTGTCGTCGGTCAGCGCCGTAGAGTCAGCCGTGCCGCCATCTCGGACAGCTCGCCGTGGCAGGCGATGCAGGTGGCCTCGTCCACCGTGACGACCGAAGGCTTGGTGGCCGGCTTGTCGCCCATGGCCACCCCGTCGTGGGCCTGGGAGAGCACGGCCTCGTCAGTGTGGCAGGTGACGCAGGTCACGCCCTGGGCCTCGTGGGCTGTGCCCTGGGGGCAGGCGGAATCGGTCGCTGAGGCGGCCTCGGCGGTATGGCAGGTGACGCAGTCGGACTCCATCGTCCAGTTCACCGGCTGGCCCGCCGCTGCATCGTCACTGGACGCCTCGCCGACGTTCTGCTCGGCGGCGGCACCCGACCCGGTGTCGGCCGTAGGCTGGCTCGGCGAGCAGCCCAGAAGCGTCGCCGTCAGGGCCGCCACGGCGAGCATGGCCAGGCAGACCGCCGCGAATACGAGACGGCGATGGCCCCGCTTCACTTCACATTCCATGGGATTCTCCTCTCATCTCGCGCACGGCTCGGCGCCGCTCGCAGGGAGGCGGCCGTCCTGCGCCTTCTCGCACGGGACGGCCGTCTTACTCACCTATCGGCCGAAAGCCGGCCGTTTTCCTCGCGTATCGGCCGAAGGCCGGCCGCCCGGGCGCGGACGGCCGTGGCCGATGGATCCGCAGCGCTACTCGGCGTCCCAGTTCTCCAGACCGGAGGCATAGCGGGCGGCGATGCGGCCCCACACCTGGTTCTCGGCGTTGTTGCCGCCGGTGATGCCGTAGGTGTGGCTCTGGAAGTTGCCGAAGCAGCCGGCCGCGTACAGGCGCGGGATGGGGTTCTGCGCCGGATCGAGCACCTGGGCGTTCTCGTTCTTCATAGGACCGCCCAGAGTGGAGCAGGAGCCGGGGTAGATGGACACTGCGTAGTAGGGGCCGGCATCAAGCGGCACCATGGTCTCGGCGGCGCGGTCGAAGCGCGCGTCCTTGCCGGCGGCGGCGAAGCCCTGGTACTCCTCGAAGGTGGCCTTCAGGGTGTCCACATCCATCAGCGGATCGAACTCCTTGATCTTCTGACCCAGCTCCTCGATGGTGACGCCGGTGAGGATCCAGCCGCGCTCCAGCTCGGCCTTGTTGTCCTGGCTCCAGCCATCCCAATCGCGCACGGAGTCGGGCAGGTCGCTGGCGAAGTTGCCGCACTCGAAGAAGTCGCCCTGGCTGGTGGACAGCTTGCCGGCGTCGAAGCAGCTCTGGTCGAAGATGCCCCAGGAGGGAATGCGGTCGAAGTCGGCGATGGAGTCGTCGAAGGACAGCAGCGTGTGCCAGCCGTTGTGCGGCGAGCCCATGTTGTTCTCGTTCACGAAACGCTTGCCCAGACGGTTCACGTTGAAGTAGCTGAAGCCGGGCATGAAGTACAGGATGGAGAAGTCGTACTCCGGGTCGCGGGTCCACATGGAGTACATGGAGATGGCCATGTCCATGTGCCACAGCTTCGCCCCCACGTCCTCGACCATCTTGATACCGTCGCCGGTGTTGAAGCACCAGCCCTCGAACTTGAAGGGAGAGCACTTGAGGTACTGGTTCTTCAGCTCCTCGTTGAACTCGAAACCGCCCAGCGTCATGATGACGGCCTTGCGGGCCTTCACCGTCTTCTCCTCGTTGCCGATCATGGTGTAGGCGCCCACGATCTCCTTGGTCTGGGGATTCTGGATGAGACGCTCGTCATGGCAGTCGAACAGTACCTCCACGCCCAAGGCCTCGCGCTGGGCATCCAGCTCGTGGAAGGACAGCATGCCGAAGCCGTCGACCGAGGACAGCTTGCAGGAGCCCTCGTAGGCGTTGTCGTCCAGGAAGAAGTACTCGGGGATGGCACCGGCCAGCGCCTGCTCCACCACCTCGTAGGTCATGCCGTACTTGTCGGCGTACTCGGTGTTGCGGGCGCACTCCTCGACCCAGGCCTCGATCATGGCGTCCGGGGTCTTGCCCTTAGTGAAGGCGCGGATGTAGTCCTTGAAGCGCTCCTTCTCGGACTCCTCCACGATGGTCCACTCGCCGTTGTTGATGGAGCTGTTTCCGCCACCGCGCTCGGGAGCCTTCTCCAGCACGAGCACCTGCTGGCCGCACTCGTCGGCGCCGATGAGCGACGCCCACATGCCCGCGCCGCCGTAGCCGATGACGAGCAGGTCGCACTCGTAGTCCCAGGTCTGGGGCAGCCAGTCGCCGGTGTTGGCGAGGGTGTCGGCGCCGCCCGCGCTTTCATTCGCGCAGCCGGCCAGCGCCGCCGTGCCCGCCTGCGGCCAGGCCCGCGCCCTTCAGAAACGAGCGACGGGACACGCCGAGTTGTTCGTCTTTCTTCATGAAAGATCCTTCCTCCTCATGTCGTGCGGACGCCCAAGGGTCCCCCGAGAGGCTTCGCGCTCCCTGGGATTTCGCGTTTCAGCGAACTCGCGAAGCTTCCAGAAAACACTCTCGAAGGCCGCCCGCTCCCTTGGCGGGCCCCTCCCCTTGCGGCTCTCATCCGCGTTTGCAAGACCCAAGATTACGCAGAACCGCTCGCCCGCGCATCTGAGCATCCGTCGGATTTTCGAAAAGAATCTTTCGTAGAGCAAAGACGTTTTCCCAGATCAACGCATCTAGGATTATCAATCCGATAGGCGCAAATCCCCTGATAGGCTATGATTTGAAGCTCTATGTGGACGAATCGGCTAGAATAATCGGCATCGCACAGAGGCACAGCCTGGGGAGGGGAAGCCCGTGTCAGCAACCACGCATGCGCGCGAACCTATCGAAAACGCAACCGAAGAGAGAAAAGCTCCGCACCTCGGACAGGGTGATGGAGCGGAGCCCGCAACAAGTGGCGACGGCGCGGCGGCCGAGAAGGGGTCGAGAGGCGTCCGGGGCGCAGGACAGGGCGACGCCCCGGACGCGGAACGTTCAGCACGCGCCACAGTGACGGATTCCGCCCTCCTGAACTTCCTCATCGTCGTGCTGGGATTCGGCCTGTGCCGCGCCTGGATCGTCTTCTGCCTGGGAGCGCCGCTCGTCTTTCCCGCCGCCTCCCCGACTCGTTGGATCTACCTCGCCAGCGGGGCGCTGTGCGCGGCCGTTGTGGCCCTCGTCTGCCGCGCGGGAGGAAACACGATCGCCCTCATGCGCCGGCTGCTCTTCCGAATAACGCCCTTCGCGCTTCTGGCCAGCGGCATCCTTATCCCCTTGGCGATACGAGCCAACAGCGAGCTGCTCATGGCATGCGGCTTTGTGGTCGGCGGCATCGGCGCGGGGCCATTGCAGGTGCTTTGGGGCGATCGCTTCTCGCACCACTCGGTGCAGTTCGCCGCCTTCGCCTCCCCGGCGGCCGCCATCGTCACGGCAAGCGTGGCCGCGCTCTCGGCGAGCCAGACGAGCTTCATGGGGTTCATCGTCGTGCCGCTTCTGTCCTTCGGTCTGCTCGTCTTCCATGCGGATCGCACCGGGCACCCCTGGCGCGAACTGGTCGGCAAGAGCGATCTCGACTCCTCGCGGGACAGCGCGCCTCAGAGCGCGGTCGCGGAACCTGCCGAGGCGGCGAGGGCGCAACCGACAGGCTTCAGGGCCGGCAGCCGCGTACCCCTCGGCGTGGGCAAGCTCATGTTCTCTATCATGACGTTCTCGCTGCTCTGCCGCATGTTCGACACCATGAACCGCGGCGTGGATCCCTTGGCGTTCCTCGGCGGCAGTCCGATCTTCGCCCTCGTCGTGGTAGGCGCGGCCTTCATCGCCATCGTGGCGAAGGCGGGAGAGCGGTTCAACCCCACCCTCATCTACCGTCTGTCTCTCCCCATCATGGTGGCGGGTTATGTGGCCATCGCCCTGTTGTTTGACAGCCACGCCGCCATTTCGCTGCTCATCATCAACGTGGGCTACGAGTTCTTCGACATCCTCACGTGGGTGCTGTTCGTCGACGCCTCCCGGCGCCGCAACGAGAACGCCCTGTACATCTTCGGACTGGGCGTGGCTTTCATGTTCTGCGGCATGGCGCTCGGCAATGCGGCGAGCCACATCTTAGACACCCTGGTGTCCAGCGGAAACGTGCAAGCCAACGTCGTGGCCATGGCCGCCATCCTGTGCCTGGTGATCGTAGCGTTCCTCGTCCTGCCCGAGGGAACTGTGGCGCAGCTTTCCCGCCGCGAAGGGCACGCGGAACGCGGGGCAGCGCGCGCGACCGAAAGCGGCGTTCTCGGCGAATCGGAGGCAGGAGACGGTGCCGCGTCGAGCAATCAAGCCGAAGGTGCCTCCACGGCGGATCGCATTGAGCGGCACTGCGCCGCCGTGGCCCGCGACTTCGGGCTCACTCCGCGCGAGAGCGAGGTCATCGTGCTTCTGGCCTACGGACGCACGCTGGCCATCATCGCTCGCGATTTGCACATCGCCCAGGGCACAGCCCGTACCCATATCGAGAACATCTACCGCAAGCTGGACGTGCACAAGCAGCAGGAGCTCATCGATTTGGTGGAGAACCACGAAAGCTAAGGGCGCGCGGAATTCGGCAATCGTCTGGTCAAAAAACGCGTAAAGCGGCAGCCTATCAGGATCACAGGGAGAACTTCTCCCGAGTTGGAGAGAAGTTTCGAGCGTTTAAGGCCTGCTCGACAGGGAGAATCGCCGAAAAGGGCACTATAATTTGCCACCTTACGAGTTTTTTGCCCAGAAGCCCCCTGAATTCCGCGCGACAACGGATTTTGGGGGCTTCTGCTGTCCGTGGCTACTCCGCGACCTCCGCAGCCTCGACTGCGGCCTTGGCAGCAGCTGCCTGGGCGGCGGCGCGCTCCGCCCGCTCGCGCTCGATGGCGGCCAGGGCCTCCTGGGGCGTGGGAGGGCGCGGCGTTTCCCGCGCGATGGCCGCGGCCAGGGCCTCCTCGTCGGCTCCCTCGATGACGATGCCCTTGATGGCGTCGCCGATGGCCAGCTGCTCGATCACCTCGAGCCCTTCCGTCGCCTGGCCGAACACCGTGTACTTATCGTCGAACTCGGGCTGTTCGTCCAGCGAGAAATAGAACTGGCAGCTGCCGGAGTTGGGCGCGGACTTATGAGCCATGCACAGGCTGCCGAGCCGATGGGCGTTTCGCGGGTTGTCCTCCCACTCGTCGATGATGGTGTAGCGCGCGTCCCCCGTGCCCGGATGCATCCCGCGAATGGCCCCTTGAGCGGCGGCGAGCACCTGGGCCGGTCCCATGGTGCGCGTGGTGGGACAGCCGCCGAGCACCACCGATCCGGGCTTCTTCGCGTGGAACTTCAGACTATCGTAAAAGCCCTTCGCGGCCAGCTCGATGAAGTTGCCCACGGTGACGGGAGCCTCGCATCCGAATAGCTCCGCGCGAACGATGCCACGCGATGTTTCAATGACGGCGACTTCGCGGCCGTTGGGCTTATAGCCCGGGGTGTATATTTCCAGTTCGATGCGTGCCATAAACGCTCTCCTTCCCTGCAAGAGCGCACCCGCCTCGGCGCCGCGCCCATCCGAACGCCGCGCCTCTCAGACGCCGCGCTCGCAACTTCTAATAAAAAGCCCTCCCATCTTAAGACAGGCGGGGCGTATGCGCGTCCGATGGAGCATCCTATTTTGCTGCAAAGAGGCCGCAACTCGAGTTCTCAAGAACCGAGAAGGCCCGACCGCGGGCTGGAAGCGGTCGGGCCGAAAGGGAATGAGGCGGCGCGAAATCTGCAGCGAGCAGCCGAAGTTACCTAGGCGGCGAGGCGCTTGGCGATGGCGCCGATGAACTCGCCCGTGGAAAGGGTCACGGGGTTCGGCAGCGTCGTGATGCGGGCGAGGTCGCCGGTCATCTCGCCGGCCTCAATGGTGGCCAGGGTAGCCGCTTCCAAGCGGTCGGCGAAAGCCACGAGGTCGGGCAGCTCGTCCAATTCGCCGCGCTTGCGCAGGGCGCCGGACCAGGCGAAGATGGTGGCTACGGAGTTCGTGGAGGTCTCCTTGCCCTCCAGGTGCTTGTAGTAGTGACGCTGCACCGTGCCGTGAGCCGCCTCGTACTCGTAGACGCCCGCCGGGCTCACGAGCACCGAGGTCATCATGGCCAGCGACCCGAAGGCGCTCGACACCATGTCGCTCATCACGTCGCCGTCGTAGTTCTTGCAGGCCCAGATGAAGCCGCCCTCGGCCTTCATGACCCGGGCCACGGCGTCGTCGATGAGCGTGTAGAAGTACTCGATGCCGGCCTCCTCGAAGCGGGCCGCGTACTTATCGTCGTAGATCTCCTGGAAGATGTCCTTGAAGCGGTGGTCGTACTTCTTGGAGATGGTGTCCTTGGTGGCGAACCACAGGTCCTGCTTGGTGTCCAGGGCGAACTCGAAGCAGCTCATGGCGAAACTCGCGATGGAGGCGTCCAGGTTGTGCATGCCCTGGGCCACGCCGGCGCCGTCGTACTCGTGCACCAGCTCGCGGATCTCCGTGCCGTCGTCGCCGGTGTACACAAGCTCCACCTTGCCGGGGCCGGGCACGCGGATCTCGGCGTTCTTGTACACATCGCCGTAGGCATGGCGGGCGATGGTGATGGGGCGCGTCCAGTTGCGCACGCAGGGCTCGATGCCTTTCACAATGATGGGGGTGCGGAACACCGTGCCGTCGAGCATCGCGCGGATGGTGCCGTTGGGGCTCTTCCACATCTGCTTCAGGTCGTACTCCTCCACCCGAGCGGCGTTCGGCGTAATGGTGGCGCACTTCACGGCCACGCCCAAACGCTTGGTGGCCTCGGCGGACTCGATGGTGACCATATCGTCGGTAGCGTTGCGGTTCTCCAGGCCCAAATCGTAGTACTCGGTCTTCAAGTCCACGAAGGGGCAGATCAGCTCGTCTTTGATCATCTGCCAGATGATGCGGGTCATCTCATCGCCGTCCATCTCCACAAGCGGCGTGGTCATTTGAATCTTGGTCATGGTGCTCCTTACGACAGAAATCGGTTGCGACCATGCTACCGCGAAATGTGAGCAACTCGCCCCGCAATTCGCCTAGAAACAAGGTTGTAACGGGGAATTGAAGCATGGGAAGCAGGAAAGGAGAAGGAAGCTGTCCGGCTCGGAGGGGCCGAGGGAACCCGTGCTCAAGCAATGGCTCGCTTTGTGGAACAGCCCACTGGGCTGTTCCAGTCGCTGCGCAACCTGCGCGCGGGCCCCCTCGGCCCCTCCGAGCCTACTCAACTTCGGTTGCTTCGGGGACAGACGCAATCTCTTCCAGGAACGCTTTACCGTAGGTGGCGAGTTTTTTCTCGCCGACGCCGGGGAGGGCTAGCAGCTCCTCTTCCGTGGCGGGGCGGGCGGCGGCCATAGCGGCTAGGGTGGCGTCGTGGAAGATGACGTAGGGCGGCACGGCGGCCTCCTGGGCCAGGCGCAGACGCAGGGCGCGCAAACGCTCGAAGAGATCGGCGGCGCCAGGACGGGCAGCCTTCGGCGGTTTGGCCGCGCTCCCCTTGCGCACCTTCGGCGTCTGCTTGATGCGCAGCGCAAAATCGGGCTCAGCGGCCTCACGGTAGCGGGGGCCGAAGCCCACAAGCGGGAACTTCCCCTCGGTGATGGCGAGATACCCGTCGGCAGCCAAAAGTTCCACCACCTCCATGAGCAGGGCGCGCCGAGCCTCGGAGGTGCCGTAGACCGGCAGGTTCACCAGGCCCCACTGGCGCAGATTCTCGGTGTCGGCGCCGCGCAGCACGTCCACCACCGTCGTCTTGCCGAAGCGGCCGCGCAGAGCCTGCACGCAGCGCATGATGGCGCGAGCCTCGGCGGTGACGTCCACGGCCTCGAATTCCCCGTCGCAGTTCGAGCAGCACCGCTTCGCCGACGAGCTTGCAGAATTTTCCTCGGTCGGGAGGGCGGACCAAGATCCGCCCCTACGGAGGGTGGGGTCGCAGGCGGCATGGCCATCGCGGGAGTCTGGGGCGCAGGCAGCACCGTCAAGCAGGTTTGCGCCACCGGCACCCGCCCCACCGTAGGGGGCGACCTCGGTCGCCCCTCCCTGCGACGGAAGAGCCCCATCCCGAGCATCCTCCCCGAAGTAGCGGAGGATATAAGAGCGCAAGCAGCCGGTGGTGTAGCAGTAGCCGACCATGGACTCCAACATGCGGCGGCGGCTCGCGCGCACCACCTCGGCCTCCTCGGCCGTGAGCCCCTCGTGGGTCGATTCCTGCTCGATGAAGAAACGGCCCGTGGCGATGTCGCCGTCGCACCACAGAAGCAGGCATTCGGCCGGGCTTCCGTCGCGCCCGGCGCGGCCGGCCTCCTGGTAGTAGGCCTCCACCGACCCGGGCATGTTGTAGTGCACCACGTAGCTGACGTTGGACTTGTCGATGCCCATGCCGAAGGCGTTGGTGGCCACCATGACCGGGGCCGTATCGTTCACGAAGGCCCGCTGGTTGCGCTCGCGCTCCTCGGCGGTGAGCCCCGCGTGGTAGCGGGTGGCCGCGATGCCGCGCTCGCGCAAGTGGTCGCACACCTCCTCCACCGTCGCCCGCTTGGCGCAGTAGACGATGCCCGACTCGGCCCGTCGCTCGTCGATGAAGGCATCCAGGCGCGCCAGCTTCTGCTTGGGCTCGCGCCGCTCCACCGCGAAACGCAGGTTGGGCCGGTCGAAGCCCGTGACCGTACAGGCCGCGTCGCGCAGGCCCAGAAGGCGCACGATGTCGCGGCGCACCAGATCGGTGGCCGTGGCCGTGAGCGCCGCCACGGGAGGGCGGACGGGCAGCTCAGCGATGAACTGGCCGATGGAGAGGTACGAGGGGCGGAAGTCCTGACCCCATTGGGACACGCAGTGGGCCTCGTCCACGGCGATCAGCGCGAGCCGCGCCGTACGGGCGAACTCGGCGAAGCGCGGATCGGCCAGGCGCTCGGGAGCCACGTACATGAGGTCGTAGGCGCCCTCGGCCGCCCGGCGCAGCACCTCGGCCTGCTGTCCGGGCGCCAGCGTGGAATTCAGGTACGCCCCGCGGATGCCCGCTTCCTGCACGGCCCGAACCTGGTCGGCCATGAGCGACACGAGCGGGCTCACGACGAGCGCCATGCCCTCCATGACGACGGCCGGCACCTGGTAGCACACCGACTTGCCGGCACCGGTGGGCATGACTGCCAGCACATCGCGACCGGAAAGGAGCGCCGAGACCACTGCCTCCTGCCCCGGACGGAACGCGTCGTAGCCGAAACGGCTCGCCAGCACAGCCCGTGCCTGCTCCATCTTCTGATCCATGAACGTTCCCCGCCTTCGGTCGCCTCGTCTTTTGCAAGCCAGTATAGCGGGTATCGGCTCTGCCGTGGTCGCGGCAAAGCCGTCCCAAAACCGTCATCGGTTCCCGGCGCTTTCCCACACCGACCGCTGCGGCGTCGCCATTGCGTCCGCCTCAGCCGAATCGCGCCGACACGCAGCACCGCTACCCCAACCGCGCCAGCGCGTCCTCAGCAGCGGTGAGCACCTCGGCCACCTGATCGGGATCCATGGCGGAAAGCGGCACGCGGGGTTCGGGAGCCGCTGAGAAGTCGCCGATGGCCATGCGCAGCCACGCCACATCGTGCCAGGCGCCCAGCTTGTAGCCGGCCTCCTTCTGAATGCCCATGAGCGCAAAGCCCAACTTCTCATGCAAGGCCAGACTCGCCTCGTTGGGCACGGTGATGAGGCTGTAGGCGTTGCGCACGCCCTGCAGGGCCAGAAGGTCGATGAGCGCCCAGAACAGCACGCTGCCCCATCCTCGGGAGGTGCAGCCCGGCGCGAAGTAGATGGACAGCTCGGCGTTCCACGCATAGGCGGCGCACTCCCCCAGCCGGTGCGCGTAGGCGAACCCGACGATGGAGCCGTCCTCTTCCACCACCAGATAGGGATAGTCGCCGATGATAGAGGCCATGCGACAGCGGAAGGCGTCCAACGAGGGGGTCTCAGTTTCGAACGTGACCGCCGTATCGCGGATATAGGGCGCGTACACGGCCAGAATGCCTGCCGCGTCTGCCTCCGTCGCCAGTCTTACCGTGCGCACAACCGAACCTCCTTTGAATCGCCTGCGTGACGCCGTGACAACTATTGTATGCTCGCACCCATCGCCGTCAAAAGGCGAACTGGCGAGCGGAGGGGAAGCCGCGCGCTACTCGTACTCCACCACGGCCAGATCCGCCGGGCCGCTCACGATGAAGCCTACGTCGCGCACAAAACCGCCGGCGGGAACGTTCCCGTTGTGGGCGCCGTTGGCGACAGTGAGCCGCGTGCCTGAGGCCGAAGCCTTGCAGTTCCACGCGTCCTCCAAGGTCACCTCGCCGTTGAAGGGCACCACGACCGACCAGCTCTTCACGCCGGCGCTGTAGTTCGAGCCGGCCATCTCGTAGCGGAAGAAGGTGCGGCCGCCCTCCTCCCAACGGTCGGCCACCTGGAAGGTCCACTGCAGGGTGTCGTCGGCGGAGACGAGCATCTGGGCTCCGGCGCTGTTGTCCTTCACCTCGGCCCGGGCCAGCGCCACCTCCTCGCGGGAAAAGCCGGGGCTCTTCAGGGTGTCGACGAGCCATAGGCCCTCGTCAGTGAGGTCGTCCAGGGTGAAGCCGGAGGTCTTCGCGCAGCCGGGCTTGAACAGGGCCGCCGTCTCGTCCTTATTCGACAGGTTCCAGCAGATGTAACTCACGTCCAGCTCGTTCATGAGGCGTACCCACAGGTTCGCCGAAGCGTAGTCGATCTCGCCGGCACCGCTTGCCTCGCAAATGCCGAACTCGGTCACGAACACGGGCAGGCCGCCGGCCACCGCCGTGGAAAGCGCACGGCGCAGGTCATCTTCATGAGTGGCGGCGTAGAAGTGCAGCGCGTACATGACGTTGGCGTCGGGCAGCGGGTCGGCCGCCGCGGCGGCGAGATCCTGGGACCAGGTGGGCGTGCCCACGACGATGACCGCGTCCGGGTCGTTGGCGCGAATGATGGGGATGATCGCCTCAGCGTAGGCCTTGATATCAGCCCACGTGGTGCCGCCGTTGGGCTCGTTGCAGATCTCGTAGATGACGTTGTCCGCGTCCCCCAGGGCGCCGGACACGGAACGGAAGAACTCCTCGGCGGCCCACTGGTTCGTGGCGGGGTTCGCATCCGACAGGGTGTGCCAGTCGACCACCGCGTACAAGTCGGCGGCCTGGGCGTACTGGACGCCGCGCACCACCAGGTCGTTCAGCGCCGTGCGGTCGCCCGTCTCCGTGGCGTAGCCGCCCTCTTCCGCCGAGTAGGTGGCCAGGCGCACAACGTTGGCGCCCCACACGTCGCGCAGCTCGGTGAAGAACTCCTGGTTCACGTACTGCGGGTACCAGGCCAGACCGTGGGTGGAGACGCCGCGCAGCTGCACCGGCTCGCCGGAGGCATCGGTGAGCTGGGCGCCGACGACTTTAAGCGCGCCGGTCGTGGAAGGGGTGGGCGCGGGGGGCGCGGCCTCCTCGGACGGGGCCTCTCCCGCGGCGGCATCGGCCGGGGCCGCCGGCTCTGCCTCCAAGGTGTCCTGGGGACGGCTCGCGGGCTCTTCCACCACCAGGGCATTCGAGCCCCCGGCCGGGGCCAAGCCGCCCACCGTCATGGCCAGGGCCACGCCGACGCCCGCCAGCGCCACGAGCACCGCCACCGCGATGCCGATGCGCGCGAACCTTGCCCGTCCCGCCGTCTTTCCCATGGCACCCTCGCTTCCAGGGCCTATCGGCCCGCTCACTTCCAGGACCTAGAGGCCCGATCGTCCTTCGTCAGGCTCGCCATTGTACACCGCCGCCGGCGCCAGCGTCACTTCCACACACATTCCCAAGGCGCAGGCCACATCCGCCAGAAGATCGGAGGTGATGTTGGCGCGACCTCGCTCCACGCGGCTGACGACGGCCTGATCCACCAGGGCCCTCTCGGCCAGCTGTTTCTGCGTCATACCCTGCTCGCGGCGCGCCTCGGCCACCGCGCGCCCGATGGACTGGCGCAACTGGCGCCGGTCGTCCAGTATCTCGCCATCGTCATCGACGGGAAACGGCCCGCGCAGCACGAAATAATCCTGCGAACAGGCCCCCTTCCCAATAGCGAGCAGGGCGAACTCGCTGTATTCCCGGAGGCCATTCGCCCTCAAGACCTCTCCCAGGTTCTGCCGTCCCGGAGGCACCACGCGCTCGGCCACCCAGCGACGCGCCCACGCAGGCCCTATCGCGCGCTCCCCCCTTTCGACGAACGAGGAGAAAAGGAACGGCACCTCTTCGGGGCCTGCGCCCTCCGCTATCTGGATGCCCCATTCGTCGCGTTCGGCGTCGTAGAAGAGACGGCCGCAGGGAACGGCATTGCGGGCGCGGCCGTCGATGATGTCGAAGGCGAACACGACTACCCCTCCCTCGACAGGCCGTCCGACCGGCTCTCGACGACGATGCCCCCCGCGAGCAGATGCTCCCAGCGCCGTGCAAGCATCTCGCGCATCTTCGCAACATGGGCATCGGATACCGCGTGGCCGATGCCATCGGTCAAGGCCCGTATGCGCCCCTCGCCGAGAGGCGGCATTGGCAGGGGCGTCTCCACCAGCTCGCCCACGAAGCGCAAGTTCTCTTCCAACGAGCGCGTCCCCAGGTAATTGTTGGCGTTCACGTCGCTTAAGGGGTCGAAGGCGCGCACGCGCTCCTCATCCCCGTAGCAAGAGAACACGAAGGACAAGCCGCTATCGAACAGCGGCGCGAGGCGCACCGAGCCTTCGGGGCTGCGTATCACCTCTATGTTTGCGCCGTGGCGATCCCGATTGGCGATGAGATAATCAGCAATGATGAGGGCCGCCACCTGCGGGCCCCAACCGTAGCGCCGCGCAAGGTCGAACGGCGACTCCCCGGGGCGCCGGTTCAAGTCGTAGAATAAATCGAAGGCCATCTTGCGCTCGTCGGGCGCGCGGAAGCTCGGCGACTCGTTGAGCCACGTCTCGCGCTCTTCGCCGTCGATGACCACGAGCCCGTGGATGAGCCGATAGCGTGCATGGGGAATGCCCAGGTGCTCCATCACGCGGCCGGCCAGAAGCTCATTGACACACTCATGGCCGTAAATGCCCCGGTAGCTGTCGTAGCAGGAGAGCTTGTAGTAGCGGCGCGCCCTCCCCTCGCCGGCCCGCGCCTTCGGGAAGGTGCCGCTCGTTCCCGAGGTTGTCGTGCGCTCGTCCCAGCGCAGGTGGCGGAAATCCTGCAGCTCCGCAACCAGATCGTCCATAACCCCTCCCTTCAATATGATTTTTGCATCATATCACAGAAAGAGATCAGACGGTCGCCTCTTTCAGCAGTGCAGCGCCGAGGGCGAGGAATTCCTGCTGGGTCAGGGTTTCGCCGCGGCGGCGGGGGTCGATGGCGGCGGCATCGAAGATGGCGGGAAGGTGATCGACGATGTCGGCTCCGTCGAGGACGAAGGCGCCCCCAACACCACCAGACAGGGCGCCATCCACGGCCCTTAGCCCAGCCGACGAACCCGAGGCTCCCAGCAAGAGCGAGCCGCGGCCGGAGAAGTAGGTCTTGCAGGAGTTGGCGATGGTCTTGCGGCGGTTGGCGAAGGCGGCGTCGGCTATGAGAGCCGCAGCAGCGATGACCTCCGGCGTGGCAGGTGCCCCATCGGCCATGAGCGGCACGCGACGGTTCAGGCGGATGACGGCGGAATCGACCCGGGGCGGCGGGAAAAAGTTGCCCGGGCCCACGGGAAAGCGGCCGGCCGGCTCGGCGTGCAAGCCGAGCTTCACGGTGTAAGCGCCGTAGTTCTTCGTGCCCACGGCGGCCGCCATGCGGTCGGCCACCTCCTTCTGCACCATGATGGTGGCGGAGTCCAAGAAGAGGAAGGATTCGAAGTAGTCGAGCACGACGGTGGCGGCCACGGCGTAGGGAAGGTTCGCGACCAGCTTGCTGGGAAGACTCGGCTGAAGCTCCTCCTGAGGCACAGCCACGCGGTACCTTGATTCGCTCAGACAGTCCTCGCTCTGCGAAACAGCCCACTGGGCTGTTTCGTTCGCTGCGGAACTCGCTCGGTCAAGGCACCCCGTGTCTGCGCCGATCTCGGCCATAGCCGCAACAATGTCATCCCCGGTTACGTCAAGGGCGTCCTTTTCTATGAGAGCGAACTTCTCGCGCCAGGGGTGCAGGGTGTCGGCGAGGACGGCGGGCAGGTCGGGGTCGCGCTCGATGGCGACGACGCTGGCGGCGTGCTTCAGGAGCGCGATGGTGAGCGTGCCGATGCCGGGGCCCACTTCCAAAACGCGGTCGGCCTCGTCCACCTCGGCCAGGGCGATGATCTTCTTCAGCACGTCGTCGTTCACGAGAAAGTTCTGGCCGAGCGTGTACTTGGTGCCGATGCCGTGGGCCTCGAGCACCGCGCGGGTGGCACTCGGCGTAGAGAGCGGCGACAGGCGCCCGTCGCCGCCGGCATAGCTATCGGTGGCCGCCACGGCCGTTGCCCTTCTTCTTGGTGTTCTTCTTCCCGTAGGCCGGGCCGCCGCCCTTGCCGGAGGACTTGCGCGGGCCGCGGGAGCCCGACTTCGGGGCATCCTGCTTAGGGGCGGGCGCCTTCTGGCTTACGGACAGCTTCGCGCGATCCTTCGGGCGGTGCTCGGCAGCTTCGGTCGTCCCGTCGTTGTCCTCCTCCTCTTCGACTTCCTCGATTTCTTCCACGCCCTCCACTTCCACAACCTCATAGTCGTCATCGAAGTCGAGGCCCAGGGCGCCGAAGCCGCCCACGGGGGGCAGCGGGTACTCCTCGGCGTCGGCCGTGATCTCGCCGTCAGCGCGAATCTTCCCCACCCAGTCGAGCACGAGCTCTACGGCAAAGCCGGCCACGGACAGCGCCGAGCGCACCGTGCCGATGAGCGGCTCGAAGCCGTGGGGATCGCCGCCGACTCCTACCACGTGGATGACCGCAGGGCGCTTGGGCCGCGTGCGCAGGTCGGTGAAGTAGTAGGGCTGCAGGCGGTCGAGCAGCGCCTTCATCTGAGCCGGCACGCTGGCGAAGTACACCGGGCACACCACGATGAGCTCATCGGCCGCATCCAGGTGCTTGCGCACCTCGTTCATGTCATCGTCAATGACGCAATGGTGGAACAGAGCACCGGATTCCGCCACCGTCTCTTGAGGCAGCAGCGGATCGCCCTCCTCGAACACGTGGATGGGCTCCTCGGCGACGGCGCGGCACTCATCGCAGCCGATACACGGCCGCACCTCGGTGGACGACACCGACACGATGGACACCCCGTCCTCCGGGCACTCCTCGATGCAGGCATTGAACAGCTCGTCGGCCAGCGCGGCACTGCGCCCATCGGCCCGACACGACCCGTGCAAAATCACTCTATGCATTGCTGCTGCCTTTCTGCCACGGGGTGGGCTTGCGGTTGAGGAGGCGCTGTGCGTTCTCGTAGAGCTGGGCGAGCAGGGCGGCACGGGCCTCGGGCGTCGTGGCGCCGCGGACTTCGCAGAGCACGTCGGCGGTGTAGATGGTGTGGGCGGGGCCGCAATCGGTGCCGCGCAGAGGCTCGGGGGTCATGTAGGGCGAGTCCGTCTCGGTGAGCAGGCGATCGGCCGGTACCAGCTTGGCGGCCTCGCGCACCTCGTCGGCGCGCTTGAAGGTAAGCGGGCCCCCGAAGGCGATGTAGCAGCCGGCCTCCACCCAACGCGCCACCTCAGCGGCATCCAGGTTGAAGCAGTGCAGAAGCGTTCCCGCCTCGGGAAAGCCCTCCTCTTCCAGAATGGCGAAGCCGTCGTCGTGAGCCTCGCGCATATGCAGCGCGATGGGCAGTCCCGCTTCCTTGGCCAGGCGAATCTGAGCGCGGAAGATCTCGCGCTGCACATCGCGCGGCGACAGGTCGTAGTGGTAGTCGAGCCCGATCTCCCCCACCGCGCTCACGCGGCGGTCGCGCAAACGCTCGCGCAGGGCGGCCTTAAGCTCCGGCGCCCACTCCTTGGCGTTGTGCGGGTGCACGCCGGCCGCGATGCGCACGTGGGGCACCGCCGGAGCGGCGACAATGCCGGCCGTGCCATCGTCCTCTTCTTCCATGACCTTCAGATCGCGAGCGGCCTCCATGAGCCAGAGAGGCAGGACGTCGAAGGTGGCGAAGCCGTCCTCGGCCGGATCGACGATGGTCTCCACGAAGGCGACGCCGTGAGCACCGCCGCGGGCCAACTCGCAGGCCGGATCGGCCAGCATCTGCAGATGCGCATGGGTGTCGGCCACCGGGCCTTCCAGCACCGGCGAGGGCATCACACGCCACTTCCCCCCTTTGCGCTTCTGCCGAAACAGTGCGTCATAAAAAACGGGATCTTGGTCTCTCATGATCGCCTACAGCTCGGGCAGATTATCCACATCCAGGCGGGGGAAGAGGGGGTCGCCCACCTCCACGGCGACGCTGGCGGGCAGCTGGCCCCAGGCCGTGGCCTCCTGGATGTCGGTGGTGTCGGCGATCTCTCCCAGGCCCAGGCGACGGAACACCTCGGCCGAGGTGTTCGGCATGAACGGCGCCATGTACAGGGCGATGATGCGGATGGCCTCCAGACAGTTGTAGATGACGCCGGCCAGCTCATCGGCGCGGGCGGGATCTTTCGCCAGCGTCCAGGGGGCGCTCTCCTCCACGTACAGGTTCACGCGGCTCGCCAGCTTCTGCACCGCCGCCGCGGCCCCGGTGAAGTCCACCTCGGCCATGCAGGCGTCGTATTCCGCGTACAGGGTGTCGGCGATCTCGCGCAGGGGGTTGTCCTCGGAACCGGCAGGCGCCTCGGGCACGCGGCCCTCGAAGTACTTCGTGGTCATGTTCGTCACGCGGGAGACGAGGTTGCCCCAGGTATTGGCCAGATCGGCGTTGTACACCTGCACCATGCGCTCCATGGAGATGGAGCCGTCGTGGCCGAACTGCACGTCGCTCATGAAGTAATAGCGGTAGGCGTCCACCCCGAACACGCGCACCAGGTCGGCCGGCATAAGCCCGTTGCCCTTCGACTTCGACATCTTCTCGCCCTTGGTGAGCAGAAAGCCGTGGCCGAACACCGTGTGGGTGATGGGCATGCCAGCGGCCATGAGCATCGCGGGCCAGATGACGCAGTGGAAGCGGGTGATGTCCTTGCCCACAAAGTGGTACTGAATGGGCCAGCGACGATCGAACTCGGCCTCGCGCTCGGGGTCGCCGTAGCCGATGCCCGTGAGGTACGCGATGAGCGCGTCGGCCCACACGTAGAACACGTGGCCCTCATCCCACGGCACGGGGATGCCCCAGTCGAAGCTGGAACGGGAGATGGACAGATCCTGCAAGCCGCCCTTCACGAAGGAGACGATCTCGTTGCGACGGCTGACCGGCCGGATGAAGTCCGGATGCTCGTCATAGAAGGCGAGGAGTTTGTCCTGGAACTCGGAGAGCTTGAAGAACCAGTTCTCCTCGCCCGAGGACTCGTAGCGCACCGGGCGCTTGCAGTCGGGGCACACGAACTCGCCGTCCTCGTTCTTCTCCAAGTCGCTCTCAGCGTAGTAGGTCTCCTCGTGCACGCAGTACCAGCCCTCGTAGGCGCTCTTGTACAGCCAGCCCGCGTCGTAGAGCCCCTGCCAGAACTTCTGCACGGCACGGGTCTGGCGATCCTCGGTGGTGCGCACGAAGTTGGTGTAGTCGATATCCAGCGTCTTCCACGCATCGGTGAAGGCCGGGGCCAGTGAGTCGCACCAGGCTTGCGGGGTCATGCCGTTCTTTTCGGCGGTCTCGGCGATCTTCTGGCCGTGCTCGTCGGTGCCGGTGAGGAACATGACCTCACAGCCCCGCAGGCGCTTGTAGCGGGCCATGGCGTCGGTGGCCACGGTGCAGTAGGTGTGGCCGATGTGCAGCTTGTCGCTGGGATAGTAGATAGGGGTGGTGATATAAAATCTCTTGCGTTCCATATTCAGTCGTCCTCCCGATGATGATTCTCGACCCCGGCTCCTCCCGGGGCATTGTCCCCTTCTGCCCGTTCCAATGCCCCGCTGGGCATTCGATCCTCCAGCAGGCACTCCGGCCAAGCCGGGCCGAAACAGGTGCGCAGCAGCGCCCAGCTCTGGGCCAGCAGGACCAGCACCGCAGCAGCGACGATGAGGAAGAAGCCGAACAGGAAGCGCAGCTGGCGCTCGGGCACCACGCGCAGGAGGCGCG